>Ga0190271_10000026_pt1 | contig 103307 bp, 105 predicted proteins | sample Popmic356T_FD_133747 | JGI IMG/M metagenome (GOLD analysis project Ga0190271, IMG submission 133747) | Populus adjacent soil microbial communities from riparian zone of Weber River, Utah, USA - 356 T | ecosystem: Environmental > Terrestrial > Soil > Riparian zone | place: USA: Utah...
GATCCTCAACGTTCCCTTCGCGATCGCCGACGCGACGGCGCTGACCGAGGCCGGCTACGTCGGCGAGGACGTCGAGAACATCCTCCTGAAGCTGATCCAGGCCGCCGACTACGACGTCAAGAAGGCCGAAACGGGGATCATCTACATCGACGAGATCGACAAGATCGCGCGCAAAGCCGACAACCCGTCGATCACCCGCGACGTCTCCGGCGAAGGGGTCCAGCAGGCCCTCCTCAAGATCCTCGAGGGGACGACCGCCTCGGTGCCTCCCCAGGGTGGGCGCAAGCACCCCCACCAGGAGTTCCTGACGATCGACACGACCAACATCCTCTTCGTCTGCGGCGGCTCGTTCGCCGAGCTCGACAAGGTGATCGAGCGCCGGGTCGGCGACAACGGCATGGGCTTCGGCGCCGCGATCACCTCGAAGCAGAACAAAGACACCGGCGAGTGGTTCGAGAAGGTCCTGCCCGAGGACCTCATGGAATACGGGTTGATCCCCGAGTTCATCGGCCGCCTCCCGGTGGTGGCCGCGATCCACCAGCTCAGCCGCGACGACCTGGTCACGATCCTGACCGAGCCCAAGCACGCTCTGACCAAGCAGTTCGTCCGCTTCTTCGAGTTCGACGACATCGAGCTCGTCTTCGCCGAGGACAGCCTCGAGGCGATCGCCGACAAGGCGCTCGAGCGCGAGACCGGGGCCCGCGGCCTGCGCTCGATCCTCGAGGAGACGCTGCTCGACGTCCAGTTCGAGCTGCCCTCGCGCCGCGACGTCACCAAGTGCGTCGTCACCAGGGAGACGATCGCCCAGGGGCGGCGCCCGACCCTGGTCACCGAGGCCGCCCAGCAGGACATCGGCCCGGCCGAGGACCAGCTCGGCGAGGAAACCGCCTAGCGCACTCGATATCTAGACTCGCCGGGTGAGCGGCGACCCCCGACAGAGCCTCGAGGCGACGACCCGCTACGACCCGTCCGAGGTCGAGCGGCGGGTCTTCGCGGAATGGATCGAGGGCGGCTACTTCCACCCGGACGCGACCGGCTCGCCGGAGCAGAACTTCTCGGTCTCGATCCCGCCGCCGAACGTCACCGGCGCCCTCCACATGGGCCACGCTCTCAACGGCTCGATGCAGGATGCCCTGGTCCGCATGAACCGGATGCGGGGCCGCAACACGCTCTGGACGCTCGGCACCGACCACGCCGGAATCGCCACCCAGGCGGTGGTCGAGAAAGAGCTGAAGAAGGAAGGCAGGAGCCGCCACGACCTCGGCCGCGAGGCCTTCGTCGAGCGGGTCTGGGAATGGAAAGAGCAGTACGGCTCGACGATCATCGAGCAGTACAAGCGGCTCGGCGCCTCCTGCGACTACGAGCGCGAGCGCTTCACCCTCGACGAGGGCTACGTCCGGGCCGTCTACCGGGTCTTCAAGGTCCTCTTCGACAAGGGCTACATCTACCGCGACAACTACATGGTCAACTGGGATCCGGGGTCGCGCTCGGCGATCTCCGACCTCGAGGTCGAGAACCGCGAGGTCGAGGACGTCCTCTACTCGATCGACTACCCGGTCGAGGGGTCGGATCGGGTCCTGACCGTCGCCACGGTGCGCCCGGAGACGATGCTGGCCGACACCGCGGTCGCCGTCAACCCCGGTGACGAGCGCTACGCGGACCTGGTCGGCGAGCACTGCATCCTGCCGCTGGTCGGGAGGCGCCTGCCGATCATCGCCGACGATCACGTCGACGTCGAGTTCGGCACCGGCGCCCTGAAGATCACCCCCGGCCACGACGTCAACGACTTCGAGATCGGGCGCAAGCACGGACTCGAGGAGATCGGCGTGATCGGCCCCGACGGGCGGATGAGCGAGGAGGCGGGGGAGACCTACGCCGGGATGACGATCGCCGAGGCGCAGGCGGCCGTCGTCGCGGCCCTGCGCGAGGAGGGTCGGATCCGCGAGGAGCAGGACTACGTCCACTCGGTCCCGTTCTCGCACCGCTCCGGCGAGCGGATCGAGCCGCTGATCTCGTTGCAGTGGTTCTGCCGCATGGACGAGCTCGCGAAGCCGGCGATCGAGGTCGTCGAGCGCGACGAGGTGCGGATCGTGCCGGACCAGTGGAAGCGCGTCTACCTCGACTGGATGCGGGAGATCCGTCCCTGGTGCGTCTCGCGCCAGCTCTGGTGGGGCCACCGGATCCCGGTCTGGTACTGCGACGCCTGCGAGACCGACCCCCTCGTCGCCGAGGAGGCCCCGGACCCCGCGGAGTGCTCCCGCTGCGGAGCCCCGCTGCGCCAGGAGGAGGACGTCCTCGACACCTGGTTCAGCTCCGCCCTCTGGCCGTTCGCCACCCTCGGCTGGCCCGACGACACCCCCGAGCTCCGCGCCTTCTATCCGAACAGCTTCCTGACCACCGCGCGCGAGATCCTCTTCCTCTGGGTCGCCCGCATGGTGATGACCGGGATCGAGTTCCCCGGCGACATCCCGTTCCGCGACGTCTACGTCCACTCGGTGATCCAGGCCCGCGACGGGCGGCGGATGTCGAAGAGCCTCGGGACCGGCATCGACCCCCTCGAGGAGATCGACGTCCACGGCGCCGACGCGCTCCGTTTCGGGCTGCTGGCGATGTCCTCGACCCAGGACGTGCGCTACTCCGACGCCAAGGTCGAGCAGGGCCGCGACCTGACCAACAAGCTCTGGAACGCGAGCCGATTGATCTTGCTGAATTGCAGATTCGAGCAAGACCGATCGGGAACAAATGCGCGGCAGGGCCAAGTCCCTGCCGCGGTTGGGTCAGGGACGGGCGTTGCTCGGGACGGCCTATCGCTCGATCGGGTCGAGGACCGCTGGATCCTCTCGCGGCTCGAGCGGACGATCGGCTCGGTGACCGAGAAGCTGGAGGCCTACGACTTCGCCCACGCCGCCCAGGAGGCCTACTCGTTCCTCTGGTCCGAGCTCTGCGATTGGTACCTGGAGATCGTCAAGCCGCGCCTCTACGACGGCGAGGAAGAGGTCTCGGCGGTCCTGCTGTGGTCCCTCGAGCGGGTCCTCGCGCTCCTCCATCCGCTGATGCCGTTCGTCACCGAGGAGATCTGGCGCCACCATCCCGCCCGCCGCGGTCACCTCGTGGTGCACCCCTTCCCCGAGCCCGATGAGTCGCTGATCGACCCGGGCGCCGAGGCCGAGCTCGAGGCCGACATCGGGCTCACCCGGAGGTTGCGGGCCTGGCGCGACATGGCCGCGGTGCCGGTCGGGAGCACCCTGGCGGCGCGGTTCGACGGCCCGCGGCCGCAGGAGTTCGTCGGCCGGCTCGCGCGCTTCGAGTTCGGCGACGGCGACGGCGAGGCGGTCGCCTCGATCGGGGCCGTCCGGGTGCTGCCGTCCGGGGACCTCGACGCCGAGGCCGTCGCCGGGCGGCTGGAGAAGCGGCGCCAGGAGCTGCGCGCCGAGGTCGAGCGCGGCGAGCGCAAGCTCGGCAACGAGGGCTTCGTCGCCAAGGCGCCGGCCGAGGTGGTGGAGGAGGAGCGCGGCAAGCTCGAGCGCTACCGCTCCGAACTCGAGGAACTCGGATAGACCCCGAGGCCTACCTCGAGTCGCTCGAGCCGATCGGCTGGAAGCTCGGCCTCGAGCGCATGCATCGGCTCAACACCGCCCTGGGGATGCCCCAGCACCGCTTCGCCTCGATCCACGTCGTCGGCACCAACGGCAAGTCGTCGGTGACGCGGATGACGGCGGCGCTGCTCGAGGCCCACGGGCTCGCGGCCGGCGCCTGCGTCTCCCCGCACACGACCCGCTGGTCCGAGCGGATCCTGCTCGGAGGCGAGGAGATCGGCCCCGCCGAGTTCGCGGCGGCGGCGCAGCGGGTCGCCGACGCGGCGGCGATGGTCGACCGGACCCTCGACGAGGGCGAGGAGGTGACCCAGTTCGAGATCGCGACCGCGATCGCCTTTGTCGCCTTCGTCGCCGCCCGCCGCGACGTGGCGGTGGTCGAGGCGGGGCTCGGCGGCCGCCTCGACGCGACCAACACGATCCCCTCGAAGGTCACGGTGCTGACCTCGGTCGGCCTCGACCACACCGAGTGGCTGGGGGAGACCGAGACCGAGATCGCCGCCGAGAAGCTCGCGGTCCTCCATCACGGCACCACTCTCGTCCTCGGCCGGGTCTCGGAGCCGGTCAGGCAGCTCGCCGAGCGGTTCGCCTCCGAGCGCGGGGCCCGCATCGTCATCGCCCCGGAGGACCCCGGAGCGGAGCTCGAGCTGCGCGCGGCCGGGTCCTATCAGCGTCGCAACTTAGCCCTCGCCCTCGCCGCCGCCGAGGCGTTCCTCGGCGAGCTCGACCCGGCGCGGGCCGCGGCGGCGGCTGCGAGCGTCGTCGTCCCCGGGCGCCTCGAGCGGATCGCCGAGGAGCCCCCCGTCTTCCTGGACGCGGCCCACAACCCCGATGGCGCCCGCGCGCTCGCCGAGTCGCTGCCGGAGCTGGCGCCGGGCCCGATCGTCGCCGTCCTCGCCGTCCTCGCCGACAAGGACGCCGAGGGCATCATCACCGCCCTGGCGCCCGCCGTCGAGCGCATCATCACCACCGAAATCCCCGCCGACGGGCCGATAAGTCCAGCCGGAGCCGACAATTCGGCCCGTCGGCGGGGGTGGGGGGCGGGGGGGCTGGCGGAGATCTGTGGTCGGGTGGGGGTTGCGGCGGAGGCCGTCGCGGGGTTCGAGGACGCGATCGCGCGGGGGCGCGAGCTGGCTTCGGGGACCGCCGGGGGCGCCCTGCTGGTGACCGGCTCCCACTACGCCCTGGGACCTGCCCGGGCCGCCCTTTCGTAGTACCTCTGTGCGACTATTCGGGCATGGATCGAGGGGCTGGATCGGAACTGCTTTCGATGATGGCGCTCGTCGCTGCCGTGGTCGCCGCCGTGATCCTCGTCTTCTTCGGAATCGGCTATCTGTTCGGAAGTCTCTTCCTCTGACAGGATTCTCTGCTGCGGTGGGGAAGTAGAGTGCCGCTTCCCACCAAGGGGCCCCAGCCATGTCTCTAGCGATATTCGGAATCACCAACGACGGCCTGAACCTGGTCGTGACGCTCTTCGTGCTGATGCTCGTCGTCGTCTGGCTTGCCCTGATCGTCTACACCTACCTCGACGCCAGGCGCCGCGTCTCCGATCCGTTCCTGGTCGGCTGCGCGACGATCGCCGCCTTCATCCCCTACATCGGGACCGCCGTCTACGCGATCCTGCGGCCGCCGGAGTTTCTCGAGGACGCCCACGAGCGCGAGCTCGAGATCCGCGCCGCCGAGCTCCGCGTCCGGCAGCTGACCGAGCTCTCCTGCCCGAACTGCGAGTACCCGGTCGAGAAGAACTACCTGCGCTGCCCGAACTGCCAGCATCGGCTCAAGGATCCGTGCCCGACCTGTAGCAAGCCGGTCGACCCGCGCTGGACCCTCTGCCCCTACTGTGAATCCGAGCTCGCCCCGCGCCGCCGCGCGAAGGCGCCGCCGCGCGAGGGCCGGGGCCAGGGTCGCGGCCAGCGCAGCTCCGAGGAGCGCCAGCCGCGCTCGCCCGAGGACGCGCCGCCGCCGAAACGCCAGCCCCGCAAAAAAGCACCGACCTCGACTTCGAAACAAGAGCCGGCCGCGCGCTCCGCCTCGAAGGAGGACGCGCAATCCCCCAAACGACAGCAAAGGAGCACCAGCCGTGAGCCGGACCCTGATCCTCGTCAAGCCTGACGCCTTCGAGCGTGCCCTCACCGGTGAGGTCCTTGCCCGCTTCGAGCGCAAGGGACTTCGGATCGTCGCCCTGAAGAAGATGCAGGCCGACGAGCCGATCGCCAACGAGCACTACGCCGAGCATTCCGAGAAGCCGTTCTTCGGCGAGCTCGTGGACTTCATCACCGGCGGCCCGCTGGTCGCGGCGGTCCTCGAGGGCGCCGAGGCCGTTCCCGCCGCCCGCCAGCTGATCGGGGCCACCAACCCGGTCGAGGCCGCGCCGGGCTCGATCCGCGGCGACTACGCCCTCGAGGTCACCTTCAACATGGTCCACGGCTCCGACTCCGACGAGTCCGCCGAGCGCGAGATCGGGATCTGGTTCCCCGAGCTGACCTGAGCGTCACCCTCGCTTCCGGGTCGCCCCAGCGAAGCGAGATCCTCGGCAGGCTCGGCATCGAGTTCGACGTCGTCGTCCCCGGGGTCGACGAGCTCAGCGGCGGCGATCCTGACGTCGAGGTGCTCGAGAACGCGCGGATGAAGGCCGAGGCGGTGGGGAAAGGGTCGGGAGGGGGTCCTGCGGGCGGGCGCACGGCGTCCGTTCTCGGACCCCCTCCCGACCCGTCCTCGAGCCGTCTCGTCATTGCATGCGACACGGACGTGGTGCTCGACGGCCGTGCCCTTGGAAAGCCGCAGGATGCCCGAGAGGCGCGGGCCTACCTTGATCGGATGTCGGGGCGCTCGCACGAGGTTCTCAGCGGACTCGTCGTCCTCGACGACGGGGAGGAGCGATTCGGGGTCGAACGGACGACGGTCGTCTTCCGTGAGCTCTCCGACGGCGAGAAGGAACGATACGTGCGCTTCGGGGAGTGGCGGGGGCGCTCGGGCGGCTACGCGATCCAGACCCTCGGGTCGACCCTGGTCGCACGGGTCGAGGGCAGCGTCTCCAACGTCGTCGGCCTTCCGGTCGGGCTGTTGGTCGAGCTGGCGCCGCGGCTTCTCGAGCCCGCATGAGCTCAGCGCCTTGCCTGGTCTGGGATGATTTCTGCCTGGAATTCGTGAGATTTCACAGATGGGCTTGATCGGTTCGCTCAAAGGTCGGGACATGGCCGTCGATCTCGGCACCGCGAACACGCTCGTCTACGTTCGCGGCCGCGGCATCGTGCTCTCCGAGCCCTCGGTGGTCGCGATCGACTCCTCCACCGGTCGGGTCCAGGCGGTCGGCTCGGAAGCGAAGCAGATGCTCGGCCGCACGCCGGGGAACATCACCGCGATCCGGCCCCTCAAGGACGGCGTCATCGCCGACTTCGACATCACCGAACAGATGCTGCGCCACTTCATCAAGCAGGTGCACTCGAATCGCTTCGCCCATCCCAGGGTCGTCGTCTGCGTCCCCTCCGGGGTGACCGGCGTCGAGAAGCGCGCGGTCGAGGAGGCCTGCCTCTCGGCCGGCGCCCGCAAGGCGTACCTGATCGAGGAGCCGATGGCGGCGGCGATCGGCGCCGGGCTGCCGGTCGCCGAGCCGACCGGGTCGCTGATCGTCGACATCGGCGGCGGCACCACCGAGGTCGCCGTCATCAGCCTCGGCGGGATCGTCGTCTCGCAGTCGATCCGGATCGGCGGCGACGAGCTCGACGATGCCCTGGTCGGCCACTGCAAACACCGTCACAAACTGGCGATCGGGACGCAGACCGCGGAGGAGATCAAGGTCAGGGCGGGGTCGGCCTCGCCGCTGCCGCAGCCGGTCGAGGTAGAGATCCGCGGCCGCGACCTCGTCTCCGGCCTGCCGAAGACCGTCACCCTCGGCTCCGACGAGGTCCGCGAGGCGCTCGACGAGCAGGTCGGCCACATCATCGACGCTGTCAAGGACACCCTCGACCGCACCCCTCCCGAGCTGGCCGGGGACATCATGGATCGGGGCGTTACCCTTGCCGGTGGCGGCGCTCTGCTGCAAGGACTTGAGCAACGGCTGCGCGATGAGTGCCAAATGCCCTGTCAGCTGGCAGAGTCACCGCTTACCTGCGTGGCGGTCGGCTCCGGCATCTCGCTTGAGGAGTTCGAGGCGATCCATCGCGCCAACTCCAACTAGGCATCTGACGTGTATCGAAAGCAAGTACGCCGCCGCCGGGCGGTTCTGGCGCTCCTGGTCATCGGCTCCTTCGTGTTGCTGACGATCACCTACGGGCAGAGCTCGGGCGGCCTCCAGCGTGGTGTCAGCACCGTCTTCAGTCCCCTTCAGGACGCGGCCGATCGCGCCCTGAAGCCGGCCCGGGACCTCGTCGGCTGGTTCGACAAGACCTTCGACGCGCGCGGTGAGAACAGCAAGCTCGAGGACGAACTCGAGGTCGCCCGCGAGGCGGCGATCGCCGGCCAGGCCGCGCTCCAGGAGAATGCGCAGCTGCGCAAGGCGCTGGACTTCGACCGCAGCCCGGCGATGGCCGAATCCGGTCTCGACCCGGTCTCGGCGAGGGTCGTCGCGAGGGCGCCGATCATCTGGACCTCGGCGGTGACGATCGATGCCGGCAGCGACGACGGGATCCGTCCCGACGACCCGGTGATGAGCGGCGGCGCGATGGTCGGGCGGGTCTCCTCGGTCGAGGGCGGCTCGGCTCAGGTGACGCTGATCACCGACGATTCGAGCGCGATCTCGGCGAAGATCCTGCCGGGCGGCATCCAGGGCGTGATGCGACCGGTGATCGGCGATCCCGACCAGCTGATCCTCGACTACATCGACACGACCGAGCCGATCGACGTCGGCTCGCCGGTCGTCACCTCGGGTTGGGAAGCGCAGGGCCTCGAGTCGCGGTTCCCGCCGAATCTCCCGATCGGCGAAGTCACGAAAGCATCGTTGAGCGAGCAGGAGGCGAGCCAGCAGGTCCGCCTGCGGCCCTATGCCGATCTCCCCAACATCGACCTGGTCTCGGTCCTGACCGGGGGGTCGCGTCGATGATCGTCACCCCCAAGATCACCGTTCGGGTGGTGTTGATCGTGATCGTCGGCGTCCTCCTCCAGCTCAGCTTCTTCTCGCGGATCGCGATCTTCCACACCAGCCCCGACCTGCTGCCGGCGCTGGTGGTCTCGCTCGGTCTGCTCGGCGGCAGCATGACCGGCGCCGTCACCGGCTTCTCGATCGGACTGCTGGTCGACTGCCTGATGGTCTCGGCCCTCGGCGCCAGCTCGCTGGTTCTGCTGACGACCGGCTACCTGGCGGGGCTCTTCCGCGAGCGGTTCGACATCCACAGCGCCCTGGTCCCGCCGCTGCTGTGCATGGTGCTCACCCTGTTCGCCGAGGTCGGCTACGCGGCGACCCAGGTGATGCTCGGGATCGACTCCGCGGTCAGCTTCCTGATCGTCCGCGACATGCTGGTCAAATCGATCTTCGCCTTCTTCCTCGGCTGGCCGATCTACCTGCTGGTGCGCCGGATCCTGCGGCCCGCCCTGGTCGAGGAGCCGCTCGCCCGCCGCAAACGTCGCGACCCGACCGTTTTGGGAACCTGAGTCGATGTACTTGAGCAACGACGACCGCGGCCCGGGCATGAACAGCTCGATGGCGCTGCGCATCGGCATCTTCGGCGGATTCGCGCTGGTCCTGTTCGGGATCCTCTTCTTTCGCCTCTGGTTCTTGCAGATCCTCAACGGCGAGGAGTACCTGGCGGACGCCAACAGCAACCGCACCCGCGAATTCCGGGTGACGGCGCCGCGCGGGGAGATCCTCGACCGCGAGGGCAACGTGATCGTCGCCAACCGCACCAGCCTGGCCTTGCAGGCGAACCCGGCGAAGCTGCCCGCGGACGAGGCCGAGAAACGAGCCGAGCTGGCGGCGCTGGCGAAGCTCACCCACACGAGCCTCAAACAGCTGCGCCGGACCCTGCACGAAGAGCTCTCCAAGGCGCCCGGCCTGCCGGTGACGCTGCGCCAGGACGTCGGCAACTACCTCGTCTATTACCTCGAAGAGAACAAGGGGAAGTTCCCCGGCGTCGACGTCGAGCGCGTATTCGTCCGCCGCTACCCGCACGAAAGCCTCGCCGCCCACATCGTCGGCTACACCAGCGAGGTGACCGAAGAACAGCTCGAGGAACCGGAGTACAAGCACCTCGAGCCCGGCGACATGCTCGGCGTCGACGGGGTCGAGGACACCTACGACCGGTACCTGCGCGGCGCCCCCGGGGTGACCCGGATCCAGGTCGACGCCTTCGGGCAGCCGACCCCCGGCGGCAAGCTCGTCTCCCAGAAACCGGTCCCCGGCAACAACCTTCAGCTGACGATCGACCCTGACGTCCAGTCGGCCGGCGAAGGCGCGCTGTCCTCGATCGGGCTGCGCGGCGCCTTCATCACGATGGACGTCCACAGCGGCGAGATCATCGGCATGGGCTCGTTCCCGACCTTCGACCCCGACGTGTTCACCCACCCGATGACGCAGGCGGAAGTCGACCGGCTCTACCGCGACGAAATCCTGGCGCCGCTGACCAACCGGGCGATCGCCGGCCTCTACCCGGCGGGGTCGACGTTCAAGATCCTCACCGCCCTCGCGGCGCTCGAAAACGGGGAAGTGACGCCCGACGAAGTGATCGAAGACCCCGGCTCGTTCACGGTCGGCGGGCAGACGTTCACCAACGCCGGCGAAGCCGCGAACGGCTCGGTCGAACTCGTCCGGGCGCTCGAAGTCTCCTCGGACGTCTACTTCTACATCCTCGGGTTCCGGATGTGGGAGAAGGGCTTCTTGCAGCGCTGGGCGCACAATCTCGGCATCGGCCGCGACCCGGGAATCGACCTTCCCGGCGCCGCCAAGGGTCTGCTGCCGACCCAGCAGTGGCGCAACCGACTGGTCGCCGAAGGCGGCGCCGAAGGCCGGCGCTGGTCGGCCGGCGACAACATCCAGCTCGCGACCGGGCAGGGTGACCTCCAGACCAACCCGCTCCAGATGGCGCTCGCCTACGCAACCCTCGGCAACGGCGGCACCGTCGTCACGCCCCATGTCGGCATGGAGATCGACGACGCCTACGGCCGCGTGATCAAGGAATTCGCGCCGCCGCCTCAGCGCAAGGTCCGCATCGATCCCGGCTTCCGGTCCGAGATCATGGAGGGTCTGCACGACGCCGCCCAGGGCGGCGCCGGCACCTCCTACGACGTCTTCGGGGACTTTCCGATCGAAGTCGCCGGCAAGACCGGCACCGCGCAGCGCCCGCCCTACGAAGACCAGTCCTGGTACGCGGTCCTGGCTCCCTACCCCGAGCCCGAGATCGTCACCGTCGTCACCTTCGAGGAAGGCGGATTCGGCGCCGACACCGCGGCCCCGGCCGCGAAGTCGATCCTGGAAGCGTATTTCGCGAAACAGCTGGCCGCCGATGAAGACGAAGAAGAGGAAGGCTCGGCCGAAGCGGAAGCAGCGGGACTCGAAGGCGAAGAAGAAGTCGAAGCGGTGGAAGAAGCGGTCGAATGAACGTCGCCACCCGCACCCGTCGCGCGCGGCCGGAACCGTTCTCGATGCGGCCCGGGATCGCCGAGCGCCTCAGCCTGCCCTACATGGACGGCGGGCTGGCTTTCGCCGCCGCCGGCCTCGCCCTCGCCAGCATCTTCGTCCTCGCCCAGACCACCAGCCACGACGTCCCCGGAGACCCCGGGTACTACAGCGACCGCCAAACGATCTACGCTTTACTAGGGATCGTCGGTATGTACGTTCTCGCCCGCGTCGACTATTCGCGGTTCCGAGAGCTTCGTGTCGGCATCTACACCTTCCTATGCGTGAGCATCTCTCTAGTTTTCTTTTTCGGGTTCGCGGCGCGAGGCTCACGACGCGCGTTCGACCTGCCTTTCTTCAGTTTCCAGCCGTCGGAGCTGGGCAAGCTCTTGCTAGTGCTAGCGCTTGCCGGGTTCGTGATCGACGGCGCCAGGCGCGGTTCGGCCAGGCAGCGCACCGTGCGCTATCTGTGCCTCGGCCTGGCACCGGCTGCTCTCGTCTTCCTACAGCCGGACCTCGGCACCGCTCTGGTGTTCGGGGCCATCACCCTCGCCGTGATGTACGTGGGGGGCGTCCCCTGGACGCACTTCGCGGTGATCGGCGCGACGCTCGTCTCGTTGATCGCGTTGGTGCTCGTGATAGCGCCGGCGGCCAATGTGCCGCTGTTGAAGAGCTATCAGCAGGAGCGACTCACCTCGTTCCTCGATCCCAGCGCAGACCCCAGCGACGCGGGCTACCAGCAGAATCAGGCCAAGACCGCCATCGGTGCCGGAGAGACGACCGGCCGAGGCGATCGGGCCACCCAGACGCGGCTCGACTTCGTTCCGGAGCGGCACACCGATTTCATCTTTGCGGTGATCGGCGAGCGCTACGGATTCATGGGAGCCGCATTAGTCCTATCCCTTTACGCCCTGCTGATCTGGCGGGCGCTGCGGATCGTGACGCTCTCGAAGAACTCATATGGAATGCTCGTGGCCGGCGGTATCGCCGCCATGCTGCTGTTCCAGGTCTTCGTAAACGTGGGAATGAACCTCGGGATCATGCCGATCACCGGGATTCCCCTGCCGCTGATGAGCTACGGGGGTTCCTCCGTGCTCGCGACTTTCCTGGCGGTAGGCGTCCTACAGAGCGTTCACATGCAGGCGCGCCTCAGCCAGAAGGGCAGGTTCGCCGGGTGACCCGATCGGGTCACACGGCGTGCGTACCTAACTGAACTGAGAAAACGATGAAAAAAACAATTCTGGTGTCCGCCGATCGCGGCGAGACCCGCGTGGCCGTCCTCGAGGCGAAAGCGAAAGGCGGCAACCGCGACGTCGCGGAGCTCTACATCGAGCGCCGCGGCCGACGGTCGATCGTCGGCAACATCTACAAGGGGAAGGTCGACAACGTCCTTCCCGGGATGGAGGCCGCCTTCGTCGACATCGGCCTCGAGCGCAACGGGTTCCTCCACGTCGACGAGATCGTCCTCCCCGACGGCACCCAGGCGCCGAAGCGCGGGCGCGGGAGCGGCAAACGGATCGACGAGCTGATCAAGTCGGGGCAGGAGATCATCGTCCAGGTGGTCAAGGACCCGCTGAAGTCGAAGGGCGCCCGCCTCTCGATGAACGTCTCGATCGCCGGCCGCTACCTCGTCTACGCGCCCCAGGGCAGCGGCGTCGGGGTCAGTCGCCGACTGACCGAATCCGAGCGCGACCGCCTGCGCAAGATGGTCGACCGCACCTACAAAGGGCCGGGTGGGCTGATCGTCCGCACCGCGGCGCACGGGGCGAAAAAGCCCGACTTCGTCCGTGAGATCGGCTACCTCCACAAGCTCAGCGACGTGCTCGAGCGCCGCGCCGCCCAGACCGAGGCGCCGAACCTCGTCTTCCAGGAGGCCGACCTTCCGGTCCGGGTCCTGCGCGACGTCTTCCTCTCCGACTTCGAGAAGGCGATCATCGACTCCCCGAAGCAGTTCGAACGCGTGACCAGCTTCTTCCAGCGCACCGCGCCGGAGCTGGTCGGCGGGGTCGAGCTCTACGAGGGCAAGGAGCGCCTCTTCGAGAAGTGGAAGATCGACAAGGAGATCGAATCGACCCTCAACAAGCGCGTCGACCTCCCCTCGGGCGGCTACCTGATCATCGACTACACCGAGGCCCTGACCGTGCTCGACGTCAACAGCGGCAGCTTCACCGGTCGCGGCAAGGGCGGGCTCGAGGAGACGATCACGCGGGTCAACACCGAGGCCGCCGAGGAGGCCGTCCGGCAGCTGCGCCTGCGCGACATCGGCGGCATCATCGTCATCGACTTCATCGACATGGCCCGGGCTCGGAATCGGGACAAAGTCCTGAAGACGCTGCGCAAAGCGCTCGATGCCGACAAGTCGAAGAGCTACGTCGTCGAGGTCTCGCCGCTCGGGCTGGTCGAGATGACCCGCCAGAACGTCACCGACGGTGTTCGCGAGATCCTCACCGTTCCGTGCCCGACCTGCGAGGGCGACGGCGTCGTCCTCTCGGCCGAGACCGTCGCCCTGGAGGGGTTGCGCGAGTTGAAGGAAACGGTGAGCGGCAAAGAGGAGGACGCTTTCCTCGTGCGCGTCAACCCGAAAGTCGCCGCGCAGCTGATCGACGCCGACAGCGGCCTCGCCGAGCTCGAGGCCGAAACCGGCAAGCAGTTCCACTTCGAGGGCGGCGACGCGCTCTCGATCGACACCTTCCAGATCGTCGAGTCGGGCGACAGGGAGAAGATCGAGGCCCTGGCGCTGCCGTTCAAGGTCGGCGAGGAGGTTCTCGTGAAGATCGAGGAGCCGCACATGTACAACGCCGACGACGCCGTCGCCAGGGTCGACTCCTACATCGTCAGCGTCAGCGGCGGCGGCCGCTACGTCGGCGAGCGCAAGCTGGTCCGGATCGAGGAGGTCGAGCGGGCGGCTGCGGTCGCCTCGCTGCTCGGCAACGAGACCGGCAACGGCAACGGCAGCGCCGGGGACGGCGATCGCCAGCTAGAATCCAGCGCCTCGCGCAGTAGCCGTCGTGGCCGCGGAGGCGGTCGGGGCCGGTCGGGCTCAAGCCAGAGCGATAAGGACGAATGAGCATGTACGCAGTCGTTGAGAGCGGTGGAAAGCAGTACAAGGTCGAGAAGGGCACAGCCCTGCTCGTCGATCGCCTCGATGCCAAGGAGGGCGACAAGGTCTCCCTGCGCCCGGTCATGTTCAGGGACGACGAGGCGATCATCGAGCCGAAGGAGCTGGAGAAGGTGAAGGTCGAGGCGACGGTCGCCGAGCACCTCCGGGGGCCGAAGGTCAAAGTCTTCAAATACAAGCCGAAGAAGGGCTACCGCCGGCGCGCCGGCCATCGCTCCGAGCTGACCAGGCTCGAGGTCACCGAGCTGAAAGCGGGCGGCGCCAAGAAAGCGGCGAAGAAACCGAAAGCCAAAGCGAAAGAGGAGGCCGGGGATGGCTCATAAGAAAGGGCTCGGCTCCAGCCGCAACGGCCGCGAATCCAATCCGAACATGCTCGGCGTCAAGGTCTTCGCCGGGCAGAAGGTGAGCGGCGGCGAGATCATCGTCCGCCAGCGCGGGACCAGGTTCTGGCCCGGCGAGGGCACCGGCCTCGGGCGCGACCACACGATCTTCGCGACGGCCGAGGGGACGGTGCAGTTCAAGCCGACCCGCAAGGGCCGCACGGTTTTCGTCCTTCAGGACTAGTTGGGAATGAAGGGGTCGGGTACCCCTCCCAACTCGCTGCCCTTCGGGTAGCAACGCTCGTCGGGAGGGTTACCCGACCCCTTCCACTCAGGCCGCCCCGGAAGGGCGAAAACTGTGTGGGTGCGGGTGATGTTGGGCCTACCCTGTTGCGTTAGCTGATGTACGACAAGGCGAAAATCTTCGTTGAAGGTGGGGCCGGTGGAAACGGGTCGGTCAGCTTCCGGCGGGAGGCGCATGTGCCTCGTGGTGGTCCGGATGGGGGTGACGGGGGGCACGGGGGCGACGTGGTGCTGGTCTGCGATGCGTCGCGGCGCGACCTGGCGCCGATGCAGGGGAGCAAGCACTACCGGGCCGGTCGCGGCAGCCACGGCGAAGGATCCAACCGCCACGGCGCGCGCGGCGAGGACCGCGAGGTCCAGGTCCCTCCGGGGACCCAGGGAGAGACCGTCGACGGGGCGAAGATCGACCTGGTCGAGCCGGGCCAGCGGGCGGTGGTCGCCCACGGCGGGCGCGGCGGGCACGGCAACAAGCGCTTTGCGAACTCGACCCGGCAGGCCCCGCGCTTCGCCGAGAAGGGGACCGGCGCCGAGGCCGGCTGGATCGAGCTGCGGCTGAAGCTGCTGGCGGACGCCGGATTGATCGGGCTCCCCAACGCGGGGAAGTCCTCGCTCCTCGGCCGTCTGACCAGGGCGGCCCCGAAGGTCGCCGATTACCCGTTCACGACGCTCTCGCCGGCACTCGGCGTGCTCGACGGCGAGGACCGACAGGCCGTACTCGCCGATATCCCCGGACTGATCGAAGGGGCGGCGGAGGGGGCCGGCCTCGGTCACGAATTCCTCGCCCACGTCGAGCGCTGCGCGATGCTCGTCCACCTCGTCGACCTCGCCCCGCTCGAGGGCGACCCGGCCACCAACTACGAGGCGGTGCGCGCCGAGCTCGGTTCCTACGGCGCCGGTCTCGACCGGCTGCCGGAGCTGATCGTCCTCTCGAAGAGCGACCTGCTGCCTCCCGACGACGTCGGCATGGCGATCAAGGAATGGCGGCGTCGGCGCGGCGACGCCGCCGTCGACGTCCTCGCCGTCTCGTCGGCGACCGGGGCGGGGGTGGAGGTGCTGGGCCAGGCGATCCTGCGCGAGCTACCGAGCACAGAGCAAACGGTCCGGCCGACGGCCGGACCGAGGCCGACCGAGTTCGAGGCCGAGCACCGGATCTATCGCCCCGCCGGGGAGGGCGGCTACTGGGTCGAGCGCGAGGACGACGGCGGCTTCCGGGTCATGGGCCGCGGCGTCGAGCTCCTCTTCGAGCGCCATGACCTCGCGAACGAAGAGGCCCTCGCCTACCTCGAGGCCCGCCTCAACGAGATCGGCGTCGTCGCCGCCCTGCGCGCCGCCGGCTTCGAGCCCGGCGACGACGTCAAGGTCGGGGAGCACGTCTTCGAGCTGCACCCTTAGGGCGACCGCCGGAAAAGTTCAGGGTCCCTCCCTGATGCGAAGGGGGCGCCCCGAGCCGATCATCGGCTCATGCTCAAGATCAGGCGCAGGTCCGAAAACGGTTGGAACAGGAAAAGCACCGCCGAGGGTGTCGCGCGAGCGTTCACGGTGGCGACGCAGATGGCGCTGCTCTCTCCGCCCGGCGTCGACGAGTGGGTGCGCCAGGAGCTCGGAGGCGAGCCCACCGGCGCCGGCCGCGGGAGGCAGCCGCTCCGGTGAACGTCGGCGCGGCGATCGACGAAGAGCTGGCGGCCCTCGGCGCAGGCGAGCTGCGGCCGTTCGACGCCCACTCCCACACCGGGCACGACATCGACGGCGCCGCCCGCTCGGCCGAGGAGCACCTCGGCGATCTGGAGGCGATCGGCGGCCGCTCGGTCATCTTCCCGCTCTGCGTCGAGGGCGGCTACGACCGCGAGAACGAGCGCGTCCTGGCGGAGTGCGGAGCCGACCCTGGCCGGCTGATCCCCTTCGCGCGCCTCGATCCCCATCTCGACGGGGCGGCCGAGGCAGAGGAGGCGCTCACCGCCGGGGCGCGGGGGATCAAGCTCCATCCCCGGGCCGAGCGCTTTCGCCTCGATCACCCGAATGTCGAGGCGATCTTCGCCGCCGCCGCCGGCGCCCGGGCGCCGGTCCTCATCCACGCGGGCGTCGGGGTGGGATCGCTCGGACGCTCGATCGTCGAGCTCGCCCGGTCCCACCGGGAGGCGCCGATCATCCTCGCCCATGCGGGAATCTCGGACCTCGCCTGGATCTGGCGGGAGGTCGAAGAACACCCGAACGTCTACTTCGACACCGCCTGGTGGAACCCGACGGACCTGTTGGCGCTGTTTGCCCTCGTGCCGCCGGGGCGGGTCCTCTACGGGAGCGACGCCCCGTACATGGACGTCAAGCTCGGCCTGGCGCTGACGATTCGCGCCGCCCGCTTCGCCGGTCTCGGCCAGGATGTCCTCGAGTCGGTGCTCGGCGGCCAGCTCGAGGCACTTCTGTCCGGCGCCCCGGCCAACGATCTCGGCCCGGCTCCCGGACCGGTACGGGGTCTCGCCCCGGCCGAGGCCAGGGTGGCCGCCCTGCTGACCGCGGCCGGGGGCTGCCTGGTCGGGGATGGGGACCCCGGCAAAGTGCTCGAATTGACGCTGGCCGCGTCGGCGAGCGGAGATGGAGCCGGCGGTGACGCCGACCTCGACCCGCGAATCACCGAGCTGGTCGCCGCCGCCCGGGCGCCCACTCCCGCGCGCCTGCCGGCGATCGTCCTCGCGCTCTCGATCGCACACGCTCCCGGCGTGGGCATCGACGCCGTCGCCGCCTGAGTTCATCCTCGGCGGCGTAGGATCGACGTCGAGGGCCATGAGGGGAAAACCAGGATTGCTGGAGAGGGAGCGCGAGCTCGCCGCGATCGAGAGCTTTCTCGACGCGACGGCATCGGGACGAGGCGCTCCCCTTCTGATCGAGGGGGAGGCGGGGGCGGGCAAGACGGCGCTTCTCGCCGAGGCCATCCGACTCGCCGAGCAGCGCGGCTTCCGTGTCCTTCGGGCCCGCGGCGGTGAGTACGAGCGCGACTTCCCCTACGGGGTGGTTCGGCAGCTCTTCGAGCCCGCCCTCGATCGCCACGAGCCGACGGTCGGGCTCTCGGGCAGCGCCGCGATGGCGGCCCCCGCGTTCGAAGCGGTCGGGGCCGAGGAGCCTTTCAGCGTCCAACACGGGCTCTACTGGCTGACCGCCGACCTCGCCGAGAGCGAGCCGCTGTTGCTCGCGGTGGACGACGCCCAGTGGGCGGACCTTTCCTCGCTCCAAGCGCTCGCCTATATCGGTCGCCGCCTCGGCGAGATGGGCGTCGGCCTGGCGATGACCGTCCGCACCGGGGAGGACGGGGCCTGCGCGGGACTCCTGGCCGAGATCACGTCCGAGCCGGGGGCCGCGGTCCTCACCCCCTCGCCGCTGAGCCTCGACGCGGTCAAGCTCCTGGCCGCGGAGGAGGGCGGCGGGACGCCCTCGGTCACCTTCGCCGAGTCCTGCCTCGGTGCGACCGGCGGCAATCCCTTCCTCCTCTCCGAGCTGCTTCGTGCCGTCGCCGAGGACGGGATCGACGTCGAGGGGGAGGGCTCGGACCGACTCGCGCGCCTCGCCGCCGCCGGCGCCTCCTCGGCGATCCTCGGTCGCCTCGCCCGGCTGGGAGAGCTGGAGACCCGCGTCGCGCGCGCGGTCGCGATTCTGGAGCCGCGCGCGGAGGTGCGGCTCCTGGCGGCGCTGGCGGGCGAGTCGCCCGAGCGCGCCGCGGCGGCCGGGGGTCGGCTCGCCTCGGCGGCGCTGCTCGCCGATGGGCCGCAGCTCGCCTTCGCCCATCCGCTCGTCCGCGAGGCGGTGTTGACCGACATGGGCGAGCGGCAGAGGCGGGCGGCCCACTCCCACGCGGCGCGTCTTCTCGATCTCGACGGGGCCGACCTCGACACCGTCGCGGCCCACCTTCTCCGGGCCGAGCCGATGGGCGACGGCTGGGTGGCGGAGCGGCTGCGGGGAGCCGCGACGGAGGCGATCGGCCGCGGCGCCCCGGTCGCGGCGGTGCGCTACCTCCGCCGGGCGATGGGTGAGCCGCCGCCCGAGGAGATGAGGATCGACATCGAGCGAGAGCTCGGCCTCGCCCTGCTGCGCGACGACGACGAAGACGGCCTCGAGGTCCTCGGGTCGGTGCATGCCAGGGCCAGGAGCAAGGGAGAACGGGCCGAGGTGGCGGCGGTCCTCTCCAACTCGCTGATGTTCCGCGCCCGCCACGCCGAGGCCGAAGCGATCCTCAACGATGCCCTCGACGAGAACCCGCCGGACCTCGACGACCCGCTCGGGATCAACCTCAACCTGCATCTGCTGCTGGCGACCCTGGCGGGCTTCGAACAGCTGCCGGCGCGCTACCTGCCCGATCCGGACGAGGTCGCGGTCGACACGGTCCAGGGTCGCGCGATCCTGAGCCAGGCGGCCATTTTTTATGCGGTCGGCATGGGGCCGATCTCGGCGGTGCCACGCTTCGTCGAGCGCCTCGGGCTCGATGCCGCCCGGGAGAAGGAGGACGCCAAGGCCGGGTATCCGGGCAACCCGCACCTGATCGCGCTCGCCTGCGCCGACCGGGGCGACCTGGCGCTGGAGCGATTCCCGAACCTCTTCGCCGGCGCCGAGCTTCGCGGCACCCTCTCCGGCGTAAGCGGCTCCTACGGGAGTCGTTCCTATTGCCGGTTTCTGGACGGAGATCTCTCCGAGGCGCAGGCCGACGCGGAGGCCGCGATCCGGATCTCCGTCGAAGCCGGCTTCAAGACACCGTTGATGAGCTGGCTGGGGAGCGTCGCGCCGGCGATGGCGGCCCGGGGCGAGGCTGAGGCCGCCGTCGCCCTGGTCGATCGCTTCGTAGCCGAGATCGGTTTGCAGCCGGGGCTTCCCGGCGCCCTCGCCCTGATCGGCCGCGCTGTCGCGAAGCAGTCGTCGGGCCGTCATGCGGAGGCCTGCGAGGACTACCGCGCGGCCGGGGAGAGGCTGGCCTGGGTCCCCTGGCCCAATCCCGAGGCGATCGGCTGGCAGCCGGGCCTCGCCCGCAGCCTGGCGGCGATCGGCGAGAGCGAGGAGGCCGGCCGGCAGGCCGCGGCGGCCGTCGAGGCGGCCGAGCGCGTCGGCAACGGGCGTGGGCTCGGCGTCGCGCTCCGGGCAAGAGCGGCCGTCGTCGGGGGTCGGGATGGGATCGACAGCCTGCGCAGGTCGGTCGAGCTGCTCGGCGCGACGCGGGCGCGGCTTCAGCTGGCGGAATCGCTCGTCGACCTCGGCTCGGCGCTGCGCCGCGCGAACCATCGAAAGGACGCTCGCGAGCCCCTCGCCGAGGGGATGGAGCTGGCGCACGACTGCGGCGCGGCGCCGTTGGAGGAGCGGGCGCGCACCGAGCTGGCCGCGGCCGGTGCCCGTCCCCGCGGCGTCGTCCGCACGGGGGTCGACTCGCTGACGCCCAGCGAGCTTCGTGTCGCGACGCTGGCCTCGGAGGGGCTGACGAACAGGGAGATCGCGCAGTCGCTGACCGTCACCACGAAGACGGTCGAGACGCACCTTCGGCACGTCTTCCAGAAGCTGGACCTGGCGAAGAGGACGGAGCTGGAAGGGGCGCTGAAGTCCGGCTGAGCCGCCGCTCTTAGACTGGCCCGGTCATGACCGTCGTCGTCAAGCTCGGTTCCTCGATCGTCGCCGCCGACGACGGCGCCCTGCGCGCCGAGGTCATCTCCGCGGTCTGCGAGCAGGTCGCGGCGCTGGAGAACGGCGGCGAGCGGATCGTGATGGTGACCTCGGGCGCGATCGCCCGGGGGATGCGGCTGATGGAGCTGCCGACCCGGCCGCGGGCGATGGACGAGCTCCAGGCGGCCTCGGCGGTCGGCCAGGGCGATCTCTTCCGCGCCTACGAGGAGCGCCTGGCCGCCCACGGGACCCACGCCGCCCAGGTCCTCCTCACCGCCGCCGACATCGCCGCCCGGACGAACTACCTCAACGCTCGCCAGACCCTGCGTCGGCTGATCGAGTGGGGGGTCGTCCCGGTCGTCAACGAGAACGACACGACCGCGACCGACGAGATCAGCTTCGGCGACAACGACTTCCTCGCCGCCCAGGTCGCGATCCTGCTCGACGCGCGGCTCCTGGTCCTGCTCACCGACGTCGAGGGCGTCTACACCGGCGACCCGGGCGCCGACCCGGACGCGGAATTGGTCGCCGCGGTCGAGGACGTCTCCGAGCTGGCCGCGATGCGGATCGGCGACCGCACCTCCGTCTTCGGCTCCGGCGGGATGCGGAGCAAGGTCGCCGCGGCGGGGATGGCGAGCGAGGCCGGGATCCCCGCGGTGATCTGCAACGGGACCCGGTCCGGGACCCTGAGCGCCGCCGCCGCGGGCGCCGAGGACACCGGAACCCGGTTCACCCCCCGGGCCGGAAAGGCCTCGAGCTTCAAGCTCTGGCTGAAGTACGCGAAGCCCGCCCGCGGCCGGATCGACGTCGACGATGGCGCCGCCGGGGTGCTGCGGAAGTCGGCCAGCCTCCTCCCGGTCGGGATAACCGCCGTCGAAGGCGACTTCGAAGCCGGCGATGCGGTCGAGATCGCCGCCTCGGGCGCCGTTCTCGGCAAGGGCATAGTCGATTACTCCGCGGCGGAGCTGACCCGCGTGATCGGCCTCAAGTCGGCCCAGGTCCGCGAGCTGCTCCCGCATGCGGCAGACGAGGTCATTCACCGCGATCGCTTCGTGTTGGTCTGAGGGCCCCGGCCCTCATAGCTACCCTTAGCCGATGGCTGTGACCACCACCACTGCGTCCGAAGTTTGTGAAGCCGCGAAGCGTGCGGCGCTCGACTTGGGTAGCGCCTCGACGCAGGCCAAGGACGCTGCTCTGGCCGCGATCGCGCGCCTGCTCGAGGAGCGGGCGCCGCAGATCCTCGAGGCGAACGCGGCCGACCTCGCCGACGAGCACGCCGGCGGCCTCAGCGACGCCCTCCGCGATCGCCTCACCCTCAGTGCCGAACGGATCACCGGGATGGCCGATGGCGTCCGTGCCGTCACCGCGCTCGAGGACCCGATCGGCGAGGAGCTCGACCATCGCACGCTCGCCGCCGGAGTCGACCTGCGCAAGGTCCGGGTCCCGCTCGGGGTCGTGGCCGTCGTCTACGAGGCACGGCCGAACGTGACGATCGACTGCGCGGCGCTGACGATCAAGAGCGGCAACGCGATCGTCCTCCGCGGCTCCAGCTACGCGGAGCGCTCGAACGGCGCCCTGGCCGCGGTCGCCCGCGAGGCGCTCGGCGAGGCCGGGCTGCCCGAGGACGCCGTCCAGCTGCTCGCCGGCGGCGGCCACGAGGGGCTGGCCGAGCTCGCGACCCAGGACCGCCACGTCGACCTCCTGATCCCGCGCGGGGGCGAGGGCCTGAAGGCTGCCCTCAAGGACGTCGCGACGGTGCCGGTGATCTTCGCCGCGGCCGGCAACTGCCACGTCTACGTCCACGCCGACGCCGACCTCGAGATGGCCCGACACATCGTCCTCAACGCCAAGGTCCAACGGCCCGGCGTCTGCAATGCCGCCGAGACCCTGCTGGTCGACGCCGCCGTCGCCGACGAGTTCCTCCCCGCCGCGCTGGCCGACCTCCACGCCGCCGGCGTCGAGCTCGTCGGCGACGAGCGCGCCCGCGCCGCCGTCGCCGAAGTCGAGGTCGGCGCCGCGACCGACGAGGACTGGGCGACCGAGTTCCTCGACCTCAAGCTCGCCGTCGGTGTCGTCGACTCGCTCGAGGACGCGATCGACCACGTCAACCGCAACGGCACCCGTCACTCGGAGGCGATCGTCACCGGGTCCCAGGAGGCCTCCGAGCGATTCACCGCCGGGGTCGATGCCGCCGTCGTCTACACCAACGCCTCGACCCGGTTCACCGACGGCTTCGAGTTCGGGATGGGGGCCGAGATCGGCAACTCGACCCAAAAGCTCCACGCCCGCGGCCCGATCGGCCTGCGCGAGCTGACCACCTACAAGTACGTCGTCCGCGGTGACGGCCAGGTGCGTGAGTAGCGCCATCGCGGCCAGCGGAATCGGCGTACTCGGATCGGCGTTCAACCCGCCGCACCTCGGCCACCTGGCCCTCGCCCAGGAGGCGCTCTGGCAGCTGCAACTGAGCGAGGTGGTGCTGGTTCCCACCGGCGAGGCGCCCCACAAGCGAATCGCCGACGACCCCGGGCGCGAGCAGCGACTGGCGATGACCCGCCTCGCCGCCGCCGACGATGCCCGCTTCACCGTCTCGAGCCTCGAGGTCGAGCGCGAGGGCCCGTCCTACACGTATGAGACCTTGGAGCTACTTGCACGCGAGAGAGAGGACACGGAGCTGGTGTTCGTGATGGGGGCGGACGCTGCCGTGGGCCTCGAGAGCTGGCGCGAGCCGAGCCGGGTGGTCGAGCTCGCCCGCCTCGCGGTCGCCCGGCGCTCGGGGGTCTCCGACGCCGAGGTCGCCGCGGTGATGCGGAGCCTGGGCTGCGACCGCGACCGGGCGACGATGCTGGAGATGCCGCAGTTCGGCGTCTCCTCCTCGGCCGTGCGCGAGCGGGCCGCCGCCGGCCGGCCGCTGCGCTACCTGGTGCCGGAGTCGGTCGCCCGCTTCATCGAGGAGAAGGGGATCTACTCGTGAGCGGGATCGAGTCCGGGGACCTGGCGCGGCGCCTGGCGGAGCTCGCCGACTCGAAAAGCGCCGAGGAGATCATCGTCCTCGACATGCGCGGCCTCGTCTCCTATACGGACTTCCTGACGATCTGCACGGCGCGCAACGAGCGCCAGGCGAAGGCGATCGTCGACGAGGCGAAGCTGCGGCTCAAGAACGAGTCGGGACTGCTCCCCGCGGGCACCGACGGCGAGGGCTCGGCCGGCTGGATCGTGCTCGACTACCTCGACGCCGTGCTCCATGTCTTCACCGAGGAGGCGAGGCAGCGCTATCAGCTCGAGGATCTCTGGCGCGAGGCCCCCAGGGTCGAGGTCGGCGATGGCAAAGATGCCGTCCGAGGGGGCATCTACGGTGCCGCGCATGGGTAGCTTCCAGAGGGCCTTCCTGGGCTACCGCCGTCCCGAAGTGGACGCGGCGATCTCGGCACGGGACATACGCATCGAGGTTCTCGGTTGCGAAGTCGAGGAGCTCGGCCGCGAGGTCGACGCCAAGGTGGAGATCGAAGCCGAGCTGACGCAGCTCTCGGGCATGGTGATCGACCGCGAGCGAGAGATCAGGGTCCTCGGCGAACAGCTCGAGGACGCCAACCAGCGCTACGACCGCAGCATCGCCTCGCTCGACACGGTCACCGCCCGGCTCCAGGAGATCGAGGCCCAGGCCCGTGGCCAGGCGACCCGGATCCGGATGAAAGCGCTGCGCGAGGCCGTCGAGGTCGGCCGCCGCGCGCAGGAGCTCGCCGAGGTCGAGGCAGAGGTCGACGCCGTCGGCGCGGCGGAGGTCGAGGGAGTCTTCTCGGGTCCGGTGCGGATCGACATCGGTCCGCTCGGCGACTACGCCCAGCTGGTCGGCATCGAGGATGCGATCGGCGAGCTCGGCGGCACCGAGATCTCGGTCGAGCGCTTCTCCGAGGGGCGGGCGACGGTCTCGATGAACCTCGAACAGCCGATCGAGCTGTTGCGCGAGCTCGAAGAGCTCTCCTCACTCGAGTTCAACGTCCGTCGCAACGGCGACCACAACCTGATCCTCGATGTCGACGAGGAGCAGGGCCCGGACCAGCGGGCCGCGTAGCGCCTCGTCCGCGGATAGCTAGAATTCGACCCCTCCCGGGGCTGTAGCTCAGCTGGAAGAGCGTCGCGCTGGCAGCGCGAAGGTCAGGGGTTCGAGCCCCCTCAGCTCCATCCGAAGGATTCCGACGCATGACTCTCGATCTCTTCGCCGGCATCCGAGTCAGTGACATCGCGGCGGCGATGCCGTGGTACGAACGCCTCCTCGGCGGCGAGCCGACCTTCATGCCCCACGACAAGGAGGCCGTCTGGGAGCTGGCCGAGCACCGTTTCGTCTACCTGATGGAGGACCCCGAAGGGCCCGGCCGGGCGTTGCAGACGCTCTTCGTCGAGGACCTCGAGAGCTGGGTCCGTGGGATCGCCGACCGGGGAATCGAGCCGGCGCGGCGGGAGACCTACTCGAACGGCGTCGGCAAGGCGACCTACCGCGACCCCGAGGGCAACGAGTTCGGGATCGGCGGAATGCCCGCGGACGGCGACTGAGCCGGGCTTCTCAGCCCGTGAGGCGGTCGAGCTCGGTGAGGTCCGCCTCGCCCGGCTGCCAACGCAGGGCCGCCGCGTTGGCACGCACCTGCTCGGGCCGGGTCGCGCCGGCGATCACGGAGGCCACCCCCGGCTGCGCCGCGAGCCCGGCGACCGCGACGTCGAGAACCGAGATCCCGCGCGCCTCCGCGTAGGACTCCAGCCGCTCGACGACCGCGAACTGGTCGTCGCTGCCGGGCCGCTCGGCCGCCGCCAGGCGTGAGCCCTCCGGCGCCGCCTCGCCGCGCCGGTACTTGCCGGTCAGGAGTCCCCTGGCGAGCGGAAAGAAGGGCAGGATCGAGACCCCGAGCCGCTCGCAGGTGGGCGCGACCTCGCGCTCGATCCCGCGCTCGAGGAGGCTGTATTCGTTCTGGAGGGTGACGAAGCGGGCGAGGCCCTCCTCGCGCGAGGTCCGCTCGGCTTCCTCGAGCTCGGCGGCGCCGAAGTTCGAGCAGCCGATGGCGACGACGACGCCTTCGCCGACGAGCTCGTCGAGCGCCCGCAGCGTCTCCGGGATCGGGGTCCGCCGATCCGGCTCGTGGTACTGGTAGAGATCGATCCGATCGGTTCGCAACCGCTTCAGCGAGCCCTCGAAGGCCCAGCGGATGTACTCGCGCGAGCCGCGCGGGACGTCGGGGACGCCGTCGTCGCCGCGCATCTCCATCCCGAACTTGGTCGCCAGCACGTACTCGTCGCGGCGACCCTCGAGCGCCGAGCCGATCTCGGCCTCGCTGGCGCCGGCGCCACCGTAGATGTCGGCGGTGTCGAGGAAGGTCACCCCGGCGTCGAGGGCGGCCTCGAGAACCGCGGCGCTCGCATCGGAATCGATCCGACCGCCGAAGTTGTTGCAGCCCAGCCCGACGACGGTGGCCTCGAGCTCGGAGTCCCCGAGACGTCGGGTCGGGAGCGCGGCGGGCGGGGACATGGCCATCGCCACGATTCTGGCAAGGCGGCGACCTCGCCTTTGCGGAAGGATGGGGTCATGACCACCGAAACCGCGCAGGACCCCACCTATTCGATTCCCCAGGAGTTCCTCGACTTCCGCGAGACGATTCGGCAGATCGCGAGCGAGCGCATCGCCCCGCGCGCGGGTGAGATCGACCGCAAGGGGGAGTACCCCTGGGACATCCGCGAGCTGCTCGCCGAGCAGGACATCCTCGGGCTCCCGTTCTCCGAGGAGTACGGGGGAACCGGCACCGGGACGCTGATGCTCCAGATCGGGGTCGAGGAGATCGCCAAGGCGTGCGCGTCCTCGGCCCTGATCCTGATGATCCAGGAGCTCGGGACGCTGCCGATCCAGCTGTTCGGCTCCGACGAGCTGAAACAGCGCCTGCTGCCGAGATGCGCGAGCGGCGAGTGGTCGCCGGCCTTCGCCCTCTCCGAGCCGGAGGCGGGCTCCGACCCGGCCGCGATGCGGACCAACGCGGTCCGCGACGGCGACGAATGGGTGATCAACGGGCAGAAGAGCTGGATCACCAACGCGACGATCGCCGACTTCTACGTCGTCTTCGCGATGACCGACCGCGAGAAGCGGCGGATCAGCGCCTTCGTCGTCGAGAAGGAGCGCGAGGGCTTCGACCCCGGCAAGCTCGAGCACAAGCTCGGGATCAAGGGGTCGCCGACCGGCTCGCCGAGCTTCGACGACGTCCGCGTGCCCGCCGCGAACCTGATCGGCGAGGAGGGGAGGGGCCTGGCGGTCGCGCTCGGTACCCTCGAGCGGACCCGGCTCGGCGCCGCCGCCCAGGCCGTCGGCATCGCCCAGGGGGCGACCGACTACGCCAACGAGTACGCGAAAGAGCGGGTCGCCTTCGGCAAGCCGATCAACGAGCTCCAGGCGATCCAGTTCAAGCTCGCCGACATGGAGGCCGGCACGGCAGCCGCCCGCGAGCTGCTCTACAAAGCCTGCTCGATGGCCGATAGCCCGGAGCGGCCGGCCGATCTCGGTAAGTGGACCTCGATGGCGAAGCTGATCGCCTCCGACAACGCGATGGCGGTGACGGTCGAGGCGATCCAGGTCCTCGGCGGCTACGGCTACGTCAACGAGTACCCGGTCGAGCGGATGCTGAGGGACGCCAAGATCACCCAGATCTACGAGGGCACGAACGAGATCCAGCGGGTCGTGATCGCTCGCGCCATGGCCGCCTCCTAGCCGGCGCCGAGCAGCCGGAAAAGTTCCTCAGATCATCGGCCCTCGCTGCCGATGAAGTAGGGATGAGCGCCTCGAACGAGCACGTGTTCTCGCACGGAATGCAGGACACGCGGGAGACCGTCGAGCTCTGGAGCGAGGGTGGCTGGTCGGTGATCGGAGCCTGGGTCGCGCTCAGCCTCGCGATCGCCCTCGCCCTGCTCGGCGCCGTCTGGGTCGTCGCCGGCCAGCTCTCGCCGGACCTCACCGCGGTCCACATCGCCGGCTTCACCCACCCCTCCGAGCCCGGCGACATGCTGCCGATCCTCTACCGGAACTCGCTGGTCCTGGCGCTGCACGGGACGGCCTGCATCGCCGGCTTCATCGCCGGCGCCTCGATGCCGATCGCGGCCGCCCAGCGCACCGGGCTCTCGCGCTGGGTTCACGTCAAGGCGGGCGAGTTCGCGATCCTCTTCGTCGCCGCCGTCACCCTCTTCTCGCTCTCCACCCAGGCGCTGTACCTCGGTTTCCAGGGCTCGACGATCTCCTACCAGCTCGACATCTCGATCGGGAGCCTGATCCTCACCGTCCTGCCGCACGCCCTGCTCGAGCTGACGGCGCTGTTCCTGCCGCTCGCCGCCTGGCTGATCGCCAGCCGCCGGGGCGAGTGGAACCAGCTTCTGGCGGCGACCTTCGTCACCGTCCTGATCGCGATCCCGGCGGTGATCCTGGCGGCGGCGATCGAGGTCTACGTCTGGCCGCAGCTGCTCGAAATCGTCTCCTCCGGCGTCACCAACCAGCTCGACACGCCCTAAGCGCCCCTCCGCCCGCGGGAGGGCCTCGTAATATCGCGCTCCGATGAATGCGGAGCGGGCGAGATACGACGCGCGGGAGATCGAGCGCAAATGGCAGGAGGTCTGGGCCGCCGAGGGCACCTGGGCGGTGCCGAACCCGGGCCGACCGGGGTTCGATCCGGAGAAGCCGAAGTCCTACGTGCTGGAGATGCTCCCCTACCCCTCGGGTGAGCCCCACGTCGGTCACCTCAAGTGCTACGCGGTCGGCGACGCGATCGCCCACTACCGCCGCCGCCACGGGTTCCAGGTCGTGCACCCGATGGGCTACGACTCGTTCGGGCTGCCGGCCGAGAACAACGCGATCAAGACCGGCGAGCCGCCGCGGGAGGCGACCGAGCGATCGATCGAGTCCTTCCGGCGCCAGTTTCGCGAATGGGGCGTCTCGATCGACTGGGACCGTGAGCTCGCGACCCACACCCCCGAGTACTACCGCTGGACCCAGTGGATCTTCCTCCAGCTCTTCGAGCGGGGGCTCGCCTACCGGGAGGAGGCGCCGGTCCAGTGGTGCCCCAAGGACGCGACCGTGCTCGCCAACGAGCAGGTCGTCGACGGCCGCTGCGAGCGCTGCGGCACCCCGGTCGTGCAGAGGAAGCTCGAGCAGTGGTTCTTCAAGATCACCGACTACGCCGACCGGCTGCTGGCCGACTTCGACCGCCTCGAGTCCTGGCCCGAGCACGTGATCACGATGCAGCGCAACTGGATCGGGCGCTCGGAGGGCGCCGAGGTGGTCTTCCGTTGCGAGGAGCTCGACCTCGACTTCCCGGTCTTCACGACCCGGCCCGACACCCTGTTCGGGGCGACCTTCTTCGTCCTCGCCCCGGAGCATCCGGAGCTCGAGCGCCTGGTCGCCGGCACCGCCGCCGAGGGCCCGGTCCGCGAGTACGTCGACCGCGTCGCCCGCGAGTCGGCCGAGGAGCGGGGCGACGAGGACCGCGAGAAGACCGGGGTGCCGCTGGGCCGCACCGTGGTCAACCCGGTCAACGGCGAGGAGATCCCGATGTTCGTCGCCGACTACGTCCTGATGGAGTACGGCACCGGCGCGATCATGGCCGTCCCCGGCCACGACGCTCGCGACCATGAGTTCGCCCGCAGGTTCGAGCTGCCGGTCCGGCGGGTGATCGAAGGGGTCGACCCCGACGCCGCCCGCGACGAGGAGGGGCTGCCGTATCCGGGCGACGGTCCGATGATCAACTCCGGCCCGCGGTTCGACGGCAAGGGCAACCGCGAGGCCTACGACGAGATCGTCGCCTGGCTGCGGGCCGAGGGCCGCGGCGAGTCGTCGGTGAACTATCGCCTGCGCGACTGGCTGGTCTCGCGGCAGCGCTATTGGGGAGCGCCGATCCCGGTCGTCTATTGCGACCGGTGCGGCGAGGACGGCGGCCCGGCGATCGTGCCCGTGCCGGAGGACCGGCTCCCGGTCGAGCTGCCGGAGGTCGAGGACTACGCGCCGCAGGGCAAGAGCCCGCTGGCGGCCGCCGAGGACTGGGTCGCGACCGAGTGCCCGCGCTGCGGCGGTCCCGCCCGCCGCGAGACCGACACGATGGACACCTTCGTCGACTCGTCCTGGTACTTCATCCGCTACCTCGACCCCCGGAACGGAGGCGCGGCGTGGGACCGCGCCGCGGCCGACCACTGGATGCCGGTCGACCAGTACATCGGTGGCGTCGAGCACGCGATCCTGCACCTGATGTACGCCCGGTTCCTGGTCAAGGCGCTGGCCGACCTCGGGCATCTCGGCGTCCAGGAGCCCTTCGCCAACCACTTCACCCAGGGGATGATCACCCGCGACGGGGCGAAGATGTCGAAGTCGAAGGGCAACACGGTCGCGCCGGCCGAGCTGGTCGAGAGCCACGGGGCCGACACGGCGCGGACCTACGTCTGCTTCATGGGGCCGCCCGAGCGCGGCGGCGATTGGTCGGACGAGGGGGTCGAGGGGGTCGGACGCTTCCTCGCCCGCCTCTGGCGTCTCGGCCTCGAGGTCGAGGCCGAGGGCAGCCCGGCGCCGCTCGCCGCCCTCGACGCCGACGCGCTCGACGGCGACGCCCGCGCCCTCGCCGCGAAGGCGCACTGGGCGATCGAGAAGGCGACCCGTGACTTCGAGCGCGGCTTCCAGTTCAACACCGCGATCGCCGCCGTGATGGAGCTCGTCAACGAGGCCTACCGGCTCAAGGACGGACTGGCGGGCGACGCCCGCGGCCAGGAGTCGCTGCGATTCGCAACGGCGAGCGCCGCGTCGCTGATCTTCCCCTTCGCGCCCCATCTCGGCGCCGAGGTCTGGGAGCGGCTCACCGGTGGCAGGGTCTGGGAGGAGCCGTGGCCCGAGCCCGACAAGGCGTTTCTCGCGAGCGACACGGTCACCCTCATCGTTCAGGTCAACGGCAAGCTCAGGGACCGGGTCGAGGTCGGCGTCGACGCCTCCGAGGAGGAGCTCCTGGAGCTGGCGCGCGCCAGCGAGAACGTTCGGCGTCAGCTCGACGGCAAGGAACTGGTCAAGGAGATCGTCGTGCCTGGGAAGCTGGTAAATCTCGTCGTTCGCTGACCCTTCGCGGTTTGGTTCCGCATATTTGGTAGAAAGACTCGCTCCATGCTGGTCCGACGCCTCAGCGATGCCCCGGTCGAGGAGTACCACCGGCTCCGGTCCCACGTCCTCATGGACGCGGGCGAACTCGGCGCACGCAACGTCTCCGTCACCTGGCTCGAGGTTCCCGCCGGGGCCGAGCAGACCCTGCGGTCCCACGAGGAGGCCGAGCAGGTCTACGTCGTCGTCCGCGGGGCCGGCACGATGTCGGTCGCGGGCGACACCCAGCGGGTCGAGGAAGGCGACCTGATCCTGGTGCCGCCGGCCACCGACCACTCGGTCGCCAACGAGAGCGACAGCGAGCTGGCCTGCGTCTCGGTGCAATCACCGCCGGTCGCGGTGGCGGAGCTCTACGGCGGTCAGCTGGCGGCCGAGGTCGCCGGCTACGACGACGACGAAGACGCCTAGCGGCCGGTAGGCGAATCGTTTGACTCGGCGCGCCACGCGTGCGCCGAGTGCCTCGACCCTGGTCGGGTGTCCGCCCGCCCGGCAAGAGCGCAGCTCCTCCTCTACGGGGCGGTGGCGATCGCACTGCTGCTGGTCGGGGCCAGGGCGCTGGGCACGGAGGGCGAGCGCGCCTCCTTCCCGGTTGCCGACGACGGTGGGTCGACGGCGTCGGTCGACCTCGGTGCGGGCGGCCCCGACGTCGTCGTCGACGTCACCGGCGCCGTCGTCAGGCCCGGCGTGTATCGGCTGCCGGCAGGGGCCCGGGTCAGCGATGCGATCGCGCGCGCCGGCGGGCCCGCGGGGGCGGCGGCGCTGGAAGCGATCAACCGCGCCGCCCGTCTCGCCGACGGGCAGCAGGTCCTCGTTCCCGAGCGCGGTCCCGGTGGGGCCGCGGTCGTCGGGGCGGTCTCGGAGGACGGGCCGATCAGTCTTGGCAGCGCGACCGTCGAGCAGCTCGAAACGATCGACGGGATCGGCCCGGTGACGGCCGCCGACATCGTCGAGTTCCGCGACGAACACGGCGGCCTCGCGTCCGTCGACCAGCTCGACCGGGTTTCGGGGATCGGGCCGGCGACGATGGAGTCGCTGCGCTCCCGGCTCCAGCCCTGAGATCCCGTGCTCGCGCGGGCGGGAACCGCGGCGGTCCTGGCCGGGATCTGCGCCGTCCTGCTCCTGGCGCTCGCCCATGCGGGGGAGATCGGCGCCCGCGCCGAGGAGGGGCTGGGACGCGGGGTCCCGCCGCGCGAGGCCGCGCTCGCCCGCGGCTTCGTGCTGGGGGCCGACGAGGGCATCGACGGCGCGACCGAGGAGGACTTCCGCCGCGCCGGCCTCAGCCATCTGCTCGCCGTCAGCGGTCAGAACGTCGCCCTGCTCGCCCTGCTGGCGCTGCCGATCCTCGCCGCCTTCGGGATCCCGCTGCGGCTGCGGCTCGCCTGGATTCTCGCCGTGATCGCGATCTACGTCCCCCTGGCCGGCGCCGGCCCCTCGATTCAGCGCGCGGCGGTGATGGGCGCGCTGAGCGTGATCGCGACCCTCGCAGGGCGGCCCGCCTCGCGTCTCTACGCGCTCGCCCTCGCCGCCACCGTCACGCTCGCGGTCGATCCCGGGATCGCTTCCGAGGTCGGCTGGCAGCTCAGCTTCGCGGCCGTGCTCGGGATCCTGGCGCTGGCGGCGCCGCTGCGGGCCGGGCTCACTCCTCGCCTCGGGGCCGCGGGCGCGCTCGGGCGCACGCTGGCCGACGGCGCCGCCCTGACGGTCTCGGCGACCCTGGCGACGGCGCCGCTGATCGCCTTCCACTTCGGCGAGCTCTCGACGGTGACCCTGCTCGCGAACCTGCTGGCGCTGCCCGCGATCGCCCCCGCGATGTGGCTGGGGATGCTCGCGGCGGGGTTGGCACAGGTCCCCGGCGTGCCGACCGAGCCGGTGAACCTGCTCGCGGCGCCGCTGCTCGCCTACATCGCCGAGGTCGCGGCCTGGTGCGCGCGGCCGGACTGGGCGTCGCTCGAGGTCTCGATCGGATCGGGCGGCCTGGTCGCCTGCTACGCGGCGCTCGCCGCCCTCGCGCTCGTCATCCGCGCTCGCGGCGCCGAGTTCGCAGCGCCGGCGTTCCTCGGCCTGGTCGTGCTCTCCGCGCTCGGGGTGCTCGCCGCCGGCGGCGGGTCGGCCTCGGGGGCGCCGGGCGGACTGAGGATCTCGTTCCTCGACGTCGGTCAGGGCGACGCGATCCTGTTCCAGCCTCCGGCGGCCCCGGCGGTGCTCGTCGACGGCGGGCCGCCGGGGGCCGGCCTGACCCGTCGGCTCCGCGACGCCGGAGTCGATCGGCTCGGCGCCGCGGTCGTCACCCACGATCAGTCGGACCACGCCGCCGGGATCGTCGAAGCGCTCGGCGAGGTCCCGATCGACCTCCTGCTCTTCGGCCGCCTCGAGCGCGAATCGCTGGCCGCGGGCCGCGCCGCGGGGGCGACCACGCGTCGCGTTGCGGCGGGGGATCTCCTGCGCTCGGGAGACCTGCGGCTGGCGGTGATCTGGCCGCCCAGGGCATTGCTCGAGGAGCCGCTGGCGGGCGCGGATCCCAATCGCCAGGCCCTGGTCCTGCTCGCGCGCTGGCGGCGGCTCTCGGTGCTGCTCTGTGCCGACGCCGAGGCCGAGGTCACGCCGCTGCCGCCGGGACCCGTCGACGTCCTCAAGGTCGCCCACCACGGCAGCGACGACGCCGGCCTGGGCGCGCTCCTGGGCAGAGCGCGCCCCGAGGTCGCCGTGATCTCGGTCGGCGAGGGCAATCCCTACGGGCACCCGACCCCCGCGACCCTCGATGCGCTCGCCGGGCACGGGGTTCCGGTCTGGAGAACCGATCGGGACGGGACGGTCGAGATCGAATCGTCAGGCGCCGGGTCGGCGATCGAGATCGGGGATTGAGCGCGGCGTGCGTGGACGGATCTACGACCGAATATTCAGGTTTCCCTGAGTGAACGCTCATGGGCGGCCGGCCGGTGGCCGATGCGAACACGATGCTCGCGAAGCTCGGACACAGCCTGGCGCAAATGAACCCGAGCGCCATGCTGAGCGGCGGCAGCATGGCCGTGCGACTTCGCTCCTCGATCTTCGGAATGCTCGGCGCGGTCACGATCGCCGGTCTCTGCCTGGTCGCCGCGGTGGTCAACCAGGGCTGGCCCGCGCTTCCCCAGAACCCGATCCCGGGACTCGGCAAGAGCGACGTCGAGAGCGCCCGGGCCCTGACGAGCCCTGCTGCCCGGGGCGCCGCGCCCTCCTCCCGTCCGGCCGTCCCTGCCGGACATGCCGATGCCCCCGCGGGCTCGACGACCCGGAGCGGCGGCGCCCCGAGCGGTGGGTCGCGCCGGGACGAGGTCGGCGTCTCGGCACCGACCTCGCAGTCGCCGACCACCGGCGCCGGGGTCGCCACCCCGGTCGACGCACCGTCCGCTCCCGCCGCTCCCGCCTCTCCGGCACCGGGCCCGGCGGCTCCCCCTGCTCCGGCGGGAGCCACCCCGGGGCCGGCGCAGCCGTCGCAGCCGGGTCCGGCCACCCCTCCGGCAAAAGCGCCCCCGGCAACGCCGCCCGCCGCACCGGCCCCGGCGAGCTCGCCCGGCAACGGCAACGGCAAAGCCAAAGGTCATGAAAAGAAGGCGACCCCGAGCGCGGTCCCACCGGCCGCGCCGGCACCGGTCGCCCCGACCCCCACGCCGGCTCCCGTCCCCGGCCCACCGGAATCCTCCCCGGGCAAGGGCAAGGGGCACGCCTACGGCCACCAGAAGTAGCCGCGACGACCCCCGGGCCCGCGTCTAGACTCGGGCCGATGGCAGACCTCGGCTCCCTCTACCTGATCGCCGGCGGCGACGACGCCAAGATCGACGCGACCCGCGCCCGGTTGCGGAAACGCGCCGAGACCGACGGCGGCGCGGCCGCGCTCGAGGTCTTCGAGGGAGAGGGGAGGGCGGCGCCCGACCACGAGGCGCTGCTGAACGCGATCCCGGCGATGTCCCTGACCGAGTCGCGCCGCTTCCTGCTGGCCGACGGGGTCGAGCGCTGGCGCGAGCGCCAGCTCGAGGCCGTCGGCGCCGCGCTCGGATCGCTGCCGCCGGAGCTGACCGTCGTGCTGATCGCCCGCGGCGACCCCCCGGGCAAGCTCCTGACCGCCGTTCGCGCGGCCGAGGGCGAGGTCCACGAGTTCGCGACGCCGAACGCCCGGACGATGCCGCGGGCGCTGGTCGCCGACGCCGAGCGTCACGGGTTCCAGCTGACGCCGGCGGCGGCCGGCGCCCTGGTCGAGCGGATGGGGACGAGCCCGGTGCGGCTCGGCAACGAGATCGCGCGGCTCTCGCTCTGGGCCGGCGAGGGCGGGACGGTCGACCTCGACGACCTCGACGCGATGGTCGCAGACACCTCCGAGGCGATCGTCTGGACCCTGGCCGACGCCCTCCAGCACCGGGACCCGGCCGAGGCCCTCGGCGTCGCCGAGCGCCTCATCGCCCAGGGCGAGAACGTGACCGGGATGATCTACGCGGTCGCCTCCCGCCTGCGCCGCTCCGAAGGAGAGCTCAGCGGTGCGACCGAGGCGCTCGCCGACCTCGAGGTGTGGTGCAGGGGCGGGACCGACTACGGCGACGAGCTCGCGCTCACCCTGGCATTGCGCCGGGCGGCCTGCGCATAGCGGCGTCCTCGGTCGCTCGCGTGCGAAGCACGCCACGCTCCCTGCGTCCTTGCTCTACTTGGCCGAACGGCCTGCGCACAGAGGCGCCCTCGGTCGCTCGCGTGCTAAGCACGCCACGCTCCCTGCGTCCTTGCTCTACTTGGCCGGACGGCCCGCGCACAGAGGCGCCCTCGGTCGCTCGCGTGCGAAGCACGCCACGCTCCCTGCGTCCTTGCTCTACTTGGCCGGACGGCCCGCGCACAGAGGCGCCCTCGGTCGCTCGCGTGCGAAGCACGCCTCGGCCGTCGGTCAGGCGCGAGCTGCGAGGCGGGCGGCGCGTGACTTCTTGCGGGCGCCGGTGTTCTTGTGCATCGCGCCTTTTTGGATCGCCTTGTCGATGCGGGCGACCAGGGTCTTGTGCTCACTGGCGATCGTGTCGGCGTCGCCGCCCTCGATCGCGCTCTCGAGGCGTCGGAAATGGGTCTTGACCGTGCTGGTCAACAGCCGGTTCTCCGTGCGCTCGCGCTCGGTGCGTAGGATCCGCTTCTTCTGTGAGGCTATGTTGGCCATGAGTCGTGTGCCCGAGGCGGCGCCGAGCCGACTGCAAGCGGCCGCTGACTATAGCGACTGAGATCTGGTTTGGAGACGCCCAAGACACCCGACGGCGAAGATCCCCCCTTCGCCGAGGACGCGGCGCTGCGCGCGGCGGAGGACGAGGACGCCGCGATCAGGGCCGCGGAGGCCTTCGAACCCGGCGAGGAACCCGGCTCCGATCCGGCGCCGGGCGAGGGCGGCGGACGGATCGCCCGTTCGACGGCCTTTTTCTCGATCGCGACGGCGGCCTCGCGCGTCGCCGGCCTGGTGCGCGAGATCTTCGCGGCCGGCTACTACGGCGTCACCGGGCCGATGTCGGCGTTCACGATCGCCTTCCAGGTGCCGAACCTGATCCGCAGCCTGTTCGCCGACGCCGCACTGCAACCCGCCTTCATCCCGATCTTCACCGAGCAGCTCGAGCGCAAGAACTACCGCGAGGCCTTTCGCCTCGCCTCGACCCTGCTGCTCCTCGTCACCCTGGTCCTGGGGGCGATCACCGCGCTCTTCGTCCTTCTCGCGCCGGTGATCATGCCGCTCTTCGCGCCCGGTTTCGAAGGGACCGTCCTCGACCTCACCGTCACCCTCTCCCAGGTCCTCTTCCCGATCCTGATCCTGCTCGGGATCAGCGGCGTCGTCGTCGGGGTCCTCAACAGCTACGACCGCTTCGGCGCCTTCGCGATCGCTCCGTTCTTCTGGAACGTGACGATCATCCTCGTCCTCGTCGTCCTGGCGCCGATGTTCGAGGGGCAGGACCGGATCTACGCCTACGCGATCGGGATCCTGGCCGGAACCCTGGTCCAGCTCCTGATCCCGGTCTTCGATCTCCGCAACACGCCGTTCAAATTCAGCCTCAGCTTCGATTGGCGCAACCGCGACGTCCGTCGGGTCCTGGTCCTGATGCTGCCGGTGACGCTGAGCCTCGGCCTGATCAACTTCAACCTCCTGATCAACAGCCTCTTCGGCAGCCTCGTCAGCGAGGAGGGGCCGGCGGCGATCGACAAGGCGTTCCGGATCTACCAGCTGCCGCAGGGGATCTTCTCGGTCGCGATCGCGACCGTCCTGTTCCCGACCCTGGCCCGGTTCGCCTCGCGCGGCGAGCACGAGAACCTGCGGGCGACGATGGCCAACGGGATGCGCCAGATCCTCTTCATCCTGGTCCCGGCCGCGGCCGCGATCCTGGTCCTCTCCGAGCCGATGATCCGGCTCGTCTACCAGCGCGGTGAGTTCACCCCCGAACAGACGACGCTGGTCGCGACCGCGCTCTTCTGGTTCGCCTTCTCGCTGCCGACCAACGGCCTGTTCCTGCTGCTGACGAGGACCTTCTTCAGCCTCCAGCGCCCCTGGGTCCCGACCGCGATCGCGGCCGGCAACCTCGCGGTGACGGGCCTGGCCGCGCTCGGCCTCTACCACCTCGGGGTCGGGGGAATCGTCGCCTCGACCGCGATCGCGACGACGGTGAGCGTCGTCGCCCAGTGCGTGATCCTGCGGCGGCTCCTCGACGGACTCGAGCTGAAGGCCCTGTTGGCGAGCTCGATCCGCATCTGCCTCGCGGCCGCGGCGCTGGCGGCGGTCAGCTTCGGAGTCTGGGATTTGCTCGACGAGTCCCTCGGCCGTGGGCTGATCGGCCAGATCGTCTCGCTCGGGGTCGCCCTCGGCCTCGGCGCGCTCACCTACCTCGCCGGAGCCAGGCTGCTGCGGATCGCCGAGCTCGACCAGATCGTCCGCCTTCTGCGCAGGCGCTGATGCTGAGCGCCGGCAGCTACCTCCTCGGGGTCGCAGAGCTCGTCCTGATCCTCGGCTTCGCCGGCCTCGGGGCAACGGCTCTGCGCCACCGTCTCGTCCCCGAGTTCACCGGCTCCACCGCCGTCCTCGCGACCACCGTCCTGGCAGCCGCGCTCCTGATCCTGGTCGCCGAGCTCCTGGGAACCTTCGGACTCTTCGAGCCGGTGCCCTACATGGTCGCCCTCGGAATTACCGGAGTCGGAATCCAGGGATTCTCGGGCGGGTGGCGCGGGGCGAGGGGGGTCGAGGACCGACCGTGGATCGACCGCAGGCCCCGCTCATCCCGCGACAGGACCCGCCCGCCGATCCCCACCGTCCCTCTTCTGATCTCACTGGCGATCGCGCTGATCGCCGTCCTGCTCTTCGCCGACGGAGTCCGCCTCAAGCTCGACACAGGCATGACCGGTTTCGACTCGACCTGGTACCACGGTCCGTTCGCGGCCGGATCCCACCAGAGCGGCAACACCTGGGAGCTCCACCACATCGCGCCCCAGTTCATGGCCTGGTTCTATCCCGCCAACGCCGAGCTCTTCCACGCGGTCGGGATGAACGCCTTCGGCCGCGACCTGCTCTCGCCACTGCTCAACCTCGGCTGGTTCGTGGGCTGCCTGCTGGCCTGCTGGGCGATCGGGAGGCCCTACCGGATGGCGCCGGCATCGCTGGCGCTCGGCGCAGTCGCCCTCAGCGTGCCCGCCCTCGCCGACCAGGCGGGGGAGGCGCGCAACGACATCGTCGGCATCTTCTTTCTTCTCGCCGCCGTCGCCTTCGTCCTCGCCTCCCGGCCCACCGGAAGCCGCCGGGCCGTCGGCGGCGGGTCCCTCGTCCTCGTGGGCCTGGCGGCCGGGCTCGCGGCCGGCACCAAGCTCAACTTCCTGCTCCCGGCCGCCGTGCTCGTGATCGGCCTGATCGCCTCCGCGCCGCGCGGTCGGAGGGGACCGGCCGCTGCGGCGACCGGCCTGGCGGCGCTCGCGGGCGGCGGCTACTGGTACCTGCGGAACCTCGTCCACGCCGGCAACCCGCTGCCCTGGTTCGACCACCTCGGCCCGATCGGCCTGCCCGGCCCCGGCCAGGACCTCGGCGGCCGCGAACAGCACAGCGTCCTCTCCTACCTGACCGACGGGAATGTCTGGTCGGATTGGCTGCTGCCCGGGTTGCACGACGGTCTCGGCCTGCTCTGGCCGCTGCTCGGCGCCCTCGCACTTGGCGGCCTCGTCCTATGCCTGCCGCGCCGCGCCGGCCCGGCGCTGCGGCTGGCCGGGATCGTCGGTCTCGCCGCGCTTCTCGCCTGGCTCGTCGCGCCGACCTCGGCCTCCGGGCCGGAGGGGACGCCGCGCGGCTTCGAGTCCGGCCTCCGCTACCTGGCGCCCGCCCTCGTCCTCGGCCTCGCCCTGCTGCCGGCGACCCCGCCCGTCCGCTCCCGCCTCGCCCGGCTCGGCAGGGGATTCGGATCGAGTCGAATATCGAGCACCGAGGGGATGCTCAACGTTCCACTCGATCGCGGGAGGCCGCGTCCGAAGGTGGCTCTTGCGCTCGGAGCGGTGCTGGGCGTCGGGGTCGTGGCACTCGGATTCGTGGTTCAGCGTGACTACCTGCGGGATCGGTACGCGGAACCGACCTTCACGACACCCGGGCTCAATGCCGCCTTCCGCTGGGCGACGCCGCTCTCCGGTGTCCGGATCGCGACGACAAGCACCCGCCAGTACCCGCTGTTTGGGGGGCAGCTCGACAACGAGGTCGAGTTCGTGGGCGAGGACCGTCCCCGGGGCGGCTTTCTCGCCCCGGCGACCTGCCGCGCCTGGCGCCGCCTCGTCGACGCCGGCGACTACGACTACGTCGTCGCCAGCCGCGACCGCGTCGAACGCGGTCGCCCCGCCTATCCCGCCTCGGCCCGCTGGACCGAATCCCCCAATGCCAAGCTGATCCTCGCCGTCCCCCCGACCAAGGTCTTCCGCCTCACCGCCCCCCTCGACCCCCGGACCTGCCGCCCCTAAGACCCAACCCCGCTCGCTTCAGCGATTGACCACACCAGGGTGTGGAAAAGTGCTGAAGCGAGCCGTCGGGGGTGGGCGTCGCGATTTGGCCGGGGTGGCGGTGCGCTTGCGCGGGGGGCCTGATCGCGAGACAGGACCCGCCGAGCCACCCTCGATCGCCATACTGCGGAGCCGCCCATGGACCACATCCGCAACTTCTCGATCATCGCCCACATCGACCACGGGAAGTCGACCCTGGCCGATCGCATCCTCGAGGTCACGGGCGCCGTCGACCCGAAGAAAATGCAGGCCCAGGTGCTCGACTCGATGGACCTCGAGCGCGAGCGCGGGATCACGATCAAGGCCCAGGCGGTGCGGGTCGAGTACAAGGCCGCCAACGGCGAGACCTACCACCTGCACCTGATCGACACGCCGGGCCACGTCGACTTCTCCTACGAGGTCTCGCGCAGCCTCGCCGCCTGCGAGGGCGCTCTGCTCGTCGTCGACGCCGCCCAGGGGGTCGAGGCGCAGACGGTCGCCAACACCTACCTGGCGATCGACAACGGACTCGAGCTCGTGCCGGTGATCAACAAGGTCGACCTGCCCGGCGCCGAACCGGAGCGGGTTGCGAACGAGATCGCCGACCTCACCGGCGGCGACGCCGACGAAGCGCTCTGGATCTCGGCGAAGACGGGGGAGGGGGTGGTCGAGGTCCTCGAGGCGATCGTCGCCCGGATCCCGTCCCCCAAGGGCGAGCCCGAGGCCCCCGCCCGGGCGCTGATCTTCGACTCCGAGTTCGACCAGTACCGGGGCGTGATCGCCTACGTGCGGATGGTCGACGGCTCGTTCCGCAAGAGCGAGCGGATCCTCGCGATGCAGAACGGCACCGAGGCCGACATCGACGACATCGGCTTCTTCCGCCCGGCGATGACCGGGGTCGGGGGGATGGACGCCGGCGACGTCGGATATCTGATCACCGGCATCAAGGACGTCGCCAAGCTGCGGGTGGGCGACACGGTGACCGCCCTGGAGCGCCCGGCCGCCGAGCCGCTCGAGGGCTACCGCGAGGTCAGGCCGATGGTCTTCTGCGGGCTGTTCCCGATCGACACCGATCGCTACGAAGACCTCCGCGACGCGCTCGAGAAGCTCGCCCTCAACGACGCCGCGCTCTCCTGGGAGCCGGAGACCTCGGAGGCCCTCGGATTCGGCTTCCGCTGCGGCTTCCTCGGGCTTCTGCACATGGAGATCGTGCGCGAGCGGCTGGAGCGCGAGTACGGCCTCGAGATGCTGGCGACGACGCCGAACGTGCGCTACCTCGTGCAGCTCACGAACGGCGAGGAGCGCGAGGTCCACAGCCCGACCGAGCTGCCGGACCCCGGTGCGATCGAGACGATCGAAGAGCCCTACATCCGGGCCACGATCATCGCCCCGGCCGAGCAGGTCGGCGCCGTGATGGACCTCTGCCAGAAGCGCCGCGGGACCCACGTCGACATGCATTACCTCAGCCCCCAGCGGGTCCAGATCCGCTACGACATGCCGCTCGCCGAGATCGTCCTCGACTTCTTCGACCTGCTCAAGTCCTCGACCCGGGGCTACGCCTCGCTCGACTACGAGCCGATCGGCAACCGGGAGTCCGACCTCGCCAAGGTCGACATCCTGCTGGCGGGCGACCGCGTCGACGCGCTCTCGATCATCGTCCATCGCGAATTCGCCTACGACCAGGGCAAGCGTCTGGTCGAGCGGCTCCGCAAGACGATCCCGCGCCAGCAGTTCGACGTCCCGGTGCAGGCGGCGATCGGCTCCAACATCCTCGCCCGCGAGACGGTCAAGGCGGTCCGCAAGGACGTCACCGCCAAGCTCTACGGCGGCGACGTGACCCGCAAGCAGAAGCTGCTCAAGAAGCAGAAAGCGGGCAAGAAGCGGATGAAGCAGGTCGGCAGCGTCGAGGTCCCCCAGGAGGCCTTTCTCGCCGTCCTCCAAATCGACGAGTAGGCCTGGCTGGCTGAACGGATAGGTTTTCGCGCCATGGCTATGAAGACGGACGCGATCGGCAAGGAATGGCCCGCCACCACCTACGAGGTGGGCAAGGAGAAGATCGGCGAGTACGCGCGGGTGATCGGGATCGAGAACCCCGTCCACAGCGACCGCGCCGCCGCCCGGGAGGCGGGTTTCCGCGACGTCGTCGCGCCGCCGATGTTCTGCGTCGTCTACTCGGCGCCGGCGCTGGGGCCGGCGATGTTCGACGACGAGGTGGGGATGAACTTCGCGGCGATGGTCCACGGCAGCCAGGAGTTCGAGTGGGACGAGCCCGCCTGCTCCGGCGACGAGATCACGACCACCGCCAAATGCCTCGAGATCTTCGAGAAAGACGGCAAGGGCTTCTACGTTTTCGAGACCAGATCGGTCAACCAGAACGGCGACCTGGTCGTCACGGGAACCTGGACCAACATCGTGAGGGGGGTCTGATGAGCGCGGCGGCGCCTTTCGACGAGGGAGACCGGATCCCGGAGATTCGGGTGACCCCCGACAAGTACCTGCCGCACCGCTACGCCGGCGCCTCGGGTGACTTCAACCCGATCCACATCGACCCCGAGTTCGCGAGCGCCGTCGGCCTGCCCGGCACGATCCTCCACGGCCTCTACATGATGGGCCTCGTCGCCCGTGCCAACACCGAGGCCGCGGGCGGCGACCCGCGCTCCTTGAAACGCCTCTCGGTTCAGTTCCGCGGCATGGGCGCGCCGGAGACGGAGATAGTCGTCACCGGCACCGTCAAGTCGGTCGACGGTGACCGAGTCGTGGTCGACACCGTCGCCGCGCAGGGCGAGAACCAGACGATTCGCAACGCCGAGGCCGAACTTCAGACGTAGGAGCGGCGGGCGACCACCTCCCAAGACGCCCGGCGGGAGCCTCGCTCGGGTGTTTTGGGAGGGGCCACCCGCCGCTCCACCTAGACTTCGGCCTGTGCTTTCTCAGCGACAGGGGCTCGTGCTTTCTCCTCGACAGGAGTTGATCCTTCGGATCGTCGTCGACGCCTATTTGGAGTCGGCGCGGCCGGTCGGATCGAAGGAGGTCTCCGCGAAGCGTGAGGTCGAGTGGGGACCGTCGACGGTTCGAGCGGAGTTGGCGGCGCTGGAGGCGGCCGGTTATCTGACTCACCCGCATACCTCTGCCGGCCGGGTTCCGACCGACGCCGGTTACCGCCGTTACGTCGACGTCCTGCTCGAGGCCGGCGCACCGGTCCCCGAGGCGGGAGTCGAGCTCGAGCTCTCGCAGCTGCGGCGCGAGGTCGACGAGGCGATGCGCGAGACCACCGCCGCGCTCGCCCAGGTCACCGACCTGGTCGCGCTGGCGACCGCCCCGCCGGAGACCGCGGTCGCGACGATCCACCGGGTCGAGGTGCTGCGCCTGCGGCCCGACCAGGTGATGGTGGTCGCGATCGCCTCCAACGGCGCCGTCACCAAGCGGGTCTTCGACTTCGAGGCGAGCGTCGACCCGGGGCTCGTCGAGTGGGCCTCGAGCTATCTGAACGAGTCCCTGCGAGGGCTCGGACTCGGCGCCCGGATGATCGCCACCCGGCTCGCCGACCCCGGCCTCTCCCCGGTCGAGTCGGAGTTCGTCGCGACCCTCGGCGCCGTCTTCACCGAGCTCGAGCGCGAGAGCGGCGAGACGCTCTACATGGACGGCACGGCGCGTTTGCTCTCCGACGGCCGCCTCGACGAATTGCCGCGAGCGGACAAGCTGATGACCGCGCTCGAGGGTCGGGCGAGCGTCCTGAGGATGCTGCGCTCGGCGCTCGACGAGCGCACGGTCTTCCTCTGGATCGGCGATGAGAACCCGCAGCCGGAGCTGCGCTCGGTGAGCGTCGTCGGCGCCAACTACGGGCTCGCCCACCGCAACCTCGGCACCGTCGGGGTCGTCGGCCCGCTGCGGATGGACTACGCGACCGCGATCTCCTCTGTCCGGGGCGCCGCCCGCGAGCTCTCCCGCTACTGCGAGACGGTCTACGGCGGCTAGACGATGGCGCGCGACTTCTACGAGGTGCTCGGCGTCGGGCGCGATGCCGACGGCGGCGAGGTCAAGTCGGCCTTCCGCCGCCTCGCCCGCGAGCTGCACCCCGACGTCAACGACCACGACCCCGAGGCCGAACACAAGTTCAAGGAGGCCGCCGAAGCCTACGAGGTGCTCTCCGACCCGCAGCGGCGCCGCGCCTACGACGCCTACGGCCACGAGGGCCTCCGCGGCAGCGGCGGCTTCCCGGGCGGGAACGCCGGCTTCGCCTCGGTCGAGGACCTCTTCGAGGCCCTGTTCAGCGGCCAGGGCATCCGCTTCGGCCCCCGCGGTCCGGTCAAGGGCCAGGACCTCGTCCACCAGGTCGAGATCACCGCGGTCGACGCCATGCTCGGGGCCTCGGCGCGGGTCCCCAGCCACGAGGGCGAGCGCGAGATCGAGTTGCCGGCGGGGACCCAGCACGGCACCCAGTACGTCCTCCGCGAGCACGGACTGCCGGGCTCCAACGGCGGCCCGCCGGGGGACATGATCATCGTCGTCCACGTCCTGATCCCGTCCGAGCTCGACGAGGAGCAGGAGAAGCTCGCCCGCAAGCTGGGGGAGTCGCTCGAGGAGCGCAACCTGAGGTCCTCGCGCCGCGGTGGGGAGGAGAGCATCTTCTCCCGGGTTCGCAGGGCGTTCGGCTAGCGCCGTGCTGCGGCTCGCGGTCCGCTGCGACCCGGCGCAGGCCGAGATCGTCCTCGCCGAGCTGACCGTGCTGGCGCCCAACGGCGTCGAGGAAGAGCGCGGGCCCGGCTACGTCGAGTACGCGATCTACGGCGGCGAGGGAGAGCTGCCGGAGCTGGGCGAGCTGGAGGCGGCCGCCGGCGACGGCCTGGTCGAGGTCGTCGCGACGGTGGTCCCCGACGACTGGGCCGACCGCTGGCAGGACTTCCACAAGCCGCTCCTGATCGGCGAGCGAATCTGGCTGCGCCCCTCCTGGGAGCGGCCACGCGAGGGGACGACCGACGTCGTGATCGATCCCGGCCGAGCCTTCGGGACCGGCGCCCACCCGACCACCCGGCTCTGCGTCGAGTATCTGCTCGAGCTCGAGGCCGGTGGTGAGGCCGGCGGGGCCCTGTCCGACCTCGGGACCGGCTCCGGGGTCCTCGCGATCGCCGCCTCCAAGCTCGGCTGGGGCCCGGTCGAGGGCTTCGACCACGAGCAGGCGTCGATCGAGGCCGCGAGCGCCAACGCCGCGGCCAACGGAGCCGAGGCTAGCTTCACGCGTCAGAATCTGCGCCGGGAACTGCCTCCGCTGGCGCCGACCGTCGTCGCCAACATGACCGCCCCCGTCCTGCGTGAGATCGCCGGCCTGCTCGGCGAAGAGGAAGGTGGTCGGGGGAGGGCTCGGCAGGGCCTCCCCGCCGCTGCTCTGAGGAGCACTCCCCCGAGCACCCTCATCCTCAGCGGGCTCCTCCCGGGCGAGCTCGACGACATCGCCGCCGTCTATGCGGATCTCGGTCTGGGGGAGCGAGACCGGCGAATCGACGGCGACTGGGCCGCTCTCCTCCTCCGCCGAATGGTCGATTGACCGCAGGCCCGCGTGGTCGACGGACCACACGCGCAACCGGGGACGGAGGACCGAGGGGACCGGGGGCGAAGGTATGTTTCGGCCCATGCCGCTCGCCTCGATAGTCGATCCCGGCTACAAGATCGCGCTCTTTCTGCACGTCGTCGCGGTCGTGCTCGCGTTCGGCCCGACCTTCGGCTACGCGCTCTTCATGTCGGTCGCGCCCCAGCACCCCCGTGCCACCCCCGCGATCCTGACGGGCATCCAGAGATGCGACAGGTACCTGGTGACCCCGGGGATGGTCGTGCTGCTCCTGGCCGGCATCTACCTGCTGACCGCCTCCGACGACGCCTGGGAGACCAGCGACGCGTTCATCGGCGTCGGCTTCGTCGCGATCATCGCCCTGTTCGGGCTCCAACACGCGTTCTTCCTGCCGAAGACCCGTGAGGCCAAGGCGCTCGCGGAGCGCGACCTGAAAGCCGGCGACACGCTCAGCGAGGAGTTCGAAGCCCTCGGCCAGAGGATCGGGCAGGTCGGCGGGATCGCCGGGCTGATCGTCGTCGTGACGATCTTCTTCATGACGTACAAGCCGTTCCTATAGACGCCGGCTCCCCGATAGCGATGTTCGATTCGGGGGTGGGCGGCCTCACCGTCCTCCACGAGTGCCTGGTCTCGCTGCCCGAGGAGGACTTCGTCTACCTCGGCGACACCGATTGGTTCCCCTACGGGACCCGCGACCCGCAGAGCCTGCGCGACCGGATCGCCGCGATCTCCGAGCTGCTGCTCGGCGAGGACGCGGCGAAGCTGCTGGTGATCGCCTGCAACACCGCGACCTCGATCGGCGCCGACGTCGCCCGCGAGGTCGCCAGCGCGCACGGCGTCGAGGTCGTCCCCGTCGTCGAGCCCCAGGCGGAGATCGCGGCGGCGATCACCGACAGCGGCAAGGTCGGTGTGCTGGCGACCCCGAACACGGTCGAGAGCGGCGCCTACCGGCGGGCCCTCGAGGTCCAGGGGCGGGCGCTCGAGGTGACCGAGGTGGCGGCTCCCGAGCTCGCGCCCTTCATCCAGAACGACAAGACGTTCGACGAGGCGGTCGTGCGGATGGCGCGCGAGTACTGCGCGCCGCTGCGCGAGGCCCGGGTCGACACCCTGATCCTCGGCTGCACCCACTACCCGCTGGTGGCGCCGATGCTGCAACGGATCCTCGGCCGCGACGTGCGGCTGGTCAGCGGCGGGCACGCGGTCGCCGCCGCCGTCCAGCGGACCCTGGCGTCAGCGGACATCGCCCGCGGCCGCGACGGAGAGGGCGATTACCGCTTCCTCTGCACGGGCGACGTCGAGTCCTTCCGCGAGCTGGGCACCCGCTTCCTCCAGATGCCGCTTGGAGGGGTTGAGCGGATCGCGGTCGCCTGAGCCGACTACCCTTAACGGCATGAGCGCTCTGGAGCAGGCCCAGGAGGACGTCCGCACGGCGATGAAGGCCGGTGAGCGCGAGCGTGTCTCGGCCCTGCGGCTGATCGTCGACTCGCTTCAGAAGGACGCCAAGCTCGGAGACGGCGACGAGCTCGCGGTGCTCCAGCGCGAGCGCAAGAAACGGATCGAAGCGGCCGAGGCCTACGAGGACGCCGGGCGCGCCGAGCAGGCGGCGGCCGAGCGCTTCGAGGCGGAGCTGATCGAGGCCTACCTCCCCCAGCAGCTCTCCGACGAGGAGCTCTCCTCGCTGGTCGCGGCGGCGGTCGAGGAGACCGGCGCCGGCGAGCAGAGGCAGATGGGACAGGTGATGTCGGCGCTGATGCCGAAGGTCGGCGGCCGCGCCGACGGCAAGCGGGTCAGCGCAGCGGTGCGTGAGGCGCTTGGCTCGTAGGCAGCTGACCCTCGACAACACGGTCGCCGCCGAGCTGGCGGGCTCGGAGGATGCGGTCCTGCGGGCGCTGCGCGGCCACCTCGGCGACGTCGACTTCCACCTCCGCGGCAACGTCCTCACCCTCGACGGCGACTCCGGCGACCTCCAGACCGCGGCCACGGTCGTCGACGAGCTGGTCGAGCTGATCGAGCAGGGGCACGAGGTCGCCCCTGGGACGATCGAAGCCGTGACCGGCGCCCTCGACGCCGACGAGAGCCCGGCCGAGATCCTCGAGGACGTCGTCTGGCGCCACCGCAACAGCAAGGTGACGCCGAAGACGGTCAACCAGAAACGCTACGTCGACTCGATCCGCCGCGAGACGATCACCTTCGGGATCGGCCCGGCCGGAACCGGCAAGACCTTCCTCGCGGTGGCGATGGCGGCCCACGCCCTGGCCGAGCGCGAGGTCCAGCGGATCATCCTCACCCGGCCCGCGGTCGAGGCCGGGGAGCAGCTCGGGTTCCTGCCCGGTGACATCCAGGCCAAGGTCGACCCCTACCTGCGACCGCTCTTCGACGCCCTCTACGACATGCTCGATCCCGATCGGGTCAACGGCTATTTCGAGCGTGGCGTGATCGAGGTCGCTCCGCTCGCCTTCATGCGCGGCCGCACCCTCAACGATTCCTTCGTGATCCTCGACGAGGCCCAGAACACGAGCCCGGAGCAGATGAAGATGTTCCTCACCCGGCTCGGCTTCAACTCGCGGATGGTCGTCACCGGCGACATCACCCAGATCGACCTCCCCCAGGACCAGCGCTCGGGCCTGATCGCGGTCCGCGACATCCTCGAAGAGGTCAAGGACATCTCCTTCGTCCATTTCGGCGGCGAGGACGTCGTCCGGCACAAGCTCGTCCAGCGCATCGTCGCCGCCTACGACGCCCACGGGGACCGGGGACGCGCCGCGCGCGACGAACACGGTCCGACCCCGCGCCCTTGACTCTCGAGCTGGCCGTGCCCGAGGAGCTGCGCCGGCCGGTCGAGGCGACGCTGGCCGCGCTCGACGTCGAGGAGGGACACCTGGCCGTCGAGGTCGTCGACGAGGGGCGGATCCGCGAGCTGAACCGCGAGCACCGCGGGCTCGACGAGCCGACCGACGTCCTCGCCTTCCCGGTCGACGGGCTCGGGCCCGCGGCCGGCCCGCGCGAGCTCGGCGACGTCGCGATCTGCCCCGAGCACTGCTCCGACGTCACCGAGGCCGCCGTCCACGGCGTCCTCCACCTCTGCGGCTACGACCACGAGACCGACGACGGGGAGATGCTGGCCCTTCAGGGTGAGATCCTCGGGTCGATATGACCCGGGCCGCCTTCATCGGGCTCGCGGGACGGCCCAACGCCGGCAAGTCGACGCTCGTGAACTCGATCGTCGGCAGCCACGTCGCGATCGCGACGGTCCGCCCGCAGACGACCCGCCGGGCGATCAGGGGGATCTGGACCGACCTCGAGGCCGGGCGCCAGCTCGTCCTCGTCGACCTGCCGGGCGTCCAGAAGCCGCGCGACGTGATGACCGAGCGCATGCAGCACCGGGTCGAGCGCGAGCTCGCCGAATCCGACATCGCCCTGCTGGTGGTCAACGGCGAGCAGGGCGTGGGCCCCGGGGACGAGTTCATCGCCAGGGCCCTGCTCGGGGCCAAAGGACGGCAGCTGCCGACGATCTGCGCCGTCAACAAGATCGACCGCATGGGGCCGAACGAGCTGGTCCCGGTGCTCGCCCGGGCGGCCGAGCTCGAGGGAGTCGACGAGGTCTTTCCGATCAGCGCTCGCTCGGGGGAGGGACTGGACGAGCTGGTGGCGAGGCTGATCGAGCTCGCCCCGGAGGGCCCGTTCCTCTACCCGCCCGAGGACCGCAGCGACCAGTCCAGCGAGCTGCTGCTCGCCGAGCTGATCCGCGAGCAGATCCTCAACCGGACCCGCGAGGAGATCCCGCACTCGGTCGAGGTCGTCGTCGCCGACGTCAGCACCCGCGAGGACGGCCTCGTCACCGTCCGCGCCGAGGTCTGGGCCGAGGCCGAGTCGCAGAAGCGGATCCTGATCGGCAAGGGGGGCGCCAAGGTCGAAGAGATCGGAACCGCCGCCCGCTCCTCGCTCGAAGGCGAGCTCGGCGCCAAGGTCCACCTCGACCTCCGGGTCCGAGTCCGCGACCGCTGGCGCCGCGACGAGGACATGCTCGACCGCCTCGGCATCGAGTAGCCGTCGCTTACGATGCGTTGATGTTCGAGCAGGTCGTCTTCGACGAGAAAGGGCTGGTCCCGTGCGTGGCCCAGGACTTCGCCAGCGGCGAGGTGCTGACCCTCGCCTACGCAAACGAGGAGAGCCTGCGGCTCAGCCTCGAGACCGGTGAGCTCCACTTCTACTCGCGCTCGCGTGAGGAGATCTGGCGGAAAGGGGAAACCTCCGGAAACGTGTTGAAGCTGCGCCAGCTCCGCCTCGACTGCGACGGCGACGCGCTGGTCGCCCTGGTCGAGCCGAGCGGCCCCGCCTGCCACACCGGCGAGCGCTCGTGCTTCTTCAGGGCCCTCGACGGCGACCCCGCTCCGGTCGCCCACGAGGCCCTTCCGATCCTCGAGCGAACCCTGCGCAGCCGTGCCGAGGAGCGGCCCGAGGGCAGTTATACGGTCAAGCTGCTCGACGATCCCGAGCTGATCGGCGCCAAGGTCGAGGAGGAGGCCGAGGAGGTCGCCCGCGCCGGCCGCGAGGAGAGCGACGCGCGCGTGGCCGAAGAGGCGGCCGACCTGATCTACCACCTCAGCGTGCTGCTGGCCTCCCGCAAGGTGCCGCACTCAGCGGTGATGGAGGTCCTCGATGAGCGTCGTCGCTAGCGCCGGCGAGCTGAAGCTCGAGCCGAGCCTCGAGCGGGCCCGCGAGCTCGCCCGCGAGGGCAACGTCGTGCCGGTCCGGGCGACGATCGTCGACGACTGCGAGACCCCGGTCTCCGCCTTCCTCAAGCTACGTGCCGGCGAGCCCGAGGGAGCGCCCTGCTTCCTGCTCGAGTCCGCCGAGCAGGGCCAGGTCGGCCGGTACTCGTTCGTCGGCATCCGCCCCCGCTCGGTCCTGCGCTGGAGCGCCGGGGAGATGACCGAGGACGGCGGCGATCCCGTCGAGGCGCCCGACCCCTACGGGGCGGTCGCCGAGCGCCTCGCCGAGTTCCGCCCGGCCCCGGTCGAGGGCCTGCCGCCGTTCGCCGGCGGCGCCGTCGGCTTCTTCGGCTATGACCTCGTCCGCACGGTCGAGCCGCTGGGCGAGCCCAACCCCGACCCGCTGGGGCTCCCGGACATGGCGCTGATGATCACCGACGTCCTCCTCGTCTTCGACCACCTCCGGCACGAGCTGACGATCATGTCGTGCGCGTTCGCCGAGCAGGACGGCGACGTCGACAGCGCCTACGAGCGCGCCGCCGCCGCGATCGCCGACGTCCGCGAGCGCCTGCGCGGCGCCGTCCCGACGCCGGATGCGCCGACCGTCTCCGACCCGCCCCGCTTCGAGTCGAACATGGAGCGCGAGGAGTTCGAAGCCGCGGTCGCCCGGATCGTCGAATACGTCCACGCCGGCGACGCCTTCCAGGTCGTCCCCTCGCAGCGCTTCTCGGCGCCGGCGCCGGTCGAGGCGTTCTCGATCTACCGCGGCCTGCGCGCCGTCAACCCATCGCCCTACATGTACTACCTCGAGTTCGGCGACTTCCAGATCGCGGGCGCCTCGCCCGAGCCGCTGGTCAAGGTCTCCCAGGGCACGGTCGAGACCCGGCCGATCGCCGGCACCTATCCCCGCGGCGCCAACGAGGACGAGGACCGGCGTCTCGCCGAGCGGCTCGTCAACGACCCCAAGGAGCGCGCCGAGCACGTCATGCTGGTCGACCTCGGCCGCAACGACCTCGGCCGGGTCTGCGAGTACGGCAGCGTCTCGGTCGACGAGCTGATGGTCGTCGAGACCTACTCGCACGTGCTCCACATCGTCAGCCAGGTCTCGGGGACCCTGCGCGAGGGCGTCGGGGCGATGGACGTCCTGCGCTCGGCGCTGCCGGCGGGGACCCTCTCGGGCGCCCCCAAGGTCCGGGCGATGCAGATCATCGACGAGCTCGAGAAGGTCAAGCGCTGCTCCTACGGAGGCGCGATCGGATACCTCTCCTGGAACGGCGACCTCGACACCGCGATCCACATCCGCACCGTCGTCGTCAAGGACGGCCGGATCCACGTCCAGGCCGGCGGCGGCACCGTCGCCGACGCCGTGCCCGCCTACGAGTACAACGAGTCGGTGAACAAGGCGAAGGCGGTCTTCCGCGCCGTCGAGCTCGCCTGCGAGCAGCCGGACTGGCAATGAGATGCCGCCGAATTGCCCTGCTCCCGGGCGGGGTCCGAGAATCAGATATGGATCGCCCCGCCCTCCCGCGTCCGCAATCGGCGGGTGAACCATGAACGTATTGGTGATCGACAACTACGACTCCTTCACCTACAACCTCGTCCAGTACCTGGGCGAGCTCGGCGCCGAGATCGAGGTCGTCCGCAACGACAAGGCCGAGGTCGGGGCGCTGCTCGAGCGCGGCGCCGACCGCCTCGTCGTCTCCCCGGGGCCCTGCACGCCGGCCGAGGCCGGGATCTCGGTGGACGCGATCCGCGCCTTCGCCGAGGCCGGCACCCCGGTGCTCGGGGTCTGCCTCGGACACCAGTCGCTGGTCGAGGCCTTCGGCGGCGACACCGTCCAGGGCGAGCCCGTGCACGGCAAGGACGCCGAGGTCGAGCACGACGGGCGCACGATCTTCGCCGGCCTGCCGACGCCGCTCGTCGCCGGTCGCTACCACTCGCTCGTCGCCGACCCCGCGACCGTTCCCGACGAGCTCGAGGTCAGCGCCCGCTTCGGCGACGTGATCATGGCTGCGCGCCACCGCGAGCTGCCGGCCGAGGGAGTCCAGTTCCACCCCGAGTCGGTGCTGACGCCGCAGGGCAAGTCGCTGCTCGAGAACTTCCTCGGAGAGCGCTGATGCCCAACGACGTCCTCACCCGCGGGATCGACGCGGTCGCCGACGGCAGGCACCTGACCGCCGACCACGCCGCCGCCGTCCTCGCCGAGATCATGGAAGGGCGGGCCGGCGAGGTCCAGACCGGGGCCTTCCTGATCGCGCTGCGGGCGAAGGGCGAGACCGTTCCCGAGCTCGTCGGCCTGGCGCGGACGATGCGCTCGCTCGCGGCGCCGGTCGAGACCGGACGCCACGATCTCGTCGACACCGCCGGCACCGGCGGCGGCCCCTCGACCTTCAACGTCTCGACCTCGGCGGCGCTGGTCGCGGCGGCGGCGGGGTGCGCCGTCGCCAAGCACGGCAACCGATCCAGCACCAGCCGCTCGGGTTCCGCCGACCTGCTCGAGGCGCTCGGGGTCCGGATCGACCTCGAGCCCGAGCAGGTCGCCGCCTGCATCGAGGAGGTCGGCTTCGGCTTCATGTTCGCGCCCAGGCACCACGCCGCGATGAAGCACGTGGTCCCGGTCCGCAAGGAGCTGGCGGTGCGGACGATCTTCAACTTCCTCGGGCCGTTGACGAACCCGGCGGGCGCCGAGCGTCAGCTGCTCGGCGTCTCCGACCGCGCCTACCAGGAGACGATCGCCGAGGCGCTGGTCGGCCTCGGCAGCACCAGGGCGATGGTGGTCAGCTCCGAGGACGGCGTCGACGAGCTCTCGATCTCGGCTCGGACCCGCGTGATCGAGGTCGCCAGCGGCGCCACCACCGAGGAATTCGTCGAGCCCGGGCAATACGTCGCGGCAGCCGACCTCGAGTCGGTCGCCGGCGGCACTCCGGAGGAGAACGCCGCCGCCACCAGCGCGGTCTTCGCCGGCGAGCTCGGCCCCCGGCGCGACATCGTCGTCCTCAACGCCGGGGCGGCGATCTACGTCGGCGGCGCCGCCGAGAGCCTCGGCGCCGGCGTCGAGCGGGCGGCGGAGGCGATCGACTCGGGCGAGGCAGGAATCTTGCTCGGCCGCCTGATCGGGACGACCACCGGCAGCGGTGGCTAGGCTGTCCTCGTTCAAGTGGGAATGATCGAGCAGCTCATCGCAGCCGCCCGAGAGGGAGTCGAGGGACGCCGCAGGCAGGTGTCCCAGACCGACCTCGAGGCGCAACTTCCCGGACGCGGCGAGGACCGGCCGTTCAACGAGGCCCTGGTTCGCCCCGGACTCTCGGTGATCGCCGAGTTCAAGCGCCGCTCCCCGAGCGCCGGGGAGATCGCTGTCGATTCCGACGTCGCCGCCCAGGTCGGCGCCTACGAGCGCGGCGGCGCCGCGGCGTTGTCCGTGCTCACCGACGAGCGCCACTTCGGCGGCTCGCTCGAGGATCTGCGCGCCGCCCGCGCCGCCTGCGACCTGCCGATCCTGCGCAAGGACTTCATCGTCGACCGCTACCAGCTCTACGAGGCGGCGGTGCACGGTGCCGACGCGATCCTGCTGATCGTCCGGGCCCTCGACGACCGCGGGTTGCGCGACCTCCACGACGAGGCCCGCGGCCTCGACCTCGACTGCCTGGTCGAGGTCCATGACGAGCGCGAGCTCGAGCGCGCGCTCGAGGCCGACGTCGAGGTGATCGGGATCAACAACCGCGACCTCGACGAGGGCAGCGTCGACGTCTCGACCACCTACGAGCTGATGCCCGCGGTGCCGGCGGGAAAGACCGTCGTCGCCGAGAGCGGGATCTCCGAGCGGGCCGAGCTGGAAGAGCTCGAGCGGGTCGGCGTCGATGCGGTGCTGATCGGCGGCGCCCTGATGCTCTCCGGCGAGCCGGAGGCGAAGGTCCGGGAGCTGACCGGCGCCGACGACGGCACCCGCGAGCACCTCCTGCCCTGATTTAGGAAACCTTTCGCGGCCCTTTAGGGAGACCTGACGGCGCCGCTTCAGGATCGTCATCGATGAGCAGAACCAGGCGATCCCTCAAGTCCCCCTTCGGCTCCGCGGTTCTCGGCGGCGTCGTCGTCGGCCTCTTCTTCTGGGTGGCGGTGGCCGCCGGGTGGATCGACTCCGATGACGGCGGCGCCCCTGCCGCGGCGGACACGGTGCTGGCGGCCCCGGTCGCCGACCACGACGACGGCGACACGAACCTCGTCAACGAGATCTACAAGCGCGACGGACAGGGCGTCGCCTTCATCGAAGCCGAGCAACAGGCCCAGCAGGTCGAACCCTCGCCCTTCAACCCGTTCGGAGAATCCGAAGGCGGCGGCACCGCGTCCGGCTCGGGCTTCGTGATCGACGCCGACGGTCACCTGCTGACCAACAACCACGTCGTCGAAGGCGCCTCGGAGATCAAGGTCAAGCTCGGCGACTCCGACCGGGCCTACTCCGCCGAGATCGTCGGCGCCGATCCGGCGACCGATGTCGCGCTGCTCGAGGTCGACGCTCCCGCCGACAAGCTCCACCCGCTGGCGCTCGGCGACTCCTCCAAGGTCGAGGTCGGCGACCCGGTGGTCGCGATCGGCAATCCGTTCGGCCTCGACAGCACCGTGACCAGCGGCATCGTCTCCGCCCTCCAGCGCCAGATCGAAGCGCCGAACGGGTTCTCGATCTCGCACGTGATCCAGACCGACGCCGCGATCAACCCCGGCAACTCCGGTGGCCCGCTGATCGACTCCGAGGGCCGCGTGATCGGGATCAACTCGCAGATCGAGACCGGGGGCGGCGGCAACGGCAACGTCGGGATCGGGTTCTCGATCCCGATCAACACCGCCCGCGAGGTCGCCGACCAGATCGAGGAGAACGGCAGGGTCGAACACGCCTACCTGGGGATCAGCGGCGGCTCGATCACCCCCGAGCTGGCCAAGGCCCTCAATCTCCCGGTCGAGGAGGGGGTGCTGGTCGCCGGCGTTCCCGACGACGGCCCCGCCGCCGACGCCGGGATCGAGGGCGGCGACACCGAAGCCACCATCGACGGCGCCGGGGTCACCCTCGGCGGCGACATCATCACCGAGCTCGAAGGCAAGAGGGTGACCGGGATGGAGGAGCTGATGGCGTCGATCGACCGCAGGAAGCCCGGTGATGAGATCGAGGTCACGCTCCTGCGCGACGGTGACGAGAAGACGGTCACCGTGACCCTCGGGAACCGGCCGGCGACGATCGAATAGGCGGGCGGGTCCTGCCGTGGGCCGAGGGAGCCTGCGGTCGATCCTCGGTCGGCCCCCGATTCCCCTCGTCGCACCCCGCCCGCCCGAGCGGCCGGCGTACTCACGTACCCTGGGGGTATGCGGGTCAAGATCTGCGGAATCACCAACCTCGACGACGCGGCCGAGGCCGTGCGCCTCGGCGCCTGGGCGATCGGGCTGATCCACGCCGAGAGTCCACGACGGGTCGACCCCGCGGTGGCGGCTCAGATCGCCTCCGCGTTCCGGCGCAAGTGCGAGGTCGCCGGCGTGTTCGTCAATCCCGAGCTCGACGAGGTCGCGCGCGCGGTCGAGGACGCCGGGCTGACGCTGGTCCAGCTGAACGGCGAAGAGGGACCGAGCTTCTGCGCCGAGGTCGCCCGCAAGACCGGCGTCAAGGTGATCAAGGCCGTCCATGTCTCGAGCGCCGCCGACATCCACTCCGCCGAGGCGTTCCGCACCGACTTCCACCTCTTCGATCGCAGGTCCGGAGGGCTCTGGGGCGGGACCGGCGAGAGCTTCGACTGGGGGCTGCTGCGGGGCCGCTACTCGAAAGTGCCGGCGATCGTCGCCGGCGGCCTGCGGGCGGAGAACGTCGCCGAGGCGATCGCGGTCACGCAGCCCTTCGCGGTCGACGTCGCCAGCGGCGTCGAGTCCGAGCCGGGCCGCAAGGACCACGCCGCGTTGGAGGCCTTCTTCGAGGCCGCGAACGGCACGGGCGTCGTCGCCGGGTGAGCACCGTCGAGGAGAGATTCGGGCCCTACGGGGGCCGCTACGTCCCGGAGACGCTGATCGCCGCTCTCGACGAGCTCGCCGAGGCCTGGGCCTCCGCGCGTGAGGACGAGGAGTTCGGCGAGCGCCTGGCGGCCCTGCACCGCGAATTCATCGGCCGCCCGACGCCGCTCTACCTGGCCGAGCGGCTTTCGCAGAAAGCGGGCCGCCGCGTGTACCTCAAGCGCGAGGACCTCGCCCACACCGGCGCCCACAAGATCAACAACGCGGTCGGCCAGGTCCTGCTCGCCGATCGGATGGGGAAGAGGCGGATCATCGCCGAGACCGGAGCCGGCCAGCACGGGGTGGCGACGGCGACGGCGTGTGCCCTGCTCGGCCTCGAGTGCATCGTCTACATGGGCAGCGAGGACATCCGCCGCCAGGCCCCCAACGTCGAGCGGATGGGCCTGCTCGGCGCCGAGGTCGTCCCGGTCGAGGCCGGCGCCCGCACCCTCAAGGAGGCCGTCAGCGAGGCGATCCGCGACTGGGTCGCGAACGTCGCCGACACTCACTACGTGATCGGTTCGGCGGTCGGCCCGGCGCCGTTCCCGGCGCTGGTCAGGGACCTTCAACGCGTGATCGGCGACGAGGCTCGCGCCCAGGCGCTGGAGGCGGAGGGCGAGCTGCCGGGGCGCGTCGTCGCCTGCGTCGGCGGCGGCTCCAACGCGATCGGCATCTTCACCCCCTTCATCGCCGACGACGGCGTCGAGCTGATCGGTGTCGAGGCGGCGGGGGAGGGGCTCGACAGCGGCCGCCACGGCGCCAGCCTCGGGGCCGGCAGCACCGGTGTCCTCCACGGCTCGCTCTCCTCGATCATCGCCGACGAGGAAGGCCAGATCCTCGAGGCGCACTCGATCTCCGCCGGCCTCGACTACCCCGGGGTCGGGCCCGAGCACGCCCACCTGCGCGACACCGGCCGCGCCACCTACACGGCGGTCACCGACGTGGAAGCCCTGAGCGCCTTCGCCGCGCTCTCGCGCCTCGAGGGGATCATTCCGGCGCTGGAGTCCTCCCACGCCATCGCCTGGCTGCTCGAGAATGGCGGCGGCGAGGGCTACGACGTGCTCTGCCTCTCCGGGCGGGGCGACAAGGACCTGGCGGAGGTCCTCTCCCAGACCGGGGCCGGGCAATGACTCGCCAGAGCGACAGCGGGGAGGCTCTGACGAGCCATCCCCCGGCTCCGTCCCCAGACGCGCGGGGAACCGTCGGCGCTGCTGCGGGGGCTGCGGGCGAGGAGCGGATAGCCCGTGCGTTCGAGCTCGCGAGGGACGAAGGCCGGGCGGCGCTGATGCCATACATGATGGGCGGCTTCCCCGATCACGACACCTCGCTCGCGCTCGCCGCCGCCTACGCCGACTCGGGCGCCGACCTGATCGAGCTCGGGATTCCGTTCTCGGACCCGCTCGCGGACGGTCCCACGATCCACGCGGCGGCCACCTCGGCTCTCGCCGCCGGCGCCAACGTCGAGCGGGCGCTGGAGATCTGCGGATCGGTCGCCGGCCGAATTCCGGTGGTGCTGATGGTCTACGCGAACATGGTCCTCGCCCACGGCGGCGCCGAGCGCTTCGCCGCCCGCGCCGCCGAGGCCGGCGCCGCCGGCGCGATCGTCCCGGACCTGCCGCTCGGCCAGGCGGAGGAGATCCGCGATGCCTTCGGAGCCGCCGGCCTCGCCCTGGTGCCGCTGGTCGCCCCGACCACCCCGGCCGGGCGGCTCGGCCAGATCTGCGAGGTGGCGCGTGGCTTCGTCTACGTCGTCTCGACCGTCGGGACCACGGGCGAGCGCGACGTCCTCCCGGAGCAGCTCGCCGACCTCGTCGCCGCGACGAAGGCCGAGTCAGATGTCCCGGTGGCGGTCGGTTTTGGGATCGGGACTCCCGAGCAGGCGGCCCAGGTCGGCGAGGTCGCCGACGGCGTGATCATCGGCAGCAGGCTCGTCCGCGCGGCGGACGAGGCGGGCTCGGCCGAGGCCGCCGCCGAGGCGGTCTCCGAGTTCCTTCGCGAGACGCGCGTCGCGCTCGCCGGATAAGGTTCGCGACCGATGGGAATGGTCGTCACACTCTTCCTCGCGCTCGCCGCGATGACCCTCTCCTACGCCCTCGGGCAGGGAGGGCCGGTCGCCGGCATGGTTTTCTTCCTGGTCCTGTTCGTCGGTGCGGCGATCCGCGTCGTCCAGCTGCCCAGCCGCTGAGCGCCGGCCGTCTCCGGCCGACCCGCCCTCAGGCCCGGGTGGCGATCACCCGCAGGTACTCGGCCTCGAGCACCATCGCCCGATGCCCCGCTGTGTTCGCCGATTCCAGGAACGCCCGCAGGTCGTCGGTGAGCGCCTGCTCGCCGTCGGGTCCGACCCGTTCGTAGGCCATCTGGGTGGGGCCGAAGTAGGTGCGGAAGAAATCGATGTAGTGGTCGGCGGAGCGGAACGGTTGGCGCGACACCCGACGCTCGAGGCGCAGGTCGGTGATCCCGTCGCCGAACAGCTCCCGCAGGCGCTCCTCGGTTCCCCAGCGCAGCGGCGACTCGACGCCCGGGGGCGGCGGCGCGTGCTTGGAGATCGTCGTGAACATCGTGCCGACGGCGCCGTCGGGGGTCCAGTTGGCCATCCCGATCCGGCCGCCGGGTTTGACGACCCGCAGCAGCTCGGCCGCCGTCTTGGGCTGGTCGGGGGCGAACATCGCCCCGTAGATCGACATCGCGACGTCGAAGGTGCCGTCCTCGAAGGGCAGTTCCTGGGCGTCGGCCTCGACGAACTCGACGTCGAGGCGCTCGGCGGCCGCCCGCTCGCGCCCGCGCTCGAGCAGGGCCGGGACGTAGTCGGCGCCGACGGTCCCGCCCCAGGTTCGCCGCGCGGCCGCGATCGCCAGGTTGCCGCTGCCGCAGGCGACGTCGAGCGCTCGCTCGTCGGGGACAAGCTCCAGCGCCTCGGCGAGGTCCTCCGCCGGGTGGTAGACGAGATTGGCGACCATCGCGAAGTCGCCCTTCGACCAGATCTGCTGCTGGATCTGGGTGACGGTCTTGAGATCAGGTGCGTCGTTCATCGCGTCCTCCTCGGGGTTCGCACCGAACCTACCTGCTCCGAGGAATCGCGGAGCGCCTAGAGTGAGATCGATGCGGATCGGCGTGCTCACCGGTGGGGGCGACTGCCCCGGGCTCAACGCGGTGATCCGTGCCGTTGTCCGCAAGGGAGTCGAAGTGTTCGGGCACGAATTCGTCGGCTATCGCGACGGCTGGCGCGGTCCGCTCGAGAACGACGCCCGCCCGCTGGGCGTGCCCGAGGTCCGCGGAATCCTGCCCCGCGGCGGCACGATCCTCGGCTCCTCGCGAACGAATCCGTTCGGAGATACGGTCGAAGACGGAGCTCGGCGGATTGCCGCCAACCTCGAGGCTGCGGGGGTCGACGGCCTGATCGCGATCGGCGGCGAGGACACCCTCGGCGCCGCCTCTCGGCTCCACTCCGAGGCCGGCCTCAACGTGATCGGCGTCCCGAAGACGATCGACAACGACCTCGGCGCGACCGACTACACGTTCGGCTTCGACACCGCCGTCAACATCGCGATGGAGGCGATCGACCGCCTCCACACGACCGCCGACAGCCACCACCGGGTCCTGATCGTCGAGGTGATGGGCCGCCACGCGGGTTGGATCGCCTTCCACGCCGGGCTCGCCGGCGGCGCCAACCTGATCCTGATCCCGGAGCATCCCTTCGACATCGAGCGGGTCTGCGAGCTCGTCGGCCGCCGCTACGAAGCCCAGTTCGCCCCGATCGTCGTCGTCGCCGAGGGCGCCCAGCCGATCGGCGGTGTGCCGGAGGCCTCCGGCGACCTCGACTCGTTCGGGCATGTGCGCCTCGGCGGGATCGCCCACTGGCTCGAGGGCGAGATCGAGGCGCGGACCGGAAAGGAGGCCCGAGCCACGGTCCTCGGCCACGTTCAGCGCGGCGGGACCCCGACCGCGTTCGACCGCGTGCTCGCGACTCGTTTCGGACTGCACGCGATCGATGCCGCCGCCGGCGGGCGCTGGGGCACGATGACCGCCCTGCGCGGGACCGCGATCGAGCTCGTCGACCTGGGCGAGGCGACCGCCGAGCTGAAGACGGTTCCGCCGGAGCTCTACGCCGAGGCGGAGACCTTCTTTGGATAGCGAGGGGGGCGAGCAGCTTTTTTCACTTAGTCGAGAGTGGGTCGGGCAACCCCTCCCAAAACGAGCGGCCGGGGGCCGCTCTTGAGTGTTTTGGGAGGGGTCACCCGACCCACTCGCCACTGGCCGAAGGGGTTGCTCGCGGTGGGCATCGGACTGCTGGTCTTTGCGGGATGCGGAGGCGGGTCCGGGGTTGAGGAGGGTGCGACGGTGCGGGTCTATTCGGTCGCGTCGCTTTGCGCCGAAGCAAAAGGGGCGCTCGAAGCGGGGAAATCGGAGGCCGGGGGGGTGAAGGTGCGCGCCGCATGCCTTCCCCCGAGCAGCGAGGGGCGGGGTGGGCGCCTCGATCTCGCCGCGATCGGGGCAGGGGCGCGGCGCGCGGTCGAGGACACGACGACGGTCGCCTACCTGGCCGAGCCCGGCCGCGCGACCTCGTTCTCGGAACCGATCCTCGACGCGGCCGAGATCCCCACGATCACCGGCAGCTCCGGATCCAAGTCCATGACCCAGGTCTTGAATGCTCTTGAAAACCGTGACGCCGACGAAGCTCCGCGCGCTTCCGTGTGGGAGGTTCGGTGACGAACCTCCCTTACAGAAGGTCCTGGAGTGCCTCGTCGACGTCCGCGTGCTTGAAGACGTAGCCCAAATCCTGGGCCCGCCGCGGGATCACCCGCTGCCCACCCTTGAGGACGACCCCGAACTCACCGCCGAATTTGAGATCGAGGACGAAGCCGGGGATCGGCAGCAGCGCCGGGCGGCCGAGCGCGCGACCGAGGCTCTTCGAAAACTCCTTGTTGGTGACCGGATTGGGCGCGGTCGCGTTGATCACGCCGGTTACGCGCTCGTCGTCGAGCGCCCAGAGGAGGATCCCGAGCTCGTCGTCGATGTGGATCCAGGAGACGTACTGTCCGCCGCCGGCCAGCGGGCCGCCGACCCCGAGCTTGAACGGGGGCAGGAGCTCACCGAGGAAGCCGCCCCTGGGATCGAGCACGTGGCCGGTGCGCACGATCACCAGGCGCAGGCCGAGCGCCTCCGCCTCCGAGGCCGTCTTCTCCCACTCCTGCACGACCCGCGAGTCGAAGCTCTCGCCGCCGGCCGCGGCGGACTCGTCGAGCATCGCGTCGCCGCGGTCGCCGTAGAACCCGATCGCCGACTGGTTGACGAGCACGGCCGGCTTCCGCCCGAGACCGGCCAGGGTTCCGAGCAGGTTTCGGGTCCCGGTTCGACGGCTCTCGAGGATCCGCTCCTTTGACTCGGCGGTCCAGCGCTGGTTGATCTTCTCGCCCTCGAGGTTGACGACGGCGTCGACGCCGTCGAAGGCGTCGGCCGGAGGCCGTTCGAGGGTCGGCTGCCAGGGGTGCCAGAGGACCGTCGGGTTGGTGCCGCGGGCCTTCAACGGGTCGCGGCTGAGGCCGACGACCGTGTCGCCCCGGGCCAGCAGCGCGTCGCAGAGCGATGAGCCGATGAAGCCGCTGGCGCCGGTGACGAGGACCTTCATGCCCCTGGTGCGCTCCTTCGTCGAGCGCGGATCAACTCGGCTCCACGGCGGAGAAGGTCCCGGTCTCCTCGTTGAGGCGGGCGATGCCCTCGCGCTTGGCCTCCTCGACGACGGCCTCGGCGACCTTGGGCGCGACTTCGCGGTTGAAGACGCTGGGGATGATGTAGTCCTCGGAGAGGTCCTCCTCGGTCACCGCCATCGCGATGCCGTTGGCGGCCGCCAGCTTCATCTCCTCGGTTATCCGCGGAGCGCCGGCATCGAGGGCGCCGCGGAAGATGCCGGGGAAGGCGAGCACGTTGTTGATCTGGTTCGGGTAATCGGAGCGGCCGGTGGCCATGATCCGGACGAAGGGCGCGGCGTCCTCGGGCATGACCTCGGGGTTCGGGTTCGCCATCGCGAAGACGATCGCGTCGTCGTTCATCTTCTCCAGCGACTGCGGCTGGATGATCCCGGGGCCGGAGAGGCCGACGAAGAGGTCCATGCCCTCGATCACCTCGTCGGGCTGGCCGCTGAGCTGCTCCGGGTTCGAGTTCTCGGAGTACCAGCGCTTGATGGCCGACATCTCTCCCGACTGATAGTCGGCACGGCCGGTCGAGAGGGCGCCCTGGCGGTCGCAGCCGACGATGTGCGTGACCCCGGAGGCGAGCATCATCTTCGTCGTCGCTACCCCGGCGGCACCGAGGCCAACCATGAGGACGCGCAGCTCCTCGATCGGCTTGCCGGTGATCTTCAGGGCATTGAAGAGCGCCGCCATCGTCACCACCGCGGTCCCGTGCTGGTCGTCGTGGAAGACCGGGATGTCGAGGGTCTCCTTGAGCCGGTCCTCGATCTCGAAGCAGCGCGGGGCGGAGATGTCCTCGAGGTTGATGCCGCCGAAGGTCGGGGCCATCAGTTCGACCGCCTTGATGATCTCGCCGGCGTCCTGGGTGTCGAGGCAGATCGGGAAGGCATCGACTTCGGCGAACTCCTTGAACAGCATCGCCTTGCCCTCCATCACCGGCATCGCCGCCTCCGGCCCGATGTTGCCGAGGCCGAGAACGGCGCTGCCGTCGGAGACGACGGCGACGGTGTTTTTCTTGATCGTGTACTCGAAGGCCTTGGTGCGGTCGGCGTGGATGTCCTCGCAGACGCGGGCGACCCCTGGCGTGTAGGCCATCGAGAGGTCGTCGCGGGTCTTCAGCGGGTACTTGTTCTCGACCGAGATCTTGCCGCCGCGGTGCATCTGCATCGTGCGATCGACGTAGTCGAGGACGCGGGCGCCACGGGTCGAGCCGATCCCGCGCAGGATCCGCTCCCAGTGCTCGCGGTCCTGGGCGTCGATCGTGAACTCGCGCACCCGCTTGCCCTCGCCGCCGGCGCCGGGCACGAGGTCGACACCCTGCAACTGGCCGCCGGCCTCGGCGATCACCGCCGTCAGTTTGCCCAGCGGCTCCTGTCGGGCGTCGAGCTCGACCCGGATCGTGACGCTGTATTGGGCGCTGACGGCCATCGGCGGCTATCGAATCAGATTCACGGGCTTGGCCCGCCTGCGCCCCCGGGCTAGAGTTGGGTCGTGCTCTACGGGGGGAGGAAGCGGATGCGGCGTTCTGCTGCCGTCGTCGCGGCGGCGATCCTGGCTGCGGCCGCGATCGGCCCGTTGACGGCCGGCGGAGCGACGCCGGATCCGCCGCTGGTGCCGCCCGGGTTCACCGTCGAGGCGACGAACGGGTACTCGCTGACCGTCTTCGGGGCCCCGGAGGATGAGGACGATCCCTCCTCCGCCTACATGGCCGTCGAGGGGAAGGGGTCGGTCGTCTACTACTTCACCCGAGACGCCGACGTCACCGAGGGCTCGCTCAAGGCCGACTTCGGATCGGTCGCCCACGTCGACATGTCGTTCGAGCCGACCGGCGAGAAGAGGTTTCAGAAGACGGGTTGCGGCGACGGGCCTGTCGCGATCGACTCCGGCCGCTACGTGGGGAGCTTCGACTTCCGTGGGGAGGAGGGATACGCCGAGGCCGCGAGCACCAGCGCCAGGGGTGACATTCGGTTCCTGCTCAGAATCGTCTGCGCCTCCCCGACCACCGAATCGATCGGCGCCCAATTCCCCGGAGCTTCCCTTCGGGCCGCGCGCGGCCCCGATTCACCGCGGGCCGACCGGAATGCCACCACGGTCGGTTTCCAGGCCAACAAGAACCGACCGACCGGTGTCTCGCTGATCTCCGCTTCGATCGAAGAACGCCGCGGCCCGCTGTCGATCCTGCGCGGGGTCTTCGGTCGTTACGGCACCCGCGCCTTTCGCTACGGCGATTCCCTGAAGACGGCGAGCCTGCGCCCGCCGTCGCCGTTCTCGGGAACCGCCGGCTTCCGACGAGTCCGGAATCGGCCCGGCAGTTGGACCGGATCCCTCGAGGTCGATTTCCCCGGCCGCTCAGATGTCGCCCTGGCCGGGTCCGGCTTCAGGGCCAGCATCGTCCATGCGCGAATCACCAAGAGGCAGATCGACCGCTACGACTGAGAGATGGCCTACGACGAAGCGCTCGCCGACCGGATCCGGGACGTGCTCGCGGCGCGCCCGGACGTCGAAGAGCGCGAGATGTTCGGCGGCATCGCCTTCATGCTCACGGGAAACATGGCCTGCGGGGTGATCGGCGAGGACCTCCTGGTCCGGCTCGGCCCCGGCGCCGAGGATGCCCTTCGGGAGCCCCACACGAGGCCGATGTAGCCACCCAAGTAGGCAAGGGGCGAGTCGAGGGGCGAGTGTCGCTTTATGCACCTACGTGGGTGCAAAAGGCGACAGCCCCGAGATGCGGGTGGCGAGAATCGCGGCGAGGCAGCACGGGGTCGTGACCACGGCGCAGCTCGAGGACGTGGGGATCGGGCGCCGCGGTGTCGGCATTCGTGTGCAACGGGGGCGCCTTCACCGAATCCACCGCGGCGTATATGCGGTCGGGCACCCCGGCCTGAGCGCAGAGGGGCGCTGGATGGCGGCCGTCCTCGCCTGCGGGCCGGGAGCAGTGCTCAGCCACGCGAGCGCGGTGGTGCTCTGGGGTCTGCTGCGGCCGATCGCGGGAGCGGTCGACGTCTCCGTGCCGACCACCGCCGGCCGCCGGCAGAGGCCGGGGATCCGGCTCCACCGCTGCCGCTCACTCGTCGCGGCGATGCCTGGGGACGCCGATCCGGCCCCGGTGACGCGCAACCGCGGGATACCGGTGACGACCGTCTCGCGCACGCTCGCCGACATCCGGGGCGCCCTGCCCTCGCGGCTCGAGCGCCGCGCCCGCCGCCAGGCCGAGGTGCTGGGTCTGCCGTTGGGCGGCGGGGCCTCCGACCGCACGCGCAGCGATCTCGAGAGCGCCTTTCTCCGCCTCTGCCGCCGCGACCGGCTGCCGGCGCCCGAGGTCAACGCCGAGGTCGCCGGCTTCACCGTCGACTTCCTCTGGCGGTCGGCCGAGCTGGTGGTCGAGACCGACAGCTACGCCTACCACCGGGGGAGGGTCGCCTTCGAGGACGATCGCGCTCGAGATCTCGCCCTGCGCGAGCTCGGCTTCGACGTGATCAGGGTCGCCGACCGCCAGCTCGACGAGGAATCGCGCCGAGTCGCGGCACTGGTCGCCGACGCGCTCCACCCGCGCCTCCAGGCTCCGTAGAGTGGCGGCCTGATGGCCGAGACCAAGCCGGAGCTCTTCCTGATCGACGGGAACTCGCTCGCCTACCGAGCGTTCTTCGCGCTGCCCGAGTCGATCGCGACCGCCGACGGCCGACCGACGAACGCGATCTACGGGCTCGCCTCGATGCTGGTCAAAATCATCGACGAGCATCACCCCGGCGGCGTCGTCGTCGCCTGGGACGCCGGCATGTCGGGGCGGGAGGTCACCTACGACCTCTACAAGGCCCAGCGATCCTCGCGCCCGGATCTCCTGCGCGAGCAGTGGCCGCACCTGATGCCGCTGGTCGAGGCCTTCGGGTACACCAACGTCAAGGTCGAGGGATTCGAGGCCGACGACGTGATCGCCACCCTCGCGGTGCGCGCCCGCGAGCAGGGGATCCCGGTGATGGTCGTGACCGGCGATCGCGACGCCTACCAGCTGGTCGGCGACGGGATCCGGGTGATGAGCACCTCGCGCGGGATAACCGAGACCAAGATCTACGACCGCGAGGCGGTCCTCGAGCGCTACGGCGTCCCGCCCGAGCTGGTCACCGACATGATGGGTCTGCGCGGCGACACCTCGGACAACATCCCCGGCGTCCCGGGGATCGGCGAGAAGACCGCCGCCCAGCTGCTCCAGAAATTCGGCTCGCTCGAGGACGTGCTCGCCAACGTCGACGAGGTCTCGGGCGCCAAACGCAAGCAGAACCTCGTCGAGCATGCGGACGACGCCCGTATGTCGAAGGATCTCGCGACCCTCCAGTACGACCTCGAGACCGGTATCGACCTCCCCGCGGCGATGGTCTCCGAGCCCGACCGCGGGGCGCTGCGCGACTTCATGCGCGAGTTCGAGCTGCGGGCGGTGATGGAGCGGCTCGAAGAGGCGCTCGGCGACGAGACCTCGGTGCCGGGGCGCAAGGTCGAGCAGGAGATCGAGGTCGAGGTCGTCGAGGGCGCCCCCGAGGACCTCGGGGACGACCCGGTCGCGCTCGCGATCGATGGCGACCGCTGGGCGGCAAGCGTCGGCGAGCGGGTCGTCGCCGCCGAGACGAGCCACGACGAGCTGGCGGTCGGCCTGGTCGGCAACCCGCTCAGCGCCCACGACTTCAAGTCGCTCGGCGGCGGCCGCCACGGCCTGCTCGCCGCCGCGGCTCGCGAGGGGGTCGAGCTCGACCTTGCCCACGACACGCTCGTCGCCGCCTACCTGCTCGAGCCGCAGCGCCGCACCTACGACCTGGTCGAGCTGGCCGCCGACGCCGGGATCGGCCTTGCCGAGAAGGCCGCCGAGGCGGCGGCCGCGGACGAGGACGGCGGCCAGCTCTCGCTCGGGGACGAGGGTGAGTCGGGCCTCGACCCGGCCGAGGAAGCGCGCCTGGTCGCAGCGCTCGCCGAGGTCCAGCGACCGCGGATCGAGGAGCTCGGCCTCGCCGAGCTGCTCGGGGAGGTCGAGATGCCGCTCGTCGAGGTGCTGGCGGCGATGGAGCGCGAGGGCCTGCGCCTCGACGCCGAGCGCCTGGCCGAGGTGGGGGCCGGATTCGGCGAGCGGATCGAGGTCCTCGAGAAGGAGATCCACGAGCTCGCCGGGGAGGAGTTCACGATCGGCTCGCCCCAGCAGGTCGGACAGATCCTCTTCGAGAAGCTCGGCCTGACCCGCAAGCGGCGGGGAAAGACCGGGTTCTCTACCGACGCCAAAGTGCTGGCCCAGATCCGCGACGAGCACCCGATCGTCGAGAAGATCGAGTCCTGGCGCGAGCTGACCAAGCTGAAGAGCACCTACCTCGACACCCTGCCCGACCTGATCGACCCCGGCACCGGCCGCGTCCACACGACGTTCAACCAGACGACCGCTGCCACCGGCCGCCTCTCGAGCACCAACCCGAACCTCCAGAACATCCCGATCCGGACCGAGATCGGCCGTCCGGTGCGGGCCTGCTTCGTCGCCGCCGAGGGCGACCGTCTGCTCTCTGCGGACTACAGCCAGGTCGAGCTCCGCGTCCTCGCCCAGGTCGCCGACGAGGAGGTCCTCAAGGAGATCTTCCGCGCCGGCGACGACGTCCACGCCGCGACCGCGGCCGAGGTCTTCAACGTCTCCCGCGACGAGGTCGACGTCGGTCAGCGCTCGAAGGCGAAGATGGTCAACTTCGGGATCGTCTACGGGCTGACCGGTTTCGGCCTCGCCGACCGCCTCAACATCCCGCGCAAGGAGGGCGAGGAATTCGTCGCCCGCTATCTGGAACGCTTCCCCGCGGTACGGGCGTTTCGTGAGCAGGTCGTCGAGCGCGCCGCGGAGGAGGGCTACGTGACGACGCTGATGGGGAGGCGGCGCCAGATCCCGGAGCTGCGGTCGGGCAACCCGAACACCAGGCGCCTGGGGGAGAGGCTCGCGGTCAACACCGTGATTCAGGGGACCGCGGCCGACATCATCAAGGTCGCGATGGTGCGCTGCCAGAACGCCCTACGCGAGCGCGGGACGAAGACCCGACTCGTCCTCCAGATCCACGACGAGCTTCTGTTCGAGGGCCCGGCAGGGGAGATGGAGGAAGTCACGGAGCTGGTGCGGCACGAGATGTGCGCCGCCCACGAGCTAGACCCCCCGCTCGAGGTCGACGTCGGCGTCGGCCAGGACTGGCTCGACGCCAAGTAGGACACCGCGGCGGCGTCTCCGCCCGCACGACCCGCTCGGCCGAGCGGTCCGGCGAGGGCCGGGGCCAGGGGACCGCTCAGCTCTCGCCGCCGGAGCCGCTGCCGGAGCTGTCGAGGTCGTACTCGCCGGACCCCGAACCGCTCGAGTCGGAGTCGAGGTCCTCGCCACTCCCCGAGCCCGACGAGGAGTCCTCGTCGGATGGGGGAGGGGGCTGGTAGGAGCCCGAGCCGCCGGTGCCCGAGCCGCTGGTGCCCGAGCCGCCGGTGCCCGAGCCGCCGCCGGAGGTGCCCGAACCGCCGCTCACACCGTCGCCGTCGTCCGACCCCGAGTCGTCGTCATCGCCGCCGCCGGGCCCGCGGTTGCCGCCGTGGCCCGACGTGCCGGATTGCCCTGAGTCGTCGTCGTCGGAGCGGCGTCCCTCCGAGCGGTCCCGTCGATCGTCATCGTCCCCACGATCCGGTCCGCTGCGGTCATCGCCGTCGTCGCCCCGCCGGCCTCGATCGTCATCGTCGCCGCGACCGGAGGAGTCGCCGGACTCCGCCTCGTCCTCGCCGGCCCTCGTGCCGGAGGAGCCGGCCCCGCCGCCGGGGGAACCCGCGACGGCTTCGGCCGCGGGTCCCGAGGGGCCCGGCAGCGTCGCCGCCGCGGCCGCATCCGGATCGCGATCGTGGGGGCGGTCCTTGACCGCCAGCCCGGTGCCGACCGAACCGGCCAGGACCGCGGTGACGAGCCCGACCTTGAGCGCGGCGCCGGTGCCCCCGGCGGCCCCCGTCGCCCCGCCGGCGGCAAGCGCCGCGCCGCCGGCGGCGATCCCGGCTTCGGCGCCCGCACCCTGCTCGAGCAGCATCCTGATCACCGGCAGCGGGATCAGGAGCCCGACGCCGTCGCGCAGTGCCTGGCGAGCCCGGAAGATCGCCTGGAGGGCGGCGCCGCCGCTCACCCCGAGGGAGCTCGCGATCTCCTCGTGGCCCAGCCCTTCGAGCTCGCGCATGACGATCGCCGCCCGCTGCGGATCGGGTAGCGCCCGCAGCCGCTCGAGCAGCTCTTCGAGCTCCTGGCGTCGCTCGAACTCGTGGGCGGCGGAGGGGGTTCCGCCCGCGAGCGGCTCGGTCAGCTCGAGGGCGGTCGGCGGGCCGTCGCGGAGGTCGTTGAGCGCGGTGTTGCGGACGATCCGATAGAGCCACGGCCGCAGCTCGATGTCGGCTTCTCCCTCCTTGCGCAGCGCCAGCAGGGCCTTCGAGAAGGCGTCCTGGGTGACGTCCTCGGAGCGGCTGCCGACGATCCCCGCCGCGTAGCGACCGAGCGGCTTCGCGTAGCGCCTGACGATCTCCTCGAAGGCGGACTCGTAGCCCTCGCGCACCAGGGTCACCAGCCGCCGGTCGGACTGGGTCCGCAGCGCCGGGCCGGCGAACAGGCGCGAAGCGAGACCTTCGGCGGGGGGCGGTGGGTTCATCGGGGGTCGGTCCTCCTGGTACTGATATGACAGCAGAGCGGCACGGCGACTCCGGCACGAAGATGGAACACGGGCGGACTACGAAGATCACGCGGCGATCGAGGGCCCTCGGTGGATAAGGGGGTCGCCGTCCTCCTCACCGCCTGCGCCGGCGGCCTGGTCGCGATCCAGGCCCCGATCAACGCCGGTCTCGGGAAGGCGACCGGCGGCCTGCCGGCGGCCCTGGTCTCGTTCGGCGTCGGGACGATCGCCCTGGCCGCGATCGTCGTCCTCAGCGGCAGGGCCGGCGGGCTCAGCTCGACCTTCGACGTCAGCTGGCACTACCTGCTCGGCGGCCTGCTGGGGGCCGTCTACGTCACCAACGCCCTGATCGCCGTCTCCGCGATCGGCGCCGGCGGGATCGCCGCCGCGACCGTGACCGGCCAGCTCACCTGCTCGGTCGCGATCGACCGCCTCGGCCTATTCGGCCTGGACCAGGTCCCGCTCAGCCCGGAGCGGGTGATCGGCGTCGCCCTGCTGTTGGCGGGGACGCTGCTGATCGTGCGCTGAGGGGCTCGCCGGCGGCGCGATCCGCAGGTAGTGGCCGAACGACCACTCGACGAAGCGCCTGTTGCCGCAGAGCCTGATCAAGAGCTGCTGGAGCCGCGCCGGGATCTTCGGCAGCCAGCGCTGGGTGCGCAGCATCCAGCGGAACTTCCACTCGTGGGCGTCATTGAACTCGGCATAGCGCGTGGCGGCCTCCTCGCGGCTCCGGCGACCCTCGACGACGGCCCGCAGCTGGCCGCCGAGCTCGATCCCGAAGTAGAGGGCGGTCCTGATCCCCTCCGCGGTGAGCGGCAGGCAGTGGCCGGCCGAGTCCCCGACGAAGAAGACGCCGCCCTCGGTGGCGCTACGCAGCTTGTGGGGGATCCAGTTGCCCTGGTACTCGTTCGGCTCCTTGCCGAGGTCCTCGGTCAGCAGGACGGTGGTGTCCTTGACGTGAAAGCGGGGGTCGAAGGACCCGATCCCGATCCGCACCTCGTCCTCGGCCGGGAACGACCAGCCATAGCCGGCCGGTACGTACCTGCGGTCGATCCAGATCTCAAGGTCCTCGCCGCCGCCGCCCGGGTGCACCTCCAGCCCGCGCGAGAGGGGCGCGTCGGGCGGCTGGTAGCCGTCGCCGCCGGCGAGGACCCGGCGCCAGCCGAGCGCGTCGACGACCAACGGCGCCGAGATCGTGCCGCGGTCGGTGGCGACGGCGATCTCACCGCCGGCCTCGGCGGCCGCCCGCCCGTCGACCTTGGCGGTCTCGAACGTCGCGTCGCAATCGCGCCACAGCAACTCGCAGATGCGCCTGTAGTCGAAGGTCGAGAAGGTCCAGGGCAGCTGGTAGCGGGTGGTCCCGTGGGAGGTGTGGACGACGAGCTCGCCGAAGCGCTGGAGCTCGGCATCCATCAGCCCGGTGGCCCGCAGCCAGTCGGTCGGGATGCCGCAGGCGGAGGTCTGGCGCTCGCCGATCTCGTAGCGGTCGACGATCAGGACATCGGCGCCGGAGCCGGCGAGCTCGCGGGCGACGGCGAGCCCGGCGAAGCTGGCGCCGCAGATCAGGACGTCGCGTCGCCCGCCCAGCGGCGTCCGCTCGTCACCGCGTTTGGTGGCTCGAACAGGCACGAGGGGAGGGTATCGACAGCCGGCACCGGCGGATGCGGACGCGGCGGCGTCCTCCCGACCCGGGCCCGGGAGGCGGCGGTCCGGCCCGGCGGGACCCGGCGCCATCGGACGCGGGAGGGCCGGTCGCGACATCGCCGGCACCCATAAGCGCGACCGGCCCGGGAGCGGAGGAGGTGGTCGGCATGTTTCTGCCATTATTCGCCGCCGTGTCCGCCACCGACACAATCGCTCCGCCTGCCGCGAACGGGACTCCCGTCGACGGCTCCAACGGCCTGCTGATCGAAGTCGAAGGCCGGATCGTCCCGAATTACGCGGCGACGATGGTCTCCTTCGACGAGGGCGACGTCGTCAACGGCAAGGTCGTCCGGATCGACAAAGACGAGGTCCTCGTCGACATCGGCTACAAGTCCGAGGGCGTCATCCCCTCGAACGAGCTCTCGATCCGCAAGTCGGTCGACCCCGGTGACGAGGTCGAGCTGGGCGAGGAGGTAGACGCCCTCGTCCTCACCAAAGAAGACGCCGAGGGCCGCCTCGTCCTCTCCAAGAAGCGGGCCCGCTTCGAGAAGGCCTGGCGCCGGATCGAGACCGCGGCCGAGTCCGGGGAACCGGTCGAAGGCGGCGTCATCGAGGTCGTCAAGGGCGGCCTCATCCTCGACCTCGGGGTGCGCGGCTTCCTGCCCGCCTCGCTGGTCGACATCCGCCGCGTCCACAACCTCGACGAGTTCATGGGCCAGACGCTCGAATGCAAAGTCATCGAGCTCAACCGCAGCCGCAACAACGTCGTCCTCTCGCGCCGCGCGGTGCTCGAGGAAGAGCGCAAGGAGGTCCGCGAGCAGATCCTCGACCGCCTCCAGCCGGGCCAGATCGTCGAGGGCAAGATCTCCAACATCGTCGACTTCGGCGCCTTCGTCGACCTCGATGGCATCGACGGCCTGATCCACATCTCCGAGCTCTCCTGGAGCCACGTCAACCATCCTTCCGAGGTGGTCGCGATCGGCGACGACGTCCGGATCAAAGTCCTCGACATCGACCGCGACCGCCAGCGCATCTCGCTTGGTCTCAAGCAGACCCAGGAGGATCCGTGGCAGCGGGTCGTCAGCACCCACCGCTCTGGCGACGTCCTCGAGGGAACCGTCACCAAGGTCGTCGCCTTCGGCGCCTTCGTCGAGATCCTGCCCGGGGTCGAGGGCCTGGTCCACATCTCCGAGCTCGCCGACCACCACGTCGAGAGCCCGAGCGAGGTCGTCGAGCCCGGGACGACGCTCAACGTCAAGATCCTCGAGATCGACGAGGAGCGCCGCCGTCTCTCGCTCAGCATCAAGCGGGTCGAGGGCCAGAACATGCCGATGGGCGACCTCGGCGCGCAGATCGCCGAAGCTTCGGGGGCCACCCCAACCGACACAGAGGACTCGACCGCCGATCCTGTCGCGGAGGACGACCCCTCGACCACGCAAGCCGCGGGCGAGGAGCTCGACCCCACGCCAGCCGCGGAGGCCGAGACCGACGAGGCCGATTCCACTGCACCCGCGGAGCCCGTGGCCGAGGAGGCTCCGGCGGAGGAGTCCGGAGACGCCGAGGGCCAGGAGGGGGAGTCGGTCAGCGAGCGTCCGGATTCGCCCGACGATCTCGACGAGGCCGCTTCCGAGCCCGTCGAGGAGGGCGACGCCGCGACCGGCGACGAGACCCAGACCGCAACCGGCGACGAGTCGGAGGCGCCATCGGAGTCCCAGCCCGCCGAAAGCGGCGAGGCGGCGGACGAGGGTGAGGCGGGCGACTCCGCCGAGGACGCCGGCCCCGATTCCTGAGCGCCCGTGTCGCGGCCGCTGACGATCGGCCTCACGGGCGGGATCGCGGCCGGGAAGTCGACCGCGCTCGCCGCCTTGGGACGGCAGGGCGCCGCGACGATCTCCTCCGACGCGGTCGTCCACGAGCTGCTCGACTCCGAGCCGCTGTTGGGCCGGCTGATCGAGCGCTGGGGAGATGAGGTCGCGCCCGGCGGCGCCGTCGATCGGGCCAAGGTCGGCGAGATCGTCTTCGCCGACCCGGAGCAGCTCTCCTGGCTCGAGTCCCAGGTCCACCCGCTGGTCGGCGAGCGGATCGGGCGCTGGCTGGCCTCGCTGCCCGCGGGGACGGAGCTGGCGGTGATCGAGACGCCGCTGCTCTTCGAGGCGGAGATGGACGGGGTCTTCGATGCCAACGTCGCCGTGATCACCTCCGACGAGGTGCGCAGGCGTCGCGCCGAGGCCCGCGGCCACACCCTCGTCGAGGAGCGCGACGCGCGCCAGCTGCCGCAGGAGGTCAAGGCCGAGCGCGCCGACCACGTGATCGAGAACGACGGCTCGATCGAGGATCTCGAGCGCTCGCTGTCCGCCCTGGTCGCAAAGCTGAGGGGATGAAGAGAAAGGCGCGGCGGAGGCGGCGCCTCTACGGGCTGCTGGCGATCGTCGCCGTGGTCGCGGCCGCCGTCCTGGTCTTCTGGGGCGCCCTCGATCACGCGATCCAGGAGCTGACCCTGCCCCTCCGCCACGAGGACATAATTCGCGAGCAGGCCGCGGAGAAGGGGGTCGACGCCTCCCTGATCGCCGCGGTGATCTACGCCGAGTCGCGCTTCCGGGATCAGACTTCGGAAGCGGGCGCCCGCGGCCTGATGCAGATCACGCCGGAAGCGGCGAACGAAATCGAGCGCCTGAGCGGAGGCAGCACCTTCAATCTCGACGACCTCTCCGACCCGGAAATCAACATCCGCTACGGGACCTTCCTCCTGCGCGAACTGCTCGTGCGCTACGACGGCGACGAGGCCGCCGCCCTGGCCGCCTACAACGCCGGTCCGGCCAACGCCGACAAGTGGGGCGGCAGCGACCTCGAGCCCGCCGACATCGGGTTTCCCGAGACGCGCGCGTATGTTGAAGGCGTGCTCGACAAGAGAATCGAATATCGCGAGGAATACGGACAGGAGCTGGGCTACCGGTGAGCGACGCCGCTCGGCCCCGCACGACCGCCCTGGCGCTCGCCGTCGGCCTCGTCCTCGCCGACTCCTCGATAGTCGTCCTCGCCCTGCCCGAGATCTACCGCGAGCTCGACACCAGCGTCACCGCGGTGACCTGGGTCCTGGTCTCGTTCAATCTCGTGATCGCGCTGGCGGCGGTTCCGGCGGCCCACCTGGCACGGCGCTTCGGTCCCGGGCGCTGCGCCGCGTTCGGCCTCGCGATCTTCGCCGGCGCCAGCCTCGCCTGCGGCCTCTCGTCGGAGCTCAGCACCCTGATCGCGGCTCGCTGCGTGCAGGCGCTGGGCGGGGCCGCGGCCGTGACCGCGGTCCTCGAGCTGCTGCCGGCGACGGTCGGCGGCGAGCGTCGCGCGACCGCGATCTGGGCGGCGGCAGGGGCGACGGGCGCCGCCCTCGGGCCGGCACTCGGCGGAGTCCTCACCGAGCTGATCTCCTGGCAGTCGATCTTCCTGCTCCAGGTGCCGGTCGCGATCGTCGCCGCGGCTCCGATCCTCGCCGTCGCCCGCCACGAGGCCGCGACCGGGATCATCTCCACCGAGCTGCGCCGGACCGGCCGCCCGCACCTGCTTGCCAACCTCGCCCTGGCGTTGGTGTCGGCGGCGATCGCGGCCGCTCTCTTCCTGCTGGTCCTGCTTCTGATCGAGGGCTGGCGGCTCTCGCCGATCACCGCCGCGATCGTTGTCTCGGTGATGCCGCTGGCGGCCCTCGCCGGCCGCCGTCTCGGCGGCTCGGTGCCGAGCTCGAGGACGCGGGCGGCGGCCGGCGCGGTCCTCGTCGCCGGCGGCCTCGGCGGGCTGGCGCTGCTGCCGAAGGCGGCGATCGCGCTGACGATCCCGCCCCAGATCCTGGTCGGCCTCGGCCTCGCGCTGGTGCTCTCGGCGCTGACCGAGACCGCACTCCACGGCCGCGCCCCGCAGGCGATCCACGGTGGCTGGACGATCGCCTCCCGCCATGCCGGCGTCGTCATCGGGCTGCTGGCGCTGACGCCGATCTTCACCCACGACATCGCCCAGCAGCGGACCGACGCGATCGATGCCGGCACCGCGGTGGTGCTCGACTCGACGGTCAGCCCGCTGCTGAAGATCCAGCTCGCCCAGCGGATCGACGAGCGCCTCGGCGAAGAGAAGGACAAAGTGCCGACGATCGGCCCGGTCTTCGAGCCGCTTCCGGACGACGATGACGATCGCGAGGCGGTGATCGACCTGCGCGAAGACCTCCAGGACCAGCTCGACCGCGGGGCGACCCACGCCTTCAGCCCGTCGTTCGGGCTCGGAGCGCTGATGGCGCTCCTGGCGCTGATCCCGATCGGACTGGCCCGCGGGCGCGAGGTCGAGCTGTGAGGGCGGAGCGTGGTCGAGCTGCGGGGGCGGAGCGGGCAGGCGCTCACGACCGCCCCTTGGCGCCGCCGGCGAAGCGGGAGGTGGCGTGGTGATCGATCGGGCCGACCGTGGCAAGCTGATGTTCCTCGGCTCGATCGCCGTCTCCCTGGTGCTCGTCGGGTCCTACCTGGCGGCGGGCGGATCCGACTACGCCCCGGCCAAGACCCAGGATCCCTGCGAGCCGCGTGAGTGGCGCGATCCCCAGGGGCTTCAGGAAATCGCGCAGCAGTTCTCGCTCTCGGCCCTCGACGGCGCGGCCTGCGAGCTCGGGGTGACCCGGGAGACCCTGGCCCGCGCGCTCGCCAGCGACGAGGCGCGAAGGCAATTCGCCGAGAAGTACGACATCGGCGACGCCGAGCTGGCCACCGCGATCCGGGCCGGGCTCCTGCGCGCGGTCGGCGACGCCGAAGAAGCCGGCGCCCTGAGCCCGCTGCTGGGCGTGCCGCTGCGCTCGGCGCTGCGCTCGATCCCGCTCGACGAAGCGATCGAACTGATCAACGACGCCGAAGGCCTGCTCGACAACGTCCAGTCGTTCCTCGGCCCCGCCGAAGGCCTCCTAGAACAGTTCCTCCCCTAAAGCCCAAGCGGGCCGAGTGATGAATCGACCACAGCCGGCTGTGGTCGATTCATCACTCGGACTTGATCGCGTAGGTGTGCTTGTCGGGGTTCCAGGCTATGCCGGTTGTCAGGGTGTTGGGCGTGGTGCCTAGGGCGGAGGAGAGCTTGACGATCGTGCCCAGGCGCGGCTCGCGCTTGCCGCGCTCCAAGAGCGAGATCTCGGTCCGGTGCAACTGGGTCCGGAAGCCCAGCTCCTCCTGGGAGATGCGCACTTTCTTCCGCGCAGCGCGCAGGTTTACGGCGAAACGTTCGCGTGGCTCCATACCCTGGATACTCGGTCCCTGAAGACAGAGACTCTACAGACAAAACCTCTCGACCCGTCGCCGGGCGATGGTCAGGCGCGGGTCGCGCGCCAGACCCAGAGCATGCAGAGCGGCTGCAAGGGGAGCCGCGCCCAGAGCGCCCAGCGCGGCACCTTCGCGAGATCGAGCCCCCGGACCTGCTCCGGGTTGAGCGCCATGTGGACGTTGGCGGGGAAGACCGCGAGCAGCAGCGCCAGCAGCCACCAGCGCCCGAAGCGGCGGGTCCGGCGGGGTAGGACCGCGGCGGCCCCGACGATCTCGGCGACACCGCTCACCATCACCGCCTCGCGGTGGGCGGGGAGCGACGGCGGCATCATCGCCTCGTAGCTCCGCGGGATAACGAAGTGGAGGACCCCGCTGGTCGTGAAGAAGGCGGCGAGACCCGCGCGCGAGAGGTTCCGGTTCATCGGCGGCGTGAGTCTCGCATGCCGCGGACCCGCTCGACGCCGGCGGCGGTCAGGAGCCGCATTGGTCTAGGATCCCGGCGTCCTTCGGGACGTCACATGCGAAAGCTCCCGGTCATCCTCACTCTCGTCGCCCTGCTCGCCCTCCTCGGCGGCTGCGGCAGCAGCTCCGACGACGACACCGGATCGACCTCGGCGAGCGCCGCCGACTGCGAGCCGGGGAACCTGGCGACGCAGAGCGACGGGGTTCTGACCGTCGCCACCGACGAACCGGCCTACCCGCCGTACTTCATCGACAACGACCCGACCAACGGCAAGGGATTCGAGAGCGCCGTCGCCTACGCGATCGCCGAGCACCTGGGCTACCCGAAGGCCAAGGTCAGGTGGACCGTGGAGCCGTTCAACTCCTCCTACGCGCCCGGCCCCAAGGACTTCGACTTCGACGTCAACCAGATCTCGATCACGCCGGCCCGCCAGAAGGTGGTCGACTTCTCGAAGCCGTACTACACCGCCAACCAGGCGGTCGTCGCCCTGAAGGACTCCGAGGCCGCGAAAGCGACCTCGATCGAAGAGCTCGGCGACACCAAGCTCGGGGTCCAGATCGGCACCACCAGCCTCGACGCGGTCGAAGACGTGATCGACCCGAGCGAGGAGCCGCAGGTCTTCAACAACTCCAGCGACACCGTCACCGCGCTCAAGAACGGCCAGGTCGAAGCGATCGTGGTCGACGTGCCGACCGCGCTCTACCTGGTTGCCGCGGAAATCGAAGACGCCGGCGTCGTCGGCCAGTTCAGCGCACCGGGCGGCGATCAGTGGGGCGCTCTGCTGGCAAAGGACTCGCCGCTGACCGCCTGCGTCTCCAAGGCCGTCGCCGAGCTGGAAGAGTCCGGTGAGCTCGAAGCGCTGAACGAGCGCTGGATGAGCAAAGCCGCCGGCGCCCCCGAACTGGAGTAGGGCCCGCAGCGTCCCCGGCGCCGTCCACGACCGGGGTCAATATCCCGGCGGGTGTCCGAGTCCGCCGCAATCCTCAGCGACCGCCGCCTGGAGCGGGAGACCGCCAAACGTCGGCAGGCGAGGCGCAGTCAGGCGATCGCCGCGGCCTCGACCCTCGTCGTCCTCGGCGGCCTCCTGACCTGGATCCTGACCAGCCCCGGCTGGCCCGAAGTCCGGGAGACCTTCTTCAACTGGGAGGTTTTCAAGGAATCCTTCCCCGACGTCCTGCGCGGCTTCTGGCTCGACGTCAAGCTGATGGTGATCGTCGAGGTCGCGGTCCTGGCGATCGGCCTGCTGATCGCGCTGGTCCGAACCAGCCGGGCGCCGGCGCTGTTCCCGCTGCGGATGCTCGGCACGGTTTTCGTCGACGTCTTCCGCGGCATACCGACGATCCTTCTGGTCTACCTCGTCGGGTTCGGCATCCCCGCCCTCCAGCTGACGGGACTGCCGACCGACCCGGTCGTACTCGGCGGGATCGCGCTGACCCTTTCCTACAGCGCCTACGTCGCCGAGGTCTACCGCGCCGGGATCGGCTCGGTCCACCGGGGCCAGCGCGATGCCGCGCTCGCCGTCGGGCTCACCGACTCGCAGGCGATGCGCCACGTGATCCTGCCGCAGGCCGTGCGCCGGGTCGCGCCGCCGCTCCTCAACGATTTCGTCGCCCTCCAGAAGGACGTGGCGCTGGTCTCGATCCTCGGGCCGCAGGAGGCGTTCCGGATCGCCCAGATCATCCAGGGCGAGAACTTCAACTACACGCCGCTGATCGCGGCGGCGCTGCTGTACCTGGCGATCACGGTGCCGCTGGCGCGGCTCGTCGACCGCATGGGCGGGCCGGAGGGGGCGGTGCGGTGATGGGCGGGTCTCAGGGGCCGGAGAGGGCGGTGCGATGAGCCCGAGGCGGCGACCGGAGGTCGACATGGGGCCGACCCCGAGGTCGACGCCGGTCCTCGAGGCGCGCGGCGTCACCAAGGCCTTCGGCGAGCGCGAGGTCCTGCGCGGGATCGACGTCGAAGTCCGCGAGCACCAGGCGGTGGCGCTGATCGGCGCCTCGGGCTCGGGCAAGTCGACGCTGCTGCGCTGCATCGACCTGCTCGAGGAGATCGACGACGGCGACGTCCTCCTCGACGGCGAGGTGATCACCGACCCGGCGGTCGACCCGGTCGCGGTGCGGCGGCGGCTCGGCCTGGTGTTCCAGGCCTACAACCTCTTCCCGCACCTGACCGCGCTCGAGAACGTGGTCCTCGGCGAGCGCCGCGCCCACGGCGCGAGCCGCGCCGAGGCCGAGCTGCGCGGCCGGCAACTGCTGAAGCGCTTCGGCCTCGAGGGGCGGGAGGGGGACCGGCCCGACAACCTCTCGGGCGGCCAGCAGCAGCGGGTCGCGATCGCCCGCGCCTTCGCGGGCCGTCCCCGGGCGCTGCTGCTCGACGAGGTCACCAGCGCCCTCGACCCCGAGCTCGTCGGCGAGGTGCTCGCGGCCGTCCGCGATCTCAAGGAAGAGGGGATGACGATGGTGATCGCGACCCATGAGATGACGTTCGCGCGCGAGGTCGCCGACTTCGTCGCCTTCCTCCACGAGGGCACGATCGTCGAGTACGGGACGCCCCAGGAAGTCCTGGCCGAACCCGAGAGGCCCGAGACGCGGCGCTTCCTCAAACGCCTGCTCGAGGCCGGTCGCGCCTAGCTTGCGGCGATTCATTCGGCCTGGCGCCGATTGAATCGCCACAGCCGGTCTTGGCGCGACGCTATCTTGGACCGTCGTGCCCGAGTTCGAGCTCAACCCCGCGTACACGCCGACCGCCGACCAGCCGAAGGCGATCGCCGGCCTCGCCGAGGGGCTGGCGGCCGGCGAGCGGTTCCAGACCCTGCTCGGGGCCACCGGGACCGGCAAGACCTTCACGATGGCGGCGACGATCGCCAAGGTCCAGCGCCCGTCGCTGGTGATCGCCCACAACAAGACCCTCGCGGCGCAGCTCTGCAACGAGTTCCGCGAGTTCTTTCCCGACAACAAGGTCGAGTACTTCGTCTCCTACTACGACTACTACCAGCCGGAGGCCTACGTCCCGGCCCAGGACCTCTACATCGAGAAGGACTCCTCGATCAACGACGAGATCGACCGGCTCCGCCACGCGGCGACCGCGGCGCTGTTCGCCCGTCGCGACGTGATCATCGTCGCCTCGGTCTCCTGCATCTACGGGATCGGCTCGCCGCAGCTCTACAACGAACAGATGCAGATGTTCCAGGTCGGCGCCGAGATCGACCGCGACGAGGTCCTCCGCAAGCTCGTGAAGATGCAGTACCAGCGCAACGACGCGGTTCTCGGGCGCGGAACCTTCCGAGTCCGCGGCGAGGTGTTGGAGATCATGCCCTCCTACGCCGAGTCGGCGTATCGGATCTCCCTCTTCGGCGACGAGATCGAGGGGATCCAGCACTTCGACGCGCTGACCGGCGAGATCCTCGACACGATCGACCACGTCTCGGTCTGGCCGGCCTCGCACTACGTGACCAAAGACGAGACGGTCGACCGCGCGGTCGATGAGATCAAGGCCGAACTCGAAGCGCGCACGCAGGAACTCGAGGACGAAGGCAAACAGCTCGAGGCCCACCGCCTCCGGCAGCGCACCGCCTACGACCTCGAGATGATCAAGGAGATCGGCTTCACCTCGGGGATCGAGAACTACTCGCGGATCCTCGACGGGCGCCCGCCGGGCAGCCCCCCGCACACGCTGATCGACTACTTCCCCGACGACTTCGTCGTCTTCGTCGACGAGTCCCACCAGACGATCCCGCAGATCGGCGGGATGTACGAGGGCGACCGATCGCGCAAGACGACCCTGGTCGACTACGGCTTCAGGCTGCCGTCGGCGATCGACAACCGGCCGCTGAAATTCGACGAGTTCCTCGAGCGGGTGCCGCAGCTGGTGATGGTCTCGGCGACGCCGGGGCCGTTCGAGCGGGCCGAAGCGAGCCGCACGGTCGAGCAGATCGTGCGACCGACCGGGATCATCGACCCCGAGATCGAGGTGCGGGAGACCAAGAACCAGATCGACGACCTGATGAACGAGATCAAGGCCCGGGCCGAGAGCGGCGATCGCACCCTGGTCACGACCCTGACCAAGAAGATGGCCGAGGACCTGACCAACTACCTGCTCGAGTACGGGGTCAGGGTCCGCTACCTGCATTCCGAGATCGACACCCTGGAACGGATCCAGATCGTCCGCGACCTGCGGCTCGGCGAGTACGACGTTCTGGTCGGCGTCAACCTCCTCCGCGAGGGCCTCGACCTGCCCGAGGTCTCCCTCGTCGCGATCCTCGACGCCGACAAGGAGGGCTTTTTGCGCGGCGAGACCAGCCTCGTGCAGACGATCGGGCGCGCCGCCCGCAACGTCAACGGGCGGGTCCTGATGTACGCCGACAAGGAGACCGACGCGATGGCTGCGGCGATGCGGGAGACGGACCGCCGCCGCGCGATCCAGCTCGCCTACAACGAGGAGCACGGGATCAACCCCGAGACGGTCCGCAAAGGGATCTCGGAGATGTCCGAGTTCCTGGCAATGGAGGATCGGGCCCCGGCCAAGCGCCGCCGCAAGCGGACCGGCGAGTTCGCCGACCCGGAGGAGCTCGAGCGCACGATCGTCTCGCTCGAGGAGGAGATGCTGGCGGCCGCCGACGACCTCCGCTTCGAGGAGGCGGCGCGGCTGCGCGACGAGCTCAAGGAGCTGCGACGCGACCTCGACGGGATGCGGGCCGGAACCTAGCCGGGCTGGGCGAGGAAGCCCCGGCTCGGCCGGCACCCGGCGGTGGCAGTGGGCGCCGTCGCGGCTTCGGCCACGGCGCCCGTCGCATGCCGGAGGCTCAGCCCGCGGGGTGGGCCTCGGCCCAGGCGGCGATCGCCGCCGAGCCGGAGATCCACTCGCCGGCATCGGTCTCGAGCGCCGGCACCCAGCTCGAGCCGGTCCGCTCCTTGACCCGCCTGCGGGCCGGGGTCTGGACCGCGTCCGGAAGTCCGCCGTAGCTGAGCGCGTGGGTCACCTCCGGCTCGTGGCCGGCCTCGCGCAGGGCCTCGTAGGCGACGTTGCAGACGTGCCGCCGCGGCGGCAGCGGCAGGTCCTTGGTCGTCCAGCAGACGTAGAGCTTCACGCCCGTGAGCCTAACCGGGGCCGGACGTCGGGGCTCATTAACCTGCGCCGATGGCATTGGACGTGACCGAGGCGACCTTCGAGCGCGACGTGGTCGAGCTCTCGAGGCAGACCCCCGTGGTCGTCGACTTCTGGGCCGAGTGGTGCGGGCCCTGCCGGACCCTGACACCGGCGCTGAAGGCGGCCGAGGCCGCCCGCGGCGGCCGGGTCCTGCTGGCCAAGGTCGACGTCGACGCCAACCAGTCGCTGGCCGGCCGCCACGGCGTCCAGGGGATCCCTGCGGTCAAGGCGTTTCGGGACGGCGTGGTCGTCGACGAGTTCGTCGGCGCGGTGCCCCGGGCCAAGGTCGAGAGCTTCTTCGACGCCCTCGTCCCGTCGGCCGCCGACGAGCTCTTGGAGAAGGGCGACGAGCTCTCGCTGCGCGAGGCCTCCGAGCTCGAGCCGCGCCGGGCCGACATCGCGACGGCGCTGGCGCGCGCCAGGTTGGAGCGCGGCGCCGAGGACGAGGCGCTGGAGGCGGTTGCTCCTCATGCCGCGGCCGATTTCGCCGCCGCCGGCCTGGTCGCTCGGGTCGAGCTGATCAAGGCCGGTCTCGGCGCCGAGGCGTTCGCGGCCCTGGACCGGGGCGAGCGCGAGGCGGCACTCGAGGGGCTGCTGGCCGAGCTGGAGGGGGCCGACGAGGAGACCCGCGACCGCCTGCGCCGCGCAATCATCGGCATCCTCAGCGAGGATCCGTCCGCCCCGTCCGCCCGCGAGTACCGTCGCCGCCTCGCCGCCGCTCTCGGCTAGCCCCGCGGCCACGATCCGAATCGAGATCGATATTGAGCACCCAGGGGATGCCGAATATTCATTTCGACCCCGCACCGGGGGGGAACATCTGTTCGCCTGGGTAGACTCGTAGGCAGTGCCTGCTTCTGAGCGAATCCTGATTTCGGGCGCCCGCGAGCACAACCTCAAGGACGTCGACGTCGAGCTGCCTCGGGACGCGCTGATCGTCATCACCGGGCTCTCCGGCTCGGGCAAGTCGAGCCTGGCCTTCGACACGATCTACGCCGAGGGGCAGCGCCGCTACGTCGAGTCGCTCTCGGCCTACGCGCGCCAGTTCCTGGGCCTGATGGAGAAGCCGGACGTCGACTCGATCGAGGGACTCTCGCCGGCGATCTCGATCGACCAGAAGACGACCTCGCGCAATCCGCGCTCGACGGTCGGCACCGTGACCGAGATCTACGACTACCTGCGGCTGCTCTGGGCCCGGATCGGGGTTCCGCACTGCCCCGAGTGCGGCGAGGAGATCACCGGTCAGACCCAGGAGCAGATCGTCGACCGCCTGATGACCCTCGAGGAGGGGACCAAATTCATGGTCATGGCGCCGGTCGTCCGGGGGCGCAAAGGCGAGTACGGAAAGCTGCTCGAGCAGATGCGGCTCGAGGGGTATTCCCGGGTCCTCGTCGACGGCGAGCTGAGGCGGCTCGACGAGGAGATCGTCCTCGACAAGAAGTACAAACACGACATCGCGGTCGTGGTCGACCGCCTGGTCATGAAGCCAGACCTGCGACGGCGTCTCTCGGAGTCGGTCGAGGCGGCGGCCGGACTGGCCGCCGGGCTGGTCGAAATCGACCTCGTCGACGGCGAGACCCTGGTCTTCTCGGAGAAATTCGCCTGCCTCAACTGCGGCACCTCGATCCCTGAGCTGGAGCCGCGGATCTTCTCCTTCAACTCGCCCCACGGCGCCTGCGAGCGCTGCCACGGTCTCGGCTTCCAGAAAGTGATCGACCCCGAGCTCGTCGTCCCCGACCCGACCCTGTCGCTGGCCGAGGGCGCCCTCCAGCCCTGGAACCGAGGCGTCACCGCCTACTGGCGGCGGCTGATCGCGGCAGTCGCAGAGGAGAACGGCATCGACGTCGACAAGCCCTGGTCGAAGCTGAAGAAATCCGAGCGCGAGATCTTCCTCGAGGGGACCGGTGGCCAGCGCCACCAGGTGACCTATACGAACCGTTTCGGCCGGCGACGCTCCTACAAGGTCCGCTTCGAGGGCATCCTCAACCAGCTTCAGCGCCGCTACGAAGAGACCGACTCGGAGACGAATCGCGAGCGGATCGAGGGCTACATGGCGGATCAGCCCTGCCCCGACTGCGGCGGCGCCAGGCTGCGGCCGGAGAGCCTCTCGGTCAAGGTCGGCGGGATCAGCATCGCCGACTACGGGGCGATGTCCGCCCGCGCCGCCGCCGAGTGGATCGAGGCTCTCGAGATGACCGACACCGAGAGGGCGATCGCCCGACTGATCGTCCGTGAGATCACCGAACGGCTCGCCTTCCTCGACAACGTCGGCATCGGCTATCTCTCGCTCGACCGCTCGGCCCGCTCGCTGTCGGGCGGCGAGGCGCAGCGGATCAGGCTCGCGACCCAGATCGGCTCGAGCCTGGTCGGGGTCATGTACGTGCTCGACGAGCCCTCGATCGGCCTCCATCAGCGCGACAACGAGAAGCTGATCGCGACCCTCGACCGACTCCGCGACCTCGGCAACACGGTGATCGTCGTCGAGCACGACGAGGGCACGATGCTCGCCGCCGACCACCTCGTCGACCTCGGCCCCGGCGCCGGTGAGCACGGCGGCCACGTGATCGCCGAGGGGACGCCGAAGCAGGTCGCCGCGGACTCGGCCTCGTTGACGGGTCAATACCTCTCGGGCAAGCGCCGGATCGAGATCCCCGAGTCGCGTCGCGAGCCGAACGGCGAGCTCCTCGTCCGCAACGCCAGCCAGCACAACCTGAAGGGGATCGACGTCGAGATCCCGCTCGGCGTCCTCTGCTGCGTGACCGGCGTCTCCGGCTCCGGCAAGTCGACGCTGGTCAACGAGACGCTCCACCACGCGGTCGCCAACCGCCTGCACCAGGCGAAGCTGCGGCCAGGCGCCCACGATGGTGTCGACGGCCTCGACCAGATCGACAAGATCATCAACATCAACCAGTCGCCGATCGGGCGGACGCCGCGCTCGAATCCCGCCACCTACACCGGCATCTTCGACCACATCCGCCAGCTCTTCGCGCAGACGAAGGAGTCCCGTGCGCGCGGCTACAAGCCCGGGCGCTTCAGCTTCAACGTCAAGGGCGGCCGCTGCGAGGTCTGCCGCGGCGACGGCCAGATCAAGATCGAGATGCACTTCCTGCCGGACGTCTACGTCCCCTGCGAGCAGTGCCACGGCAAACGCTACAACCGCGAGACGCTCGAGGTCCGGTTCAAGGGCAAGAGCATCGCCGACGTGCTCGAGATGTCGGTCGAGGAGGCGGTCGAGTTCTTCGAGAACGTCCCGAAGATCGCCCGGCGGCTGCGGACCCTGCACGACGTCGGCCTCGACTACATCCGCCTCGGCCAGCCGGCGACGACCCTCTCGGGAGGCGAGGCCCAGCGCGTCAAGCTCGCGACGGAGCTCTCGAAAGTGGCGACCGGCGACACCCTCTACATCCTCGACGAGCCCACCACCGGGCTCCACTTCGCCGACGTCCAGCGCCTGCTCGAGGTCCTCGGGCGGTTGGTCGACGCCGGCAACACCGTCGTCGTGATCGAGCACAACCTCGACGTCATCAAGACCGCGGACCGACTGATCGATCTCGGACCGGAGGGGGGAGAGGAGGGTGGCGAGGTGGTGGCGCTCGGCACCCCGGAGGAGGTCGCCGGCGTCGAGGGCTCCTACACCGGTCAGTTCCTCGCCTCGCTGGTCGACGTCGACAAAGGCAGCGGCTCGACTTCCAAACGGCGCGAGCCGGTCGCGGCCTGACCCAGGCGCCGCCTTTGGCCGCGGCGTCCCAGACGGGGCCGACCTCTGGGCCCGGCTGTCCCCAATCTGCATGAAATCCGATCCGGAGGGGTACGTTCGCTTTCAGACCCGGTCAAAGGAGGATCGAGATGGACCGTTCTGCCGTTCTGAGGCGCGTGACCTTCGGGCTCGCGGCCTTGCTCCTGATTGGCGCGGTCGCCGTCGGCTGTGGCGACAGCGGTGACGACGAGGGTGGCGGCGGAGGCGGTGGAGCCAAGATCGCCCTCCTGTTGCCGGAAAGCGAAACGCCCCGCTACGAGTCGAACGACCGGCCCGACTTCGAAAAAGCGGTCGAAGAGCAGTGCCCCGACTGCGAAGTCCTCTACAGCAACGCCAACGGCGACGCCGAAAAACAGCAGAGCCAGGCGGAAGCGGCGCTGACCCAGGGAGCCGAAGTGATGGTCGTCGATCCCTACGACGCGAAATCCGCTGCCGCGATCGCCGAAAAGTCGCAGGCGCAGGGCGTTCCGGTGGTCAGCTACGACCGGCTGATCGAAAACGGCAAAGTCGACGCCTACATCTCCTTCGACAACGTCCAGGTCGGCGAACTCCAGGCCGAAACGCTGGCGAAAAAACTGAAAGAAGACGGCAGCCCGAAAGGCCCCGTGATCATGATCAACGGCGACCCCGCCGACCCGAACGCGGCCGGTTTCAAAGAGGGCGCGCACAAGGGGTTCGACGCCGCCGGGGTCGAGGTCGCAAAGGAGTACGACACTCCCGGCTGGAGCGCGGAAAATGCGCAGCGCGAGGCCCAGCAGGCGATCACCGCCCTCGGCAACGACGGTTTCGCCGGGATCTACGCCGCCAACGACGACACCGGCGGCGGTGCGATCGCGGCGCTGAAAGGCGCCGGGCTGAACCCCGCGGAAAGGCCGGTCACCGGCCAGGACGCGACCGTCGCCGGCCTCCAGCGGATCCTCGCCGGCCAGCAGTACATGACCGTGTACAAGGCGATCACGCCGGAGGCGACGATCGCCGCCGAATTTGCGATCGCGCTCGCCGAAGGCAAAGAGCTCCCGCAGGACGAAATCACCGAAGAACTCGACAACGGCGCCGGGAAGGTCCCGTCGGTGGCGCTGAAACCGGTCGCGGTGACCAAAGACAACGTCAAGAGCACGGTCATCGCCGATGAATTCGTGACCGCGGACGAACTGTGCACGGGGCAATACGCCCAGGCCTGTAAAGAAGCGGGCATCTCGGGCTGACTGGGATGGCCGACGGCGCTCCGCTTCTCGAGCTCGACGGAATCAGCAAACGGTTCGGCCCGGTCCACGCGTTGGACCGGGTCGATTTCGCCGTCCACGAAGGCGAAGTCGTCGGCCTGGTCGGCGACAACGGCGCCGGCAAGTCGACCCTGGTGAAGACGATCGCCGGGATTCACCCGGCGGACGGCGGCGAGATCCGCTTCGAGGGCGAGGAGGTCTCGATCTCGAGGCCCCAGGACGCGACCGCGCTGGGGATCGCGACCGTCTACCAGGACCTCGCGCTCTGCGACAACCTCGACGTCGTCGCCAACCTCTTCCTCGGGCGCGAGCGGGTCTCGGCGGGGCCGGGCTCCCTCTCGAGGCAGCTCGACGAGGCGCAGATGGAGCACAGCACCGGCGAGCTCCTGTCCAACCTCGCGGTCACGATTCCGAGCCTGCGCAGCGAGGTCGGCACCCTCTCCGGCGGCCAGCGACAGCAGGTCGCCGTCGCCCGCTCGCTGCTGGGCGAGCCCAAGGTGGTTCTGCTCGACGAGCCGACCGCGGCGCTCGGGGTCCAGCAGACGGCCCAGGTCCTCGACCTGATCCGCAAACTCCGCGAGCGCGGGCTTGGCGTCGTCGTCATCAGCCACAACCTGGTCGACGTCTTCGAGGTCGCGGACCGCATCTTCGTCCTCCGGCTCGGCCGCCAGGCCGGCGACTTCAAGGCCGAACAGACGACGGAGGAGCACGTCGTCTCGGCGATCACCGGGATCGGCAACGGCGACAAGGACGAGGGAGAGGTAGAGGGAGAAGCGCAGCGTGATCCGGGGGGTGGGGCATGAGCGACACCGCGGCCACGACCGCGGACCCCGCCGACGACGCCAAGGCCGAGGGTCCTCGCAGCACCACCCTGCGCCGGCTGATCCAGGGAGATCTCGCCTCGCTGCGGGTCGTGATCGGCCTGGCTGTGATCTGGGCGATCTTCCAGTTCGAAAACGACCGCTTCCTCTCGGCTCAGAACCTGACCAACCTGATGCTCCAGATCACCGCGATCGGTCTGATCTCGGTCGGCATCGTCTACGTCCTCCTGCTCGGCGAGATCGACCTCTCGGTCGGTGCTATCAGCGGCCTCGCCGCCGGTTGCATGGCCGTCCTCAACGTCAAGCACGGCTGGAACCCCTACCTGGCGATCGCCGCCGCGGTCGCGGTCGGAATGGCGATCGGACTGCTCCAGGGATCGCTGTTCACGCGTTTCGTGATCCCCTCCTTCGTCGTCACCCTGGCCGGGCTCTTAGCCTGGCAGGGGGCGCTGTTACAGGTCCTCGGCTCGACCGGGTCGATCAACATCACCGATCCGAAGATCACCGGCCTGGCCAACACCTTCTACTCGGACACGGTCGGCTGGGCGATCGCGATCGTCGCGATCCTCGGCTACGGGGCGGTGCTCGTCTTCGGCCACCGGCGGCGCGTCGCCGCGGGTCTGGAAGGCGCCAGCCCGGCCCTCCAGGGCTTCCGCTTCGCGCTGCTCGCCGCGGTCGTCGTCGTCGCCGTCCTGGTCTTCAACTCCGATCGCGGCGTGCCGCTCGCGGTCCTGATCCTGCTGGCGTTCGTGATCGGGATGGAGTACGTGGTCAAACGGACGACCTTCGGCCGTCACGTCTTCGCGGTCGGCGGCAACGCCGAGGCCGCCCGCCGGGCGGGAATCAGGGTCGACCGGGTCCGGATCGCGGTCTTCGGAATCGCCGGGACGATGGCCGCGATCGGCGGGATCATGGCCGCCTCGCGCCTGCTCGCGGTCAACCAGAACTCGGGCGGCAACGAATTGCTGCTGCTGGCGATCGCCGGCCCGGTGATCGCCGGGACGAGCCTCTTCGGCGGCCGCGGCTCGGTCTGGACGGCGCTGCTCGGCGCCCTGGTGATCGGCTCGATCTCCAACGGAATGGACCTGCTCGCGCTCTCATCCGCGGTCAAGTTCATGGTCACCGGCGGCGTCCTGCTGCTGGCCGTGATCGTCGATGCGATCGCCCGCCAGCAGCGTCGCGAAACGGGGCGGGTCTAACGCGAGAGCAGCAGCGAGGCGCCGACCGCGCCGCCGAGGTCGCCGAGCGAGGCGACCCGGACCGCCGGGGGCCGCTCATCCACGAAGAGGTGCTTGCCCATCTCCTTGGTCAGCGGCTCCATCAGGCGCTCGCCGAAGCGGACGCCGAGACCGCCGCCGATGATCACCGCCTCGGGGTCGAGGAGGTTGACCGCCGAGGCGATGCCGGTGCCGAGCGCCTCGACGGCCCGCTCGATCAGCTTCTCCGCGAGGTGGTCGCCGTGGTCGAGCGCCCGCTCCCAGATCCCGCTCGTCAGCCGCGGTTTCTCGTGCTTCTCCATCAGCTTGAAGAGCTCGGTCTTCTGCCCCTCCTCGTGCTGTCGCCGGGCCTCGGCTTCCATCGCCAGGCGGCCGGCGTACGCCTCGAGGCAGCCCTTGCGTCCGCAGGGGCACTTGGCGCCGCCCCGCTTGACGACGACGTGACCGATCTCGCCGGCGGCGCCGCGGCCCAGCCAGGGCTTGCCGTCGATGATCAGGCCGCCGCCGACGCCGGTGCCCCAGAAGACCCCGATCAGGGTCGAGAACTCGCGCCCGGCGCCGAGCTCGAACTCGGCTTCGGTCGCCACCTGGACGTCGTTGCCGACCCTGACCGGAGCCCCGAGGTCGGTCTCGAGCGTTTCGCCGAGCGGGAAGCTGCCGTCCCAGCCGGGCAGGTTCTTGGCCCCGGAGACGACGCCCGTCCGCTCGTCGGCATCGCCGGGCGAGCCGACCCCGATCCCCGCCAGCTCCTCGGTCCCGATTCCGGCCGCCTCCGCCGCCTCTCGCATCGCCGTCGCCATCGCTGCGGCGACGTCGTTCGGGCCGCCGCTGGTCGGGGTCGGGTGGCGCGACTCGCCGGCCACCTTGCCCTTGGCGTCGACGACCGCGGCCTGGATCTTGGTGCCTCCGAGGTCGATTCCTCCACGCAGCGATGACGCCCCGGCGCTCATGCGCGCGACCCTACTCGCGCGCGCTCTGGAAAGCTAGGGAGATGGCCGAGCGTGGATGGAGGCTCTGGTGGGCGAAGCGGCGCTGGTATGAGCGCAACCACCGGCTCCGGCGGCGCTGGCGGATCGACGGTCACGCCGCCCGTGGCGGATTCTTCATCCGCCACCCGGTCGAGGGCGAGCTGCTGGAGGCGCTCGACGAGGGCCGGCTGACGATCGGCGACGCGACCCTGCTCGAGCCCGGCTGCTGGATCACGATGGCTCCCGATGCGAGGATTGCGATCGGCGATGGATGCTTCCTCAATCGCAACACGATGCTCGCCGCCCAGGCGGAGATCGAGATCGGCTCCCACACGATGCTCGCCAACGGCTGCTTCGTCGGCGACGCCGAGCACCGCTACGACGACCCCGAGATCCCGGTCACCCACCAGGGCTTCACCTCGAAGGGGCCGGTCCGGATCGGCGACAACTGCTGGTTCGGCGTCAACTGCGTCGTCACCAGCGGGGTGACGATCGGCGAGCGCTGCGTGATCGGCGCCAACTCGGTCGTGACCCAGGATCTGCCGCCCTTCTCGATCGCCGCCGGCGCTCCGGCGAAGGTGCTCCGGGAGGTGCCGCGATGAGCGAGCCCGCCGCCGAGCCCGAGAAGCTGACCCTCTGGCAGCGCCTGGCAGTGCGGGAGGTTCGGCGCAAGGCGGGCAAGGGCCCCGACGAACCGCTGGACTCCGACGATTGGGCGGCGGCCTATGAGGCCGACAGCGGCCTCGTGCCGCGAGCGGTCCACGGGCTTTGGAAGAAGCTCCCGAGCAGCCCTCGCTGCGGCCGCTGCGGGGCGCCGTTCGCGGGGATCGGCAAATTCATAGTGCGGCCGCTCGGCTACCGCCCGTCGCGGAAGAACCCGACCATCTGCGCCACCTGCGTCGAGACCTCGCCCCCCGGTGGGATGAAGATGGAGGCCGGCGTCCTGTTCGCCGACCTCAGGGGATTCACCTCGCAGAGCGAGGGCGCCGACCCGGAGCAGGTCTCCCTGGTCCTGAGGCGGTTCTACCGCTGCGCCGAGGACGTCCTCTTCCCCGAGGCGATGATCGACAAGCTGATCGGCGACGAGGTGATGGCGCTCTACCTGCCGGTCCTCCAGGGACGGTTCGGAACCGACGAGGTGGCGGAGCTGATGGTGGAGCACGGCCTCGGCCTGCTGCGGGCGGTGGGCTACGGAACCGCGGCCGGGCCGTTCGTGGAGATGGGGGTGGGGATGGACTTCGGCGAGGCCTTCGTCGGCAATATCGGCGAGCGGGCCCTCTACGACTTCACCGCGGTCGGCGATGTGGTCAACACCGCCTCGAGGCTTCAGGGGCAGGCGGGGGGCGGTGAGGTGGTGATCTCCGACCGGGTCGCCTCGCGGCTGCCGCAGGCCTCCGGGGAGCGGGTCGAGCTCACCCTCAAGGGCAAGAGCGAGCCGCAGGTCGCGTTCCGAATCTCGATCTAGCCCCGGTCGGGAGTGCCGGGCTGTACGAATTGGATGACGCGAGGGCGAGGCATTGTCCGTTCACTACCTCAAGTCGATTAGGACATCCGTCGATAGGGGCTCAGCGCGTTCAGCGCTCTCAATTCCACGCCAGACCCCACCCAAGGAGAAATCAATGACCTGGTCGACCAGAAAACGGGCGCTGACCGCCGTCGCCGGCGTTTGCGCGCTCGCCGCAGCCGGTGCCGCCATCGCCTACTTCACAACCACGGGCTCCGGCACCGGGACGGCAACGGTCGGCTCCAGCTCCGCCGTCACCCTCCACGCGACCGTCGCCGGAGACCTCTACCCGGGCTCGTCCTCGACGGTCTCGTTCACCGTCGACAACCCGTCCTCGGGGGGCCAGCGGGTCGGCACGATCTCGCTCGCCAGCATCAGCGCCGATGCCGGCCACGCCGGTTGCAGCACGGCGATCAGCGGAGGCAATCCGGACTTCACGATGCCCGCCGTGACCGTCAACAAAACGTTCGGCCCCGGCGCCGGCCAGGCCGTCACCCAAACCGGAACGCTGACGATGAACGACACCGGCGTCAGCCAGAACGCCTGCCAGGGCGCGACCCTGACGCTGAACGTCGCGAGCAACTAGGGAGACCGGGCCAGGCCGGCAGCTCCGTCGGAGCCGCAGGGTGCGAGGAACCGTCCTCAGATGCCTGGTGGCCCTGGCGGGGCTGGCGATCACCGCGACCGCGGTCGCCTCCGCGGTGGGGCCGAACCCCGCCGCGGACGGCCCCGCGCCCGTCGCCTCCCGGCCGAGCCCGAAGGTGCCCTCGCCTCGCATCATCCGCCACCCGGATCGGGTCGAGTCCGCCTCCACCGCGACCTTCGCGTTCGTGGGCCGAGGGACGAGATGGTTCCAGTGCAGGCTCGACGCCGAGCGCTGGCGCAGCTGCCGCTCCCCGGTCGCCTACAAGGGCCTGGCCGCCGGCCGTCACCGATTCCGGGTCCGCGCGCTCGCACGCTCGCGCAACGCCCGGCGCCACACCGTCCGCCACTCCCGCGCCCGTCGCTTCACCTGGCTGCGGGCCGAGGCGAGGAAGTTCTCGATCCTGCGGCTCGACGCGGAGCTCGGGCCGCTGTACCCCGGGGCGCCCGCGACCGCCCTGCCGTTGCGGATCGAGAACCCCAACGAGATCGCGATCTTCGTCACCTCGCTCGGAGTCTCGGCCGCCACCGGGCCCGAGGGCTGCGACGCCACCACGAATCTCGAGCTGATCCCCGCCGGGGTCTCCGAGTCCCTGGCCCTGCGAATTCCCGCCGGCGGCTCGGCGACCGTCCCTGCCCCCGGCATCGCGGCGCCGGCGATCGCGTTGCGTGATCTGCCGGTCAACCAGGACGCCTGCCAGGGCGCCCGCTTCGAGCTCTCGTTCTCGGGATCGGCCCACGGATGAGGGCCGGCCCGAGCGCCCGGATCGCCGCCTGTGCGCTGGGCCTGGCGCTGGCCCTCGCCTGCGGCACGTCCCTGGCCTATTTCACAGCGACCGGGAGCGGCGCGAGCACGACCCCCGTCGCGAGCCTCTCCGCTCCGGTGATCGCCGGCGCCGAAGCCGCGGCCGGCGGCACCGTCACCCTGAGCTGGAGCGGGGTCACGGCACCCGGCTCCGGCGCCGTCTCCTACTTCGTCACCCGCGACGGGGGCGACCCGGGCGGAACCTGCGCCGCCCCGGCGGTGCCGACCGCGGCGACGAGCTGCGTCGACAAAGAGGTCGAGCCCGGCGAACACACCTACGTCGTCACGGCGGTCTGGCGGACCTGGCGGACCGCCGGCGCTCCGCGGAGCGCGAACGTCACGGTCGGCGCGCCGGCGCGCCTGGCGCTCTCCGCCTCAAGCTCGAGTCCTGTGGCTGGGGCGGCGGTGAACCTGACGATCACGGCGCAGGACTCCGCCGGCAACACCGCCACCACCTACACCGGCCTCAAGAACCTGACCTTCAGCGGCGCCGCGGCGAGCCCGAGCGGGACCGCCGCGACCGTCGCCAACTCCTCGGGGGTCTCGACACCGTTCGGGACGGCGACGACGATCTCGTTCGCGAACGGCGTCGCGACCGTCTCCGGGGCGAGCAACGGGCTCCTGCGCGCCTATCGGGCGGGCCCCGCCGCCGTCGCCGCCGGCGACGGCACCCTTGCGACCGCCTCGCCCCTGGCGTTGACGGTCGCACCCGCGGCGCTGACGAAATTCACCCTGACGCCCGAATCGTCGACCCCCGTCGCCGGCGCCGCCGACCCGCTGACCATCACCGCCCAGGACGCCTACGGCAACACGGTCACGGGGCACCAGGGAAGCAAGTCGCTGACCTTCAGCGGCGGCTCGACGAGCGCTGCGGGAAACCTGCCGACGGTCAGCGACGCGAGCGGCAAAGCGGTCGCCTTCGGGACCGCGACCACGATCTCGTTCAACGCCGGCGTCGCCGCGGTCGCGGCGGGAGCGAACGGGGCGATGCGCCTCTACAGGACGGGAGCCCAGTCGATCGGGGTCGCCGAAGGGGCGATCGCGAGCGCGACGGTGACCGTCACGCCCAGCGCGGCGACGACCGCGAAACTCGTGCTCTCCTCCTCGGCCTCGACGGTCGTCGCGGGGGCCACCGTCAACCTCACGATCACCGCCCAGGACCCCTACGCCAACGTGGCGACCGCCTATGCGGGATCCAAGAGCCTGACCTTCGGCGGCGCCGCCACGAGCCCCGGCGGCAACGCGCCGACGATCGTCAACAGCGCCGGCACCGCGATCGCCCTCGGCACCGCGACCGCGATCACTTTCACGAGCGGTGTCGCCTCGGTCTCGTCCGCCAAAAACGGCGTCTTCAAAGCGACCAGGGCGGAGACGGCGGCGCTGAGCGTCACCGATGGCGCGATCTCGACCGCATCGTCGCTGCCGATCACCGTTTCGCCCGCGACCGCGACCAAGCTGGGCTTCGTCGGCCTCAAAGCAAGCGCCGGGACGGTCAGCTCCCCCTGCTTCGATGTCTGCACGGTCTCCGGGCTCGGCAAATCGGGGACGGTGGAAGCCGCGATCGCGGTCGGCGACGCCTACGGCAACACGGTCGGCAACCTCGGCCTCGGACACGCGGTGACCGTCACCTCCAGCTTCGGAAAAATTGCCAACGGCGGCCAGACCTTCCCCGCGACCGGGGCCGCCGTCTCGCCGGGCAAATTCACGCTCACGGCGCCGGCCACCGGTGGTTTCAACGGGACGGTGAAAGCCACGGTATCGCTGGGAACCGCCTACACGGCCGCGACGGCGACGGTCAGCAAATAGCTAGCTGAGCGGCTCCCAGTCCCAGGCCTTCTGGGAGCTGAGGCTCTCCTGCTCGAGGTAGCGGCGCAGTTCGGCGAGCTCGGCCGGCTCGACGCCGTAGACGTGCTCCGCCTCGGGGAAGCTCCGCGAGCGGACCTCCTCGACGTAGGAGCGGACGCCCCCGACCATCGCCTCGTGGACCTCGGCGTAGCGCTTGACGAATTTCGCCGTGCGGCCGGTGGTGATCCCGAGCAGGTCGTGGAAGACGAGGACCTGGCCCGAGGTCGCTGGACCGGCCCCGATGCCGATCGTCGGCACCTCGAGCCGCTCGACCATCGCCTCGGTGACGGCGGCCGGGACGGCCTCGAGGACGATCGCGAAGCAGCCGACCGACTGGAGGGCGAGGGCCTCCTCGAAGATCTTGATCGCACCCCTGGCGGTCTTCCCCTGGGCCTTGTAGCCACCCAGCGCGGTCGCCGTCTGCGGCGTCAGGCCGACGTGGCCCATCACCGGAATGCCGGCGTTGATGATCGCCCGCGCGCGCTCGACCGAGGTGCCGCCCGCCTCGAGCTTGACCGTCTGGCAGCCGGTCTCCTTGACCAGGCGCTGGGCGTTGGCGACGGCGAGCTCGTTGCTCGCCTCGTAGCTGCCCATCGGCATGTCGCCGACCATCAGCGGCGTCGCGAGGCCGCGGCGGACGGCCTTGCCGAGGACGATCATCTCGTCCATCGAGACCGGCTCGGTGCCCGGGTAGCCGAGGACGACCATCGCCGCCGAGTCGCCGACGAGGACGATGTCGACGCCGGCCTCCTCGGCGACCTTCGCCGAGGGGTAGTCGTATGCGGTGATCATCGAGATCGGCTCGCCGGCCTCCTTCATCTCCGCCAGGCGCGGCAAGGTGACCGGCCGGCGATCGGGTGGGGCGGTATGGGAGCGGGCGCCGGCGCTCATCGAACCGGCTCCTCGGAGAGCAGCACCTCGGGGTGGCTGTCGACGGCGATCGAGCGGTTGTCGGCGTCGACGTGGACGACCACCGGCGAGTAGCGCTCGAGGTCGCTCTCGTCATAGGCGCCGAAGGAGGCGACGATGATCTTGTGGCCGGGGCGGGTCAGGTGGGCGGCGGCGCCGTTGACCTGCATCGTCCCCGAGCCGGCCTCGCCGTCGATCACGTAGGTGACGAAGCGGGAGCCGTTGTCGATGTCCCAGACGTGAACCTGCTCGTTGGTGATCAGGTCGGCCTGCGCCATCAGCTCGGTGTCGATCGTGATGCTGCCGATGTAGTCGACGTCGCAGTCGGTGACGGTCGCGCGGTGGATCTTGGACTTCAGCATCTGCCGTTGCATCGGGGGCTCCTGTTCTCGGTCGCGCAGCGGGTCAGGTCTCGGAGGTGGGCTCGATCAGGACGTTGTCGATCAGTCGCGCGGCGCCGACCCGGGCGGCGAGCGCGAGCAGGACCGGGCGTGACCCGAGCCGCTCGACGGGGGAGAGGTCCTCGGGGTCGCGAGCCTCGAGGTACTCGGGCTCGACCCCGCTCTCCTCGAGCTCGGCGCGGGCCGCCGCGATGCCCTCGGCAAGCGAGGTCTCGCGGGCACGGATCTCGGCGATCCCGAGCGCCCGCGAGAGCGCCGTCGCCCTCTTCCTCTCGGCCTCCCCCAGATAGGCGTTGCGCGAGCTCATCGCCAGGCCGTCGGGCTCGCGCACGGTCGGCATGCCCTCGACCCGCACGGGGATGTCGAGGTCGCGGACCATGCGGCGGATCACCGCAAGCTGCTGGGCGTCCTTCTGGCCGAAGTAGGCGACGTCGGGCTGGATCGTGTTGAAGAGCTTGGCGACGACGGTGGTGACGCCGCGGAAGTGGCCGGCGCCGCGGCGGTCGGGATCGCCGTCCAGCACCTCGGTCAGGCCGCCCACCTCGACCGCGGTCGAGAAGCCGTCCGGGTAGACCTCCGCGACGTCGGGCGCGTAGACGATGTCGACACCGGCCTCGGAGGCGAGGCGCAGGTCGTTCTCCTCGTCGCGCGGGTAGCGGTCCAGGTCCTCTCCCGGCCCGAACTGCCGCGGGTTGACGAAAAGGCTCATGACGACGACGTCGCAGCCCTCGCGGGCGGCTCGCAGCAGCGAGACGTGACCGGCGTGCAGGTAGCCCATGGTCGGCACCAGGCCGACCGTCCGACCCTCGGCGCGGGGGCCGGCGAGGGCGGCGCGCAGCTCGCCCTTGACTCGGACGACGGTCGCGCCGCCTGGCGCGTGCGGTCTATCGATCATGGTCGGTGAGGGGGTCATTTGGTCCATGCCCTGGGGGTCACGGCCGAGCTAGAAGTATAGGCAGGCCGCCTGGCGAGTCGCGCGGGTTTCGTTCCGAAATTGGATCAATCGTCCTGTCTTTCGTCGCGCCGGAGCGATCGCGACTCCCGCGGCTGCTCGAGGCCCGGACTCGATCGCGAGCCTCGAGCGCCGCCGGGTGCAGACAGCCTTCCCGTCGGACGCCGACCTGGCTGGGGCCCCACCCCTCGCAGTCCGCGTCGCGCTGCCTACGTCAAGCGTCGGGAGCCCGGGAGCCCTCGCCGTCGTTCCCGGAGTCGGGCTCGGGATCGGACGGCGGTTGCGGCCCCGGCGGAGTCTCCGTCGCGCCGTGGTTTCGGAAGTCGTCGGTCGAGAGGATCACCAATGGGCTCACGGTCGCTCCTTCGCGTCGGTTGTCGAGTGCGAAGGGCGGCCCCTGGGCGAAAGTCGGCCGGGGGTCGGGGCTTTCGAGTGCCACCCTGAGGCTCCAATACCCCGTCGGGGCCGCGGGAAACGGCCCGGCCGGGTCAGACGTCGCCTCCCGAGGACCGCTAGGGCGCCTGCCCGTGGCACTTAGAATCGGCCGTGGTCGCCACCCGAAGCCGAGTCAGCGACCAGCTGCGAACACGGCCGAATCCCATATGCCCATCTACGAGTTCGGAAGCCGGAATCAGGGATACGGCTTCGTAGAGCGGGGGAGGGGCTGATCCGCAGGGCTCGGGGCAACGCTCAGGGCAACAGGATGCAGGCAGATGGCCGACGCCCTGGCGTCGATGTTGATTTCCATTGAGAAGCGACCAGGCCGTGTGCAACGATTTTCAAGCTGCTCACAGGATGTGCGGAAGTCCCGTCCGGTGAGCCTGCGAAGCTCTTGGAGATAGGTCGGTGGGCCAGCGAGCCAGCCGCACCGTAGGCAAGTCCAAGCCTCACGGAGCTACGTAGCTCCACGACGTTCCCGAGAGATCGCCTAGTGCGACGCTAGATCAGATCTCAGGGCCGAGCGATTCGGAGTCGGTGAAGGACGAAACAACTGTCCACTTCCAAAACCGGAAGGCCACTTTGAATTCGCAACTGCATCCCCATACGACTCATCCTCTTCGCGTCTACCGCGTTGCTCGCGGTCTGAGCCAGGCCGAGCTTGCCGACCTCGCAGAAGTGACCAGGGAGACGGTCTCCCGTTTGGAGTCCGGCTCGGCGGAACGGCCGGCCCGCCGGAGCGCCAAGTCTCTCGCCACGGCCCTGGAAGTCACCGAGGCCGCCCTCTGGGGGTCCGATGGCTGAGGCGCCTTTCTCGATACCGGGCGCTGAGCAAGCGACCACCACTAAGAAGCGCGGCAAGCGCGGCAACGGTCGTCGTCTTCGCCGGCGCCTTGCCGCGGAGCTTGCGAAACGTAGTGCGATCCTGATTGAAGACCAGGCCGCGCCCCAGCCCTTCGAGGTTTTGTCGAAGCGCCTGGAGAGAGTCGACTACGCCGTCGCTCAGCTTCAGTGGGAGACCCGCATCGGCTGGACCGGCGAGCCTGGACGAGGCCCACGGTTCGACCTCAACCCGGAAGCGTTCCGGCAGTTCGAGCGTTGGCGTGGTCTCCTCGACGGTCGCCGGGTTGGCGGCACTCGCCCGTCGTCGATGGACTCCGCTCGCGATCAAGACCACGGTTGGACCGATGAGCGTGGGACCTACCACCCGGAGCCGGCCCGATGATCTGGCCCTCTCCCGCCCTCGAGCACTTCAACGACCACGGCCACAGCGAGGAGTTCGCCGAGGTTCTCGGGCTCTCCTACGATGACGGCCACCTGACCTTTCCGTACGAGGATGGGGACGGTCCGTACCGCCGGCGGCGAAACCTGCTGACCGGGAAGACCCGGCAGCCCCCTGGACGGTCTGTCTCCCCCTGGACGCCGGTGCCAATCGACGGGTACCTCCTCATATGCGAGGGAGAGTCCGATACCCAGTCGGCGATCGAGGCGATGTACGGGATAGTCGACGTCTCCGAGGAGGACGACGACCCGGAGTTTGAACTCGCTCGCAGGCTCGATCTTCCCCCTCCACTACAAGGAGCGGTTCCTGTCGGCCTCCCCGGCGCTAATTCATGCCACCAGGCGATCGTCGACCTGGCCGTGGAGAATGGCGCCGACGTCGTGATCGCCCTCGACGGCGATGAGGCCGGCCGCACCAACGCCGCGAAGCTGGCGGAGAAGCTGACCAGCAAGGGCGTTTCGGTCTCGGTAGTGGACCTCCCAGACGGCAAGGATCTCTCAGACGTCCTCGGCGTGACCCTCGACTCCGAGGACATCCTCGCCGAGCTGGTCTCCGAGGCCCAGGACTTCGACGCAAATGCATCTATCGGCAATGATCATCCGGATCCGCCGAGTGTCGAGCCTCTCCGCCCCGACATCATCGGCGGGCTCCTCGAGCAGACGACCGAGCTGTTCGACCGCTACATCGTCCTCCCCGGCGACGAGGAGCGGATCGCCCTGGCGTTGTTCGTCGCCCACTCCTACGCGATCGACGGCGCCCACGCGACTCCGTACATGCTCGTCGTCAGCCCCGAGAAACGTTCGGGGAAGTCGCGGCTGCTGCAAGTGCTCGAACTCGCAGTCGCAAAGCCCTGGGGAGTGATCGGCGCCAGCGAGGCGGCGATGTTCCGAAAGATCGGCAAGGACCGCCCGACACTTCTCCTCGACGAGATCGACGCGATATGGGGCTCCTACGCGGAGCGCACCGAGCCGCTCGGGCGATCATCAACGCCGGCAACCGACCCGGCGCCACGGTTGCCCGCTGCGTCGGCGAGAACAAGGACGTCGAAGACTTCCCGATCTTCTGCGCCAAGGTGCTGGCCGGGATCGACAGCGCCCGCATACCCGACACGATCCGCGACAGGTCGGTGACGGTCCACATGCAGCGGAAGACGGGCGCCGAGCCCGTCGAGCGATTCCGCTACCGAGTCGCCAACGCCGAGATGGAGTCTTTACGGGCCGAATACGCCGGCTGGGCAGCTGGCGCCGTCGACCTGCTCCTAGCGGTCGACCCCGATCTTCCCGCCCAGCTCGATGACCGGGCCGCAGAGGCATGGGAGCCGCTGTTCGCAATTGCGGACATGGCCGGTGGTGATTGGCCCACCAAATCCAGGGAGGCGGCGATCGTTCTCAGCGGCGGAGAGGATCGCGACGAGGCGACGACCGGCACCCTGCTGCTCTCGTCGATCCGTAAAGCCTTCGACGAGCAGGACAGGATCACCACGGCCGCGTTGCTGTCGATCGTCAACGAAGACGAGGAGCTTCCGTTCGGTGGCTGGCGGGAAGGCAAGGGCCTCGACGGACGAACCGTCGCCAAGCTCCTGAAGCCCTACGGCGTCCGCCCCAGGACGATCAAGCTCGAGGACGGGACTACTGCGAAGGGTTACCTGCGCGAGCAGTTCTCGGAGGCGTGGGAGCGGTGGCTTACCACCACCCCTGATTTATCCGTCACCTCCGTAACTGCCGTAACCGAGCCGTCCCCGGACCTTTTCAGCGTCACCGAGAAACCGCATGGGATAGCCGATGTGACGGAGGTTACGCAGGTTACGGCTCTGGACGATGAGGGGGAAGCGGGTGACGGACCGGGGCCTGCGGTTACCGCAACCGACGATCAAGAAGCCGACATAGAGCGCGTCGCCGAGAAGTTCGAGGTGGCGACATGAGCGGCCCGAACAGCATCCGGGCGATTGCGGCGACCGCGATCCGTCAGGTCAACGCCCGCTATCGCCAGATCCCCGAGGAGAAGCGACCCGACGTTGCCTGGAGCGCCGCCGACGATGTGCTTGAAGACGCCCTGCGCGAGAGGAACCGAGACCGAGCCCTAGAGGGCATCGCGGCCTGGCGCGATCACTGGCTCGGTCTGCTCGAGGAGGCGAGCCGATGAGCGGCCTCACGGTCGACATCTCCGACGAGCTGGTGGAGCGCATCGCAGCGAGGGCAGCCGAACTCGTCTCTTCCGCGCCGAACGGCGCCGAACTCGGCGGCTACCTCGACGTCGGCGGCGCCGCCGACTTTCTGGCCTGCAAGCCGAGCCGGATCTACGCCCTCGTTTCGGCAAAACGCATTCCCTTCCACAAGGACGGCTCTCGCCTCCTCTTCGACCGCGGCGAGCTACACGCCTACGTCGAGGCCGGCGGGGCGGTTCGTCCATGAACACCTCAACCAAGGAGAACACAATGAGCACCAAGTCCAAATCCCACCTGGCCGAGCTGGAGAAGCTCGAGGCCGCGGTCGACACCGCCGAGGAGAAGCTCTCCTCCGTCCAGCGCGACGAACACGCAGCAGATACAGCCCTGGTCGGGATGATCGGAGACGCGCAGCAGCACCTGTCCCGCCACCCCGACCAGTACCAGGCCAACGGGCAGCCGAGCGCCGGCACCGAGGCAGAGAAGCTCCACAAGGCGATCGAGAAGGCCAAGGCCGAGCGACCCGCCCCCAATCAGAAGTCGCCGGTGATCATGGCCGCGGAGCTCGAGCTTCGGAAGACCACATCAGCCCGTGCCGAGTTCGTCTTCGAGAACGCCGAGCCCCTGTTCTCGGAGCTTGCCGAGGAGGGCGAGCGTCTCGCCACGGCGGTCACCGACTCCCTGAAGCAGACCGCGAAGGCGTGTCAGGACTACCTCGCCCTCGAGCAGCAGATGCTAGAGCTCCTCGGTGGCCTCCCTGGGGCGATCAGCGGCGGAGACCTGCGGACGGACGCTCGCGTCAACGACATTCGCCGCACGATCAAACAGCTCTCCGGAACCGAGTTGACCGGCCCAAGGTCCCACTCGCTGAACCCCCACCCAGACCACACCCCGCGATTCGTTCTCGGCCCCGACGGTAACGGCTACATCCGAGCGGCGAACGCCATCCAGGAGGCGGTCGCGTGATCGACCGAAACGAGATAGCCAAGCGCCACGGCCTGCCCGCCGAGGCTGCCGATCGGCTCGTCGGTGAGACACGCGCCGAGCTCGAGGCTGACGCAGCCGCGGTCGCAGCCCTTCGGCGGAGAGAGCACCAGGCCGAGCCGACTCATGCCGATCTCCTCCTCTACTCACTCTCGGCCGAGGCGAAGGCCCAGCGGAGACGAGCACTCGTCGAAATGGCGCACCCGCCCGAGGCCGGATCTTGACCTTCGCACGGGAATTCCTTTCGCCCGTGTCAGGCGCGATCGACCGCGCCGGCTGCCCGCCTGTGACCTCGGGGGACTTGACACGACCCTCTGGCGGAGCGGCGGGCAGCGAAGCCCTGCACACCCACCACCAAGGAGCACCGAATGCCTGACAAGCCCTGCGCCACCTACGCCGAGCTGGTCGAGACGTACCCCGACTACCCGGCCCTGATGGCTGCCTACCCCACACACGCCGACATGCAGCCCGACACCGACAAGGAGAACGACACCAATGGCTAAATCGACCACCAACCTGGCGCTCCCGTATCCGGAGAGCTCCGACAACGCAGACGCCCCGCACGACTTCAAAGCCCTGGCGGACAAACTCGATGCCACCCAGTGGCTGACCGCCAACATCAAAGACAAAGCCGTGACCACGGGGAAGCTCGAAGACAACGCGGTCACCAACGCCAAGATGGCCGATAACTCAGTGGGCTCGGCGGAGATCCAGACCGGAGCGGTCGGCCCAGAAGAGATCGCCGGCGGTGCCGTCGAAGAATCCGAGCTCGCGGTCTCCTCGGTGACGAATACGAAAATCGGAACGGGGCAGGTGTCTCGGAACAAACTCGCGGCGGCTGTTCTCCAAACCGTCCGAACTTCGGGCCAGGAAATCTCAGCAGGGGCTACCAGCAGCTTCGCGGTGATCTGGGATACGCCCTTTGCGAGCACCAACTACACGGTCTCCCTCGCCGTTAGGCAGACCGGGGGTGCGACGTTCGGTGTCGAGCCCGTGATCAGCGCGAAGACCACGAGTTCCTGCGCGGTGGTCATTCGCAACGACACCGCTGCACCGCTCACGGTGTTGGTCGAAGCCATCGCCATCGGTGACTAGCCCGATGACACTCCGAGCACCTACGGCCACCAGGGGGCAACCCCCTCGCGCAACCCGCTTGGACACTGCGCGTCTGCGTGCGCGCGCCCGCTTGGATCGCAATTCCAGTGGCCTCGCGGAGCACTCAACCTCGCTGGAGTCCCCCCGATGAGCCGCAACAACGAAGTTCGGCTTCGACTGACCGACGAGGAGCTCGAGCAGCTCGACGAACTGCGACCTCCGGGGATGCCGAGGGCGGTCTACGTCCGTTCGCTGCTCCACGGCCCGCCCGAGGTGACCGACGTTGCCGATCGGGAGGAATCTCTGGCGATCCTGACCTCGATGGCCCGTGACGGGAAAGTCACCGCGGCGGTCGCACTCGCCCGCGAGCTGACCAACGATTCGGGCGCCGGCGACGATGCCCTCGACGACCTGTTGAAAGGTCAGGGCAAGTGAGCGAGCTCGACAGGTTCTGCCAGTTCTGCGAACGGTTCCTGACGACC
>Ga0190271_10000027_pt1 | contig 101942 bp, 153 predicted proteins | sample Popmic356T_FD_133747 | JGI IMG/M metagenome (GOLD analysis project Ga0190271, IMG submission 133747) | Populus adjacent soil microbial communities from riparian zone of Weber River, Utah, USA - 356 T | ecosystem: Environmental > Terrestrial > Soil > Riparian zone | place: USA: Utah...
CAATTTCGATCACAGACCTGCCTGCAACACTTGCCAAGCCAATACCCGACGACGGTGGCAGACAAGACGCAGCAACACGCCCGTCCACACCCAGCAAAGGAACCTTCCCAGCATCCACAGCGCAAGCACTCGCAGCAACACCTGCACCCAACGAGTTCAGCTTCAACTTTTGCGCTGCAGTCATGAAACCCGCACCCGCGGGCGAGGCCACGGCATGCAGCGCAGAATCGTCTTGTACTCCATGAACATGCACATGATCGGCTCGAGAAGCTCTTGAGCCACCCCCCAAGACGCTCACAGCAGCAACAGGCGCTGGCACAAAAGACGAAAGCGCTGGACTGGAGAATTGCCACGCCGATCCAGTCCAACACAGTCTCTGCTGCTCGATCGTAGACCACACAACGACGCCGACAATGCCTGGATTTGGCATCGTTGCACCGACGCTAATCGCTAGCGCAGGAGGCGATCTGAAACTGTATGACCTACTTGCCATTACGTGGTCACCCCTCAAACTCCAGAAACATATGTACCACATCAACGCTATACGCCATATCACCGGTGTTACTGTTGCCGACCAAAGCCATCAGGAGAACACCAACGCCAGGAACCATACTATTGACATTCGCTGGAATTGCCTGCGACACCCAACCGCCATCGGGCCACCTTCGCCACGCAATACCAATACTTACTGGGGCAGACGGAGTATCTGTACGACCAATACTCATAACAAGGTCGTAGACCTCCCCTCTTCTGTAAGTAAGAGCCTCCGTCAGCGCTGTATCAGTATATGCACTTACACCATCTGTCTGAATAAAACGAAAGGCATTCTCTTGCCTAACCTTGAAAAACCCGAACATCGCAGAGCCGATGTTCTCGTAATACTTTGCACCAAATACATTGGGACCCGGAACGCCACTGGATAATCCAAAAAACATACGATCCCAGTTAATTTCATTAAAGCTAATCCTGAATGCAGCCAGCACAGAGCTTGTGAATACACCAGAACCATTAACAGATTGCCTCAAGTACACAGGACAGCTTGGGCTGTACAATGCACCCCACGAAGATCTAGGCGCAGGACTGGACAGCTTCACCCTGCATATCGTATCGGTAATATTATAATATGGATCCACAGGCGTTATCGCCGTCAACGTGCCCACGACGGCGCTGGTCAAGCCGCTAAGTCCCAATGCGGCGCTACCCCACTGTGCCTGCATCTTGCGCGTGCGACTTGTCCAACCGCGGGGCTGGACGAGCTCGCGCGAAAACAGACCGTAAACTGTCCCTTGCTGCGCAATATCCACAACAGAACGTCCAGCCACAGATGCTGTGGCCATGCCGGATGCGTCAATACACGTAGCGTCAATAACACCGCTAGAATTGAGCACCGGAACATTGCCGGCATCTGGTGCGCCAATGCTCGAAACGACGCCAGCCCCCAGCGTATCTAGCTTCTGCTGATCCAGAGATGGCATGAAGCCATCGCGCGTAGTCGTCGCGCTTGCATGCAAAGAGGGATCGGTTTGGGTACCGTGAGCATGCACATGATCGGCCGCCGCCCCCGCCGGACTGACACCCTCGAACGCTGCCACACCCAATGGTGCAGGTAAAACACCTGACGCAAGGAGACCTGCCGATCTCCAACCTGCGCCATCCCAACACAACATGCAGTTCGCGACAGTCGACCAAACGGTCGCTCCCATAACTCCAGGGTCTGGCGCATTTGCTCCAACAGCAATCGGTACCGCAGGCAGTGCTTCATAGGTGTATGCGGCTTTACCCACAGGCTCACCCCTCATGCTCAAGAAACATATGCACCAAGTCCATGCCTGTTACCAAGCCGGCACTCACGTCATTACCCACAGCGAACGTGGAGTACAAAGGCGTTGCAATAGACCACGCACTTGAATCCGCCGGTATGACTTGAGATGTCCAACCGCCATTTGGCCATCTACGCCATGCCACGCCAATGCTATCCGGCGGATTCGAATCAGACGTCCTCCCCATGTGTATTACAAAGTCATACACAACATACGCAAGGTCTTTGTAGTTCAAAGGTTCAACCAACGCAGTCACGACAGCCTTGGTTCCATTCGTCTGGATGAAACTCAGCGCGTTTGCATTTGACGCCTGAACGAACCCGATCATTGCGCCATACCCTGTATACAAGGCAGTCGTATAGAACGAGCCGCTTGGAAGAGCTGCGGCTGCTGCCAAGCCAAAAAACAACCGACTTCTGTTCTGCAGACCTGGAAACGCCAACCGAAAAGACGACACAAACGGACACGGAAACTTTTTGACAGATGCTACGGTCTGACCCATATACACAGGTCCCATGTTGTCTCGTACAATGCTCAAGGTTGGCGCCGCTGGAACAGCATAGTGAATCCTGCAACTGCGCTCAAAATCTGGGTTGCTAGGACTCGATACACTCACAGCCTGCGTCACTGCCGTCGCCGTACCTCCGGTGACGGCATTCCCCATACCGTCAAGCAGCGGCACATTCGTGCCCCACTGCGCCTGCCATTTGCGCGTTCTATTTGTCCAAGACCTTGGCGCAAATAGCTCACCCGCAAACTTACCGTACACGGAGCTCTGCAACTCAATGCCAAGAACCGAACGGCCCGCCACACTGGACAAGGACATGCCTGACGTCGCAGGCATGAGCGTAGCGTCAACTACCCCACTTGCCCCTAGCAGCGGCACTTTTCCGGCATCGGCCGCGCCCACGCTCGTCAACGTGCCAGCACCAAGTGAGCTCAATTTCACATGATCCGCTGCAGACATAAACCCATTGACAGCAGCGGTGGCACCTGCATGCATGGCTGGATCGCTCTGCACCCCATGCGCGTGCACGTGATCATCTCGTGCAAGCGTCGGATTGCTTCCTGCGCTTGATACGGCGCTCAGCGCTGCCGGAGCGACAGTTGCGAGCGCTGCGCCTTCAGCCTGCCAAGACGTTCCGCTCCAGAAGAGTTCACGATTCTCAACCGTCGACCAGACGACCACGCCCACAATGCCAGGGTTGGGCGCCGTAGCCCCCTCGGCAATCGCCAGCGCAGGGGGTGCCTCGAAGCCGTACGCCCGCGTCGTCACGCGTGAATCACGACGCGAAACTGCCCTGCCGTCGGGGCGACGGCGAACCCGAGCGTCATGACGTTGACCGAGCTCCGCACCTTGTCGCAACCGATCTCCGCACCGCTCGAGACCTCGAACACGCCCACGGTTACGTCGAGTGTGCCCAAGTTGTGCGTGATCGCGATGGACGTCGCGCCCCCGCCGACGTCCTGGGCAAACTTGCGCACCACGACCGCGGTGTCGATCCCGATCACGTTGCCACCGAGCGTGACGCCGGCACCATTCGTGTACGAGACTCCCGCCCCGATCTGCGCCCACGTGATCGGCGTCGTGCCGACAGCGATGGCCCCGTCCGTGGTGATCCTCCACTGCGTGTCCGCCAGCGATCCTTCTTCCACGAAGACGGCTGCGTCGGCCGACAGCATGCCCACGTCCGCGTCGGCCGCGCGCGTCCACGCGCCCGCTCCCGCCACGTAGATGCCATTGGCCTGGGGTGAGGACTGCAGACGGACGAGGACCCGATCGAATGCAACCAGCGTGACGCCGTCGACAACTTGCAGACCGCTGAGCGCGGCCAGGTTGTCGGTCGTGGCCACGCGGACGCTCGGCTTCCAGTCGGTTCCGTTGATCGCGTTTAAAAGCTGTCCGTAGGTGCAGCCGTCGGTCGCGACCGTCCCGTTGCCGACGTTGGTCAGCTTCTGTCCGTTCAACGAAACTGGCCCTGTCGGACTCGCCAACTGGTCGAGGCGCATCGTCGAGAACCCCGACTGCACCGCATCCAGCTGCGCCTTGTTGATCGCGTCTGTGCCGTTCACGCCCGGTGTGAGGTTGACGATCTTGTGATCGCCTAGATCCAGGCTGGTTGCGGGCGTTGCCAGCTGATCGAGCCTCGACGTGCGGACCTGCGCATCGAAGTCCGAGATGGTGGCAGCGAGCTGCGACCCGAGGTGGTTCGCGCGCGCGGTGGGGTCGATGGTTCCCGAAGTGCCCCTGAACTCCAAGCGGCCCGAGACCGAGTTGAACCAGAACTGTCCCGGCGTCGGCGACCCCGGCTGGCCCGCGATCACATGCGCGCGTGCGTTGAGGATCTCGAGCCCCGTCATGTCGATCGGTGTCTGCTGTTTGAACGCCATATCTCTCCCCTAATTGCAGTGAGCAGAACCCGAGAACGGGTATGAGAAGGTCAGCGTCACCTGATTGGGGGAGTCGTGGCGCGTGTCGCCGCGCACCTCGTCACCCAAGCTGTCGATTACCGTAACCGACGGCACTTTGCCAAGGTTGTGAGTGACGATCCAAACGTCTGTGGCCACCCCCTGCGTGTGCACGTAGTGGGCGCCCTGCGCGCCCTGCGCGATGTCCCGCACGACAGCCTGCGGTTGCCACTCCGTACCGTCCCAGACGAGCACACGGGCCTCTACCGTCGACCAGACGGTTGCGCCCATGCCGCCGGGGTCAGGTTCCGTCGCGCCCGCCCCCAGAGCGAGGGCAGGCGGCGGCGCGAACGCGAGTGACTGGCGGGCCATCGGCTATCACCCCACCACGACGCAGCGGAGCTGGTTGGCGGCCGGCGGGGCGGCGAAGCCGAGCGCGAGCGTGTTGAGCCCTGAGCGCTGGATGTCGCACTCCACCTCGCTCCCGTCCGCGGCGAAGTACACCGAGACCGCCACGTCGCGCGAACCAAGGTTGTGCGTGATCGTAAAAGTTCTCGCGGCGCCGTTTCCAAAAGCAGCCGCGAACTTCCTCGGCACATTGGCCTGGAGCGAGAACGCGTTGCCCGTCAGATCGAGCCCTGCGCCTGCGACGTAGCTGACGGCTGCGCCGATCTGCGTCCACACAAGCGGCGTGGTGCCGACTGTGATTGCGTCATTGGAGATCAGCCGCCACTGTGAGTCGCCGAATGTGGAGCCTTCCTCCACCATGACGGCAGATGCGGCCGAGAGCGTGCCCTGGTCTGCGTCCGCTGCGCGCGTCCACGGTCCTGCGGACACGACGTAGATGCCGTTGAGAACTGGATCCAGCTGCTCGGTCAACAAGGCGCGATTGCCTTCGGCCAAGGCGACATTGTCTAGCGTCTGCAAACCGGAGAGGACGGGCACGTCCGCGGTCGACTTCGCACGCACGCTGACTTTCCAATCGGTTCCATTGGTCAGGTTCTCGACGTGTCCGAGGGTCACTGCATCGGACGGCGCAGTCGGCGCAGCCAGATTCGTGATGCGCTGTCCGCCAAGGTCCACAGGCGCAATAGCGGTCGGCACCTTGTCCAACGTCACCGCGCCGCTCGCCGCCGCGATGGCGTTGAGCTGCGCCATCGTTGCGGCGTCCGTGTCGGCGACGCCCGGCAAGACATTGACAAGCTTGTGCGTGCCAATGCTCAGGTCCGCTGTCGGCGCAGCGAAGTCACTCAGGCTGTTGTCGGCGACACCGGCGACAGCCGTGTCGGTGTACGCGCGATCGGCGGTGCTAAGACCGTCTGCGTACGTCCGCTCGGCGGCGTCTTGCGTGTCGACGTACGCCTTGAGCGTTGCGTCCTGTGTGTCCGCGTAGGCCTTGTTGCTCGCAGTTTCGAACTGGAGCATCGCGTAGTTGACAGCATCTTCATCATCCACCGCGCCAGCCAGGCCGGTGATGCGGAAGTGGTTCATGAACAGGTCGCCGACGGGCTGACCCATCGCGCTGATCGACGCGTACGTGACACTTGTCGTGTTGATGTTCCAGGTCTGCGGATCCGTCGGTTCGACCCCAGCCTCGAGCGTGTCGAGGTGCCAGATCGTGCCTCGGTTGTACCCTTTGCGGACGTAGACCTGCGAACCTGCCGCAAGCCTGTTGAGCCGAGCTTCTCTTTGCCAAACGCAGGCGTTCGGCTGCCCGAGCAGTCCATCCAAGGTCCAGACGCCGTTCTGGCGTTTGTCGTCCTGATGGGTGAGCAGGACGTACTCAGACTTCCGGTTAGGATTGACGGTGAAGTCGCCTCCCAAAAAGATCGGCGGCGGACCGATGATCACGCCGTCGATCTGGTTGGGGTTGGACGCGATGTCGATGTTCAACTTGGACTCTGCCGCAACCACGCTGATCTTCGCGAGCGAGTGGTAACTGATGTCGTCGAACTTCTCCTGGTACTTCTGCACCCAGGTTCCGCCCTCGATCAACTGCCACGTCTCGTTCACCAGCGAGACATAGAGCTGCTCCCCGAGGGCGAACTCTCGCGGAGACGCACGCGTCCACACGTACTGGCCACCGGTCGCCACGACATCCCAGAGGCCGTTGTCTGCGGCAACGTCCTGAGCCGTAAGCAAGACCTGCGTGCCCTCTCCCTCGGCGAAGGTCATGTAGTAGTCGCCAACGTACCGTCCAGCGGGCTGATTGATCGCCACGTTGACGGCGCCGACGAGGCCGACCACCGAGCTCGCCAGCCCGCCTCCACTGTTGCGCTTCCAGATCTGCGAATCGCCGCCCTCGACGTCCTGATCTGTCGCGAGATACCAGATCGTGTTCTTGTGCACCCCTTCGCGAACGTAGATCTGCTCGCCCTTGCGAAAGAAGTTGCGCCAATACTCACGATCCCAACGTGCCCTTAGATCGTCATGGTTGTAGTACGTGACCGCATAGATACCGTTGTCGTAGTCGTTGGGCTGCGCCGTCAACAGGACGTACGCAGGCTTGTGGCTCTGATTGTAGCTTCCATCAGGAAGCGTTTGCGCCGACAGGCTAAGCGTGACTCCGTCCACGACATCTACGTTTGCCCACCGGTCCACCGGCGTCGTAGACACCGCCTCCACACTCGTCTTGAGCAGCGCGTTCTTGCGCAGGTCCTCGAGCTGATCGAGAGGGCCTCCGTTGATTTCAACCCAGTCATCCCCGTACCAAGTGCTGACCCAGAACGTGTGCTGGCGAGATTCCCATTCGACGCCTTGGAATCCGCGATAGACGGACTGTGCGATAACGACGCGCCCGAACTTCTCATCGATGTTGAAGTACAGCTTTTCCCACGGCTGGGCTGGGCCATACACGGGAGGGCTGGTTTGTATTACCTCGCCCTTGTGCATGATCCAAATTCCGTTTTCGGAACGATCTTGCTGATCTAACAGCAACACAAGGTCGCCTTCGTCGAAACCCTGGCCGTGAACCTCAGACGGTGTCGGCGCCAGATCAAGGTGCGATCGGACGACGAATTTCACAGCATCTGAAAAGAGCTGCGGAAGAAGTTTGATCCACCCCGTCTTGGTAAGCTGCCAGGTCTCCGGCTTGATGCCTCCGCTCACGAACACCATCTCACCGAAGCGATCGGTCGGTATCCGCTGCATGGTGCCGCCGAGACGGTACAGTCCGTTCTCGAGCGGGTCATCCTGCCTGACCAGTAGCAGTGCTTGGCCATCTAACTCCGGCGGAATCGGCCCCTGCAGATCCCAGTTCCACGTGAAGACCCAGTTCGCCTCGTACCTGGCCAGCGACTCTTCCGCGTTTTTCCAATCGAAGATTTCGCCGTTCGGATACCCTGGACGAAACCTCATGCGCCACGTCTGCCCCGCGTGAAGCCCACCCTTGACGTAGACCGTGGTGCCCTCATGCCACCCCGAGTAGTCGTCGGGCATCAGGTCTAGCTTTCGCCAGGACATCACCCCCGGCGACTTGACGCCGTACTCCCAGACCTTGTTGTCGGTCGGGTCTGGCTGGTTCGTCAGCAGCACGAGCCACGACTCGGTAAGGTCGAGCAACCGCCCATCGATCGTAGGGCGCGGATCTCCGACGAGGCTGGTGTCGACAGGTTCCAGAGAGACAAGGTCGACGGCCACCCTGTACAGGGTGCTGTCGACCATGCTGATGTTCAGCAACGACCAGGTCTGCCAGACGTTGCCATCGGTTGCAGGCGTCACATCCTGGTTGTTCTGATAGATATAGATGTCGCGACCGATGAAGACGAGATCGCCCATCTTGATCGTTTCGGAATGCGAGGCACTCCAGCGCAGCATCGGCAGGCCACCGCCCTGGTAGATGTACAGACCATCCTCCAGGCCGCCGATCTGCGTGGCGCACAACACCGTCGCACCGTCTGCCAGGCCTTGGCCGTCCCTGCCCAAATACGGAACAGTCCCCGCCAACTCCTCGGGCGTCGGCTTCCTTGTAATGAGCTGGTGCGCTCGAATCTGGTACTTCGACAGCAGCTTGGCCGTCTCCAAGCTGATCGCCTGCGTCTGTGCTGCAGGATCACTCAGATCGGCGATGGCCGGCAGGTTCGTGATGGGCTGCCCATTCACGTCAACCGGTGCCGTCGGCGGCGCCCAGTCGCTCAAGCTGTTGTCGGTGATGCCTGCAACTGCTGTGTCCGTGTATGCCCGATCCGCAGTGCTCAGCCCATCCGCGTAGACTCGCTCGGCTGCATCCTGAGTATCGATGTACGCGCGATCTGAGGCCGTGCTCGCGTTGACTTGAGCCACCGTGGCAACGTCCGAGTCATTCACGCCCGGAGCGACGTTCGTCAACTTGAAACCGCCGATGTCCAAGTCGGCTGTTGGCGGCGAAAAGTCACTCAGACTGTTGTCGGCGACACCGGCGACAGCCGTGTCCGTGTACGCGCGGTCGGCGACGCTGAGGCCATCTGCGTAGGCCTTATCTGCCACGCTGTTTGCAGCATCCTGCGTGTCGACGTACGCCTTGAGCGTTGCGTCCTGCGTGTCCGCGTACGCTCGGTCGGCAGTGCTCAACCCGTCCGCGTACGCCTGGTCTGCCACGCTGTTCGCAGCATCTTGCGCGTCGATGTACGCGCGATCCGATGCGGTGCTGGCGTTGACTTGTCCGACAGTAGCGACGTCTGAGTCAGCCACGCCAGGCGCGGCGTTCGTCAACTTGAATCCGCCGATGTCCAGATCGTTCGCCGGCACCGCGAGCGTGTTGAGCGGGTAGGCCTTGACGACGGCCTCGAGGTCGCTGATGGTGCTCGCCGCCTGCGTTCCGAAATGGGTCGCTCGATCTGTCGAGTCGATGTTTGCGTCGTCAAGTCCACGAAACATGAACTTGCCAAGAATGGGATCGAACCAGAACCTGCCCGGCTGCGCAGAAACTGGAGGCGTGTCGAGGCTTTCAGCCCTGACATCCTGTATCTCGCTACCGAGCAGGTTGAGATCTGTGGCAATTATCTTGGCCATCTACAGCTCCTTCAATTGCAGAACGCGGTACCTGAGAACGCGCGCGAAAATTTCAGAGTGATCTGATTCTTCGAGTTGTGCCGAACGTCGCACCACATTTCGTCACCGCTCGTGTTGATCACGGTGATCGATGCGTATTTCCCAAGGTTGTGCTGAACGATCCATTGATTGCTTGGAGTCGACTGCACGTGCTCGAAAGTCTTGTCTACGCCGTCTCCAGTTCCAGACGTCGCGCCTCGCGCAGCACCGGGCGAGATCCACAGGCCTGGGCTACTCATACAAACACCATGCCCTCAGCGTCGAGCCAGAACCCTGACCCTTCTGGCGCTTGCGTGAAGTCCGCCAAAGTTGAGGAACACCCGAAGAACAGCTTCTCGAAGACCCGACCGCTGTTCGCGGGCACCCATGTGAAGTGTGAGTTTGCCGGAACGGCAATGACGAAGGCCGGCACGAGCCCCGCTCTCGGTGCTTCCTCGAACAGCTGCAGATACAGGTCGATCGAGCTGCCGTTGAGACCCGTCAACACGTAGAGGACGCAACGTTCGCGGCGGATGCCCCCCGCGACTTTGAGACCCTTGCTCGTGTAGAGAAACGGGTTCGTCTTCGCCGTCGGTTGTCGAAGCCGGAAGCTTTCGAGCGACTCCACGGGGCCTTATCTCCCCGTGCTGTGCGGCGAGTAAATGAGAATCGCACACTCGTTCGCCATGTCGGAGCTCGTCATGGCGACGGTCACGTACTCGATTGGTGTGCCGTGAAAGTCGGCATTTTGAAGGCCGAACGGCCCTGCGTTCACGAGGCCCGCGTCCAGACTTTTGACGATGACCATGAGGTTGTCTGCGAAATAGGGGCTGGCACGAAGCTCTCGAGAGAAGTTTGTCAGGTCGATGTTCAGCGCGTTCGAACCGCTGCCGAGCTGCCCGTCGCTCTGCAGTTGGTCTAGCTTCGCACCGTTCCAACGCTGGCTTGCGCTCGAGGGTTGAAAGGTGAATCGAGACGCCGCGTCCAATGCACCGACGGGTCCCGGATCGTCCGCGTGCAGCAAGCCGAACCATGGGCCGTCGGCGTACTCGATCGACTCGATCGTGAAGAGCTTGCCGTTCAAAACCATCTTCTGGCCAGGTGCTGCGTCGTTGGTGTAGGTGGGCGGAGAGCCGCCGCCCTCGTAGACGAACTCGACGATCACGATCGCAGTCGTGCTCTGTACGATCGGTCCTACGCCACAGGCGCCCGCGTAACACAGTGTTTGTGCGGACCCGTTCAGCAACGGCGGCTTGATGCTCGGCGCTGGTACGGCCATGCGGCTACCCCCCGGTGGCGGCCTCCGCTCAAAATGAGTAGGCCGCAGGGGGAAGGATACATCTGAAAATGAAACGAGGCGGAGTAGAAAGCTCTGGGCGCGGGCGCAGTTTCAGAGGCCTCAGCGGCGCCGACGTCGCCGAGGAGCAAGGGGGCCAAGCCCTTCGACGCCAAAGCGGCGTTTGGCCTTGGACACGTAGCTCTGCGCGTGGGCGGAGACACTTCCGCGGTGCTGCCAGAGCAGGTAGCCAACCCCCGCCAGCGCGGCTGCGCCCCCGGCCCAGTACAAGGGCGTGAGGTCGAACTCGACAGGGGGCACCTCGGTCTTGACCTTGACCTCGGCTCCGTGGGGCACATCCACGTTTCCGCCAGATGCGGGGCGTCCCGTCCAGCTCACGTACTTGGCCCGGTAGACGTTCAGCTGGTCCACGAACCCTTCGATGACCGAGACATTCCCACTGAACAGCCACGTCGTGATGCCGGCCGCGTTGTACCACTTGGCCCACTGGTCACGAAGCAAACGCCAAGCTTCGAGCTCGCCGGCAGGCAGCAGCTTGGCGTCCTTGGCGCGCGCCATGTCGTTGTTGAACGAAAGGAAGCCGGCGTGCGCGGTCTTCGCGAGTTCCTGGATGGCCGAAGGCGTCCAGAACAGCGGCTCGGTCATGTCGAGCATGTCGATCATCGGAGGCTCTCCTTGAGCGTTGGAACTTCGGATGCGCGCCCGTCAACGACGTCGGCGCCGCTGTCTTGGAGCTCAGGAAAGCCGGGAGGCAGCCCGATCGGTTCGGAGTTGTGCCGCGTGATCGCGAACGTCACGACGAATGCGGCCAGGCTGCCGGGCCAAGGCGCGCCCAAGCCGACCCACACAAGCGACGCGATGACGGTCGACCAGAACGACATGCACAAGTCACACGCCCAGGGCTTGATACCTTGCTGTGTCCAACCGGCGAAGGGCGGCAGCGCGCGCACGATCGGCGGAATTGCAGCAGCCGACATGCCGATGAGTGCGGCAGTGGCGAGCAAGTGGAGTACGGCGCGCAAGTCCATCTCGATCACTCCAGGAAATCACCCGGTTCACATCCATGCCCGTCAACCATATCGGCTGATGCTTCTAGGTCATCACCAAAGTCAAGAAACTGCATCAACTTGTGAGGGTTTACTCTCTCCCACTCATCGTTACCCGAACGATCGACAAGGATGGACCGCAATGCGCGCGCGAGTCTCATATCCCTTTGCTCCTCAGTCTCCGCTCGCTTCGCCGTTTTCCGCTTTCCGACTTTTGCCGGGTCCCCGAGCCCAGAGCCCCCAATGTCCGACTTGTTCTGCCCGCTGAGATCCATCATCCGCCGGCCGTAGGTGGCCATGTCCCTGACTTTTTTCACGAGCCTCGTGCGCGTCGGGGAAGGTGGCTCTTTCAAGAGAAACTTCAGCGCCGCCTTCAGCTCTTTCATGCCTTGGTCGAACAGACCGAAGTTGAACGAGCCACGAGCGAAGCCCACTGCAGAGCTCACCAGTATGCTCGCGTTCTTGGCGTCGGCTGTGTCCCAGTCAATTTCCATGGCCTTGTTCCCTCTCAGCGCCGGCTCTTGTCCCGAGTCAACGCATAAGCGGCCAGAGCGCCCGCAAGTCCGAGACCTGCCCACAGGCCGAGATTGAACTCTTCGATGCGCTGCACGGTCGCGAGGGTGTCCGCCGTCGACCACAGATTGAGCCCTGGCCGAAGCGCGCGATTGACCTCGGTGTGCAGTGGAAGCAGCGCCGGCCCGAGCGCCGCGAGTTTGGCTGCAGTCATCGACCCGTCGGACGGCTTCACGCGCAAGGTGTAGATCTGCGCCGTTTGTGGCAGCGTCACGTTGTCGGCCGGTGTCGGCGTGCCCGCCGCGTACTTCTGGCCGACCTGGTACCCATTGAGTCGGGCAGGTCCGGTGCGAATGAGCGCCTCCCAGCCATCGGTGACAGACTCCCACTGAATCACGAGGGGTACGCTCGTGAGCGCGCTGTCGAGGACGCGGTAGCCCTTCTGCCGCAGACCCTCTGCAAAGGCAGCATCCAACGTCGCCTTGCTGAGCTTGTTCGGACCACACGTCATCTGCACATCGAGCAACACACCGCGATCAAGTCCCGCAGCCTGATCCGTCTCCACTACGCTCAGGCCTGAGCTGGCAAAAATCTCAGCGGCCTCGGTGATATGGTGGACGACGCCCAGTCCAGAGAGCTGCACGCCACTGTGCGCAGTATCGTCGCCTCCGTACTTGATCTCCATCACCATGGGGCGCTCCGTTTCAGAAGGGCGTGCGGCCCACGCCCACGTCGGAGCACGGGCATTCGGCCGTAAAGGTCAGGATCGCGTTGTCGCCTTTGCGTAGGACCGCAATCCACTTGCCGACTGGGCGAGAGAAGTACACGTGCGCCTTGTCGTTGCTCACGTCTCGATGGAGAACTGCTTGGTAACGGCGCAGGTACTCGTTGAGCTGCGCAATCGGCACGGTCATCTTCTCGGCTTTGGCCATGTTCCTCCTCCCCTCGTCAACAACGTGGGCGTCGCCTGATGCGCTTGCCTGGGCGCGTCGTGAAGCGTCGTCGCTCGGTCCGGTCGCGCGCGCGAGGAAGTAACTCCTGGCGCGCGTCCTTGCAGCTGATGAAGGCGGGCGCAATCATCAGAACGGCAGCGGAGGCAAGCCCATCGCCATGGGGCCAAACTTCATGCCTACTTTGACAGCGGTTTTGAGCGTGGTCTTGAGACCCTTTCCGGCCAGTTTCACGCCCTTCTTCAGGTTCTGTTTGAGCTTGCGGCCGATCCTGCCCTCGAGCCCCGCGAGGTTGCCGTTCAGGCTGGCCAATCCCTCGAGGCCACTCAGCTGCGCGGTGGTGGTCGCATCACGCATCGCGACCAGGAACATCGCCTGCACTTGCTTCTTGTCCCAGCGTCCGCCCGCCATCACCTTGGTGCGGAACAGCCGCACCACAGCGAGGCGGCGCTGGATCTCGGCCTGCTTCGGGTTGCCGGTACGCTGTGCCGTGTCCCGGTCCCTCTCGAGCTTGCGTAACTCCGCATCGCCGCCGAGGCGCTCGTATTCCGCGAAGGTGGCGTTGTCGATGAAGTGCTTTCGAATCTCGTGGTTCTTCACTTGAGGGCCGCGTGGACCCACAGCGCCCAAACCGGAGACGCCGCACGAGGCGCAACCTCCCAGCCCTGCCAGACCTGCACTCGACGCAAGAAGCGGCGCGCCGGGGTAGAACGAAGAGCCCCCCATGAAGGTGCTTCCGCCTGATGGATCGATCAGTAGCTCGCGCGGGGAGCCGATCGGCGACATGCGCTGCGACTGAAACGCGTGCTTGGCGCCACCGTCCAGCGCTGCCATGTCGGCCGCGAGACCTGCACTCGAGGAGAGCAACGTCCCGCCGGGATAGTAGGAGGAGCCGCCGCCGTAGGTGCCTCCTTCGCTAGGATCGATCAGTGCGTGCTTGGGCATGGGATTCTCCGAAAAGGCTGCGAGGCCGGTGGTGAGAAGAGGAAGACCTGGCGTGTAGTTCGAACCGCCGCTGAAGAGTGCGCCACCCCCTGGAGCGACGACGCCGCGACGCTGCTCCGTGGGCAGGTCCACGACGTTCATGTAACGAAGGAACTCTCCCTCCGGCTCGACCAGGTACGCTTCCGCAGGGTTGGCCGAGACGATCGGTTGCCCCGCCCGCCTGGCCACAGGCGCCAAATCGAGCCCGTCGAGTACAGCGATTGGATCGCCCAACCCTCTACGCATAAAGCCTCCTGGTCAGACCCGCGACGCCCTGCGAGGGCTCCTTGGGTCGGAAATAGAAATACGCAGCGACAGCGCCGACGGCACCGACGCTGATCCACAACCAGACGTTGTCGTGGTCGAGACTTTCCTGACACGCGCTGATCGCGGCCTGTCGCGCCACATCGTTCGGCGCGCTGTACGCAGCCTCGAGACACGCCTGTAGCGCCTCGCCTGTCGCTTCGACGGTGTCGGCACTGCCGTTGACGGTCTCCGAAGCGAACTTGCCTGTCAGATAGGTCTGCACAATGGGGCCGGCTGCGGAGAGCACCGAGGAAATGCCCATCCACACGACCGGGTTCTTCACCACCGCGTAGAGCGCGCGCCCGGCGGTGAGAAGCCAACCGAGCTCGTCAAGGCCAGCAAGTCCGCTGAGCACGGGACTTGCCGACGGCTTCTGCAACGCCGCGACGATCGACTGCCAGGCGCTGACGGGGCTGAGCTCGCTCAGGCCCAATGCCGATGTGGCGAAGAGCGAGACCGTCGCTGCCGCGTCGATGGCCGCTTGCACGGCCGGAAAGCCCTTGATCGTTTCGACGATGATGTCGATGAGACGATTGAGCCCGCCGACCCAGGCATCAGCGCGGGCGCCGAGCTTGGTGACGTCGACGTCGCGCGCTTTCAGGTCGGTGACGATCTTCTCCATGCGCTGATAGCGGTCGACCTCTTTGGTCACGGTGTCGAGCAACCGCGTCCAAGGCGTCGCCGCGGTCGTAGCGGCTGCGAGCCCCGCGATCTCGACGGTCATGCCGCCCTCTGCTGCGTCGACCCTTGCGCGCGCTGCTGCATGACGAGGTAGACCGCGAGCACGGCGGCACCCACGCAGCCGACGATCATCCAAGTGGGTGTGCCTTCGCTGCTGCTCTCCGTTGCTGTCGTCATCGCCGTCGAGTCAGCGGGGATCGCAGGTGCGTAATAGGCGGAGTTCGCAGGCGTCGACGTCGAAGGCACGAAGATGGCGCCTTGCCGCGGCGCCTCCTCCTGTTGTCCAGCGGTTGTTGCGTCGCCTGCCGGCTGCTCAGGAGCCTGCTGCTGCGGTTGCTGCGTGGGCGTAGCAGGTTCATCCTGCTGCTGCTGGGCCTGCTGCTTTTCTTCGCCCGCGGCGCCCTCGTCGTAGATCCGTGCCCCTACCGAGCTCGCATTCGCCATCGCAGGGGGCACACGCAGGTTCTGTCCTACAAGCAAGGTCGGGAGCGCGCGTTCGAACGCGGTGGTCTGGATTCCGGGCGCGTACTGCGCAATGGATGCGTAACCAGCTTGCGTCGCATCATCCCAGCTCCCGGTCACCTCGACGCCGGCAAACTTTGACGGCGTCGCGCGGCGTGCCACGACCAGCATCTTCTGCACGGCCTGGACCGTGGTCGTCTGCGTGGCAAGCGCGATCATCTGTGCTGCGAGGCGGTCTTCGACGCTCGGCGCCGCGGGCTCCGTTCCGCCCCCTTCTTCGGCATCGCCGCCCGTGGGCAGCTGCGCTTCGCCTCCGGCCGCTTGCTGCGCACCCCCCGTGGTGATCGACGTCAGCCCCGGCATCCGCGCCGCTCTCGCGAGCGCGTCGTACGTGGCCGGCACGATCCACGCGGACGTGGGGCCAGCGCGATCAAAGGTGCCGTCGAGCTTCTTCGCCTTGGCTTTGGCCATCCACGCTGTGCGCGTCGCAGGTCCGAAGTTGCTGTCCCTCGTGAGCTTGACGCCGAGCTTCTTCAGGATGTCCTGCATGATGCCGACGCTCGCCTGCATCATGCCTTCCTTGGTGGCGTCGGTTGGCTTTGCAACCGCGGTCCCGGGCTTCGCTGCAGGCTTCGTGGAGCCCTTTGCCTTGCTCGCTTCTGCGTTCAAAGCCGCATAGGTCGCAGGATGGACCCACATCTCCGTCGGGCTCGCACGGTCGGCGCCCGTGTCTTGCCCGAGGCGCTTGGCGGCCTCAGCCCAGAGCTTGGCCGTCGTCGGTCCGTATTTCTTGTCGACGGTCAGCTTCGCGCCAAGCTTACGGATCAGCTGCTGCGCGCTTTCGACGGTGATCTTGATGTACGCCTGGTTTGTCGCTGTGGTCGGCTTGGCTGCCGTCGCAGCGGATGCTTTGCCTTTCGCAGGCGCCTTGCCTTTCGCAGGCGCCTTGGCTTGCGCAGGCGCCGTGGTTGCACCGGCTGGCTTGAGCCGCGCCTCGAGCTCCTGCTTGCTCAGAATCAGCAGACCCCACGCCGCCGCATCGACCACGGCGCTGTATTTGTCAGCGCCGCGCTCGATTTGCGGGCTCCTGCCTACGCGTGTGGCGAATGCCTGCCACACGGAGACCGTCTTGGTTCCGTATGTCTTGTCGGCCTTGAGCTGCGCGCCGTGCTTGATCAGCTGCTTCTGCATGAACTCGACGTTCACGTGAAACTGACTGATCTCGATCTTCTCGTCGTAGATCGCCGGGTGCTGCAGCGTGGGCCGCGTTTTGAGCGTAGTGTTGTACGGCGACAGCACCGCATTGGCTGCAGCAGGCGGGTTGCTCGCGACAGCCGGCGGCAACGCCTTCTTCTGCTGCGCGGTCGCAGTTGCCTTGGCCGGAGGCTTCACAGGTGGCTTGACCACGATGGGCTTCGCCGCGGCGGTCTTCTTGGCCGGGGTGGTCTTCTTGGCCGGGGTGGTCTTCTTGGCCGCGCCGAGCTCGCCGATCCCAAGCGCGAACTCGGCCAAGTAGGACGACAGGCCGCTCAAGTCCTGTTGCTGCTGCAGGTAGGGATCGTAGTAGTCCATTCAAGACCTCTCAGAACGACACTTCGCTGACGATGAAGCTGACGTTGATCGGTGACTGCCCGTAGAGCGTCTCGCCCGGGAGCAGCACGCAACCGAAGCTCACGCCCGCGCCTGCGCCCATGCGCGGCTCGAGTTGGACCGGGATGCCAGCGCTGTCGCCTTGGGAGTCTTCCTTGCCGACCGTGATCGCGAGCGGACCGTCGGTCGAGAGCGGCAGGAAGAGCGCCACGAACGCGCAGTGCCGCGCAGCGGGCGCGATGTTGGCGATGCGCTTGGGCTCATCGGCCTCGAGATGAACCGTGCGCTTGGAGCCGTGTGCAATGCGGAACGGTCCGACGATCGACGCGATCAACGCGTGCATCTGCAGGTTGCCTTCACCTGGATCGATCTCGAGGCGCGCACCACGGCGTACGGCCTCGCCGAAAAACTCGTCGTACCCGCTCGCCACGATCAGCCGCCCTGTTGGGCTGTCGCCGACACGAGGTCGCCAATCAGCTGAATGCCCACTTCGCGGCTTGCGCCCACGAGCGGTCCCCAGCGGCTTGTGTCGACAGCCCACGTCACATCGAACGACGTGCCGGGCACGCAGATGTACGCGCCGTCCCACTCTGCGACGTTTCCCGCGCCGGAGAGCGAGATAAGCGAGGCGAACGAGACGTTGCGCTTGAAGACAGAGAACGAACGCCCCTGCTCCACGAGGTTGAAGTCGATCAACGCCGGAGCGTTGCCGAGCGAGCCCGGGTTCATCGCGAAGCCCGCGATTTTCCGGATCACGAAGTTGTAGTTGCTGACGATCTGCACCGGCGGCGTCTGAAACGTGATCGAACCTGACGGGTCGACACGGCAGCGAAACTGCAAGCTCTCGATGCGCGCCTTTTCGGGGAACAGATACCCCGACGCCAGGTCTGAGTAGTAACCGAGCAGCGGCCCGACCACCTTCGCGCCCTGCGGCGTGCTCGCATTCGCCACGGCGGGCATGTCGCCCAAGTATCCGCGATTACCAGCCATAGTCCTTGTTCTCCCCTTGTGGCGATGCGCCAGCTTCTTCGGCGCCTCGACCCACGGTTAGGTCAAGGCGCCGAAGAAGCCGTCGAGCAGACATGAGTGTCTGCTCGACCGTCAGATCACTTGGTGACGGCGGCCCGAACGAGGCCGTGAAGAAATGCCGTGATCGCGAGCGGATTGGTGATCTTGGGCTGTGAGACCACTGGTCCAGCAGTTCCAAGCGTCGTCACGCCGGTCGTCCAGGTGCGTGCGTCGAAGCGGATGGTGCCATCGAGCTCATGGTTCTGGTTCAGCATCTGCTTCTTGACGAGCCGACTCGCAGAAGCTGTGGCGGGGACGCCGATGGACACGATGCCGGAGTCGGTCTCCGTGGTCTGACCGTACAATCCGTAGCCCGAGGGGAACTTAATGATCGGACCTTCGTCCTGCATGATGTCGTTGATCTTGAGGCGAAAATATCCGTTTTCTACGACCTTTTTGATGTCTTTCGGCAGCGCGAGGATGTCGCCCAGCGCCAACCTGACACTCAGACCGATTCGATCGAGCACCATGCTTTCGCCCGACGAGAGCTTGCGCTGCGTCTTGAAGTTCGTGTCGAGATCGCGCTTTCCCTGGATGTCGGAAAAGAAGACGAACTCGCTACCAGCCACCAGGTTCTCGCCTGCGGGGATGATGACGGTGTCGAATTTATCTGACTCGCGAAAATCGCGAATGTTGACGATCTGTCCACTATCAGAGTCACGGAACAGACCTGGCTGTCCTTCGACGGGTGCGAGTGCCATGGGATGTCTCCTCGAAAACGTGGGTGGTGTGCATGTCAGCCTTTCTTTTTCTTTCTGCCTTCGGTTTTGCTCGCCACGGACGCGCTCAAAGAGCTCGCCTAGACTTGCGTGACAGGTTCTGATTTAAAGTGCTGTTCCTGTCAGCAACACACGCATCGCCTACGATCAGGCGAGGTACGGCATGTACGAGCCGAGCTGCTCGTTGGACACGTTCACGCCCGCGAGCGCAGGCATGGGTCCGAGGTTGCGGAACGCCGGATCACTCTGCTCGACCGCGGCCTCGGCCAGACCATTGATGGTCTGGTAGTCGTAGTCGGACAAGAGGCCGTCGCCTTCGTCGGCCTCGCCGAGCGGCACGCCGAGCGGGTTGGCGGTGAAGAAGGTGCCGATGAAGTTGGCGACGCCGAGGCCGATCAGGCCGCCCGCCACGCCCGCTGCCGCATCACGATTGATGTGGTAGAGCCCGCGCCCGCCCGCGATGCCTGCAACGACCGCAAAGCCGCTGAGCAGACGCGCCCGGTTCACCGGTTCGAGGGTCTTGAAGAACGGGGTCTCGGACTTCTGGATCCACCCTGAGATCTTCTGCGTGATGATCGTGCCGAGAAGGATGGCAGCGGCACCACTGGCGCCGCTGATCCCGAACTCCTTGAGCATCTCGAGGTTGATGATCTCGTCGAACTCCCCGAACTCGTAGCCCATCATGTCGTCGTAATCCTTGAGCGCTCCCATCGGTTCCTCCTTCGCTTTCCCCGCTGATTCGCCGTGGGGGCGCGAGGTTTTGGCTACGGTGCGCATCGATCACCAATGAATGGACTTGCGCCGCAACCGAAAATCAATATGAGATCAGCCTACAGTTGGACTAAAACAGCGTCAAACTCTACATGACGCTGAAGATCCACGACTTCTCGACCATTGCGGCGGGTGCCTCCCAACCGAACTTGACGTCGACGGAGCTGTCCATCGTGATCCACTTCTGTGGTGCGGCGCGTGGAAAGCCAGCCTGCGGGTAAATGTGATTCGGCTCCCGCGAGCCCTTGGTCTGAATGACCTTCATGCGCGCGGGGATGCCGATGGTCAGGAGCAGCGCGCAGGTGGTCGCGGTGTAGTCGTCGCAGTCCCCAGACTGCAGCCCGATCGTCAGGCGCGGGTTCTGGAACGTGTCGACGCCGAGCGTGTCGCTCGTGTAGCGTACATGCGAGCGCATGTAGTCGAAGATGGCCTTTGCTTCAGCCAAGTTGTCCTTCTCGGGGACGCACCATCGATCGCCGCAGCGGCGCGAGACGATCTGCCGCGCCAAGGCGTAGATCTTCGGATCGCTGCGGCCCTTGTCGACGCGGCCTTTGATGTACGCGACGCGCTCGTTGAGCGTTCGAACGCTGGCCTTTTTCATCTGGCTGATGAGCGTGGCGGTCGGCGGGAGTGGCGCGGCCCCTTGCACAGGCAGCGGCAAACTCTCGCCGATCCCGCTGGGCGGCCCGCGCCGTCGAGGCGCAGGCCGGGGTTTGGGCGCATCGGTGCCTGCGAGGGCGCCGACGCCGCTACTCAACGCCTGCGCGCCGAGGATCACCGACGCCAGGCCCACGACCACTTTGCCGAAGCTCATGAAAATGAATCGTAGGCGCCGCTCTCAAAATGAACAAGCTTGGGCGCCGTCGACGCAGTTTCAGTTGCTCGCGGCGGCGTGGTCCTCGTCCTGGCTGTCCCCGTCGTCGGACTCGTCATCCTCCTCGTCGCCCTCGTCATCCTCCTCCTCTTCGTCGTCTTCCGCGTGCTCATCGTGCGCATCGAGGGCGGCTTGGACGGGGTTGGAATCGTCGCCGAGCGGGACGCCTTGCAATGCGCTCTGGATCACGTCGAAGTTCTTATCGAAGGTTGTGACGATCTTCTCGACCATCTCAGGACTGAGGAATCCGCTGACTTGCAGCCCCTGCATGATCACGGTGAGAATCTCAAGCGCCCTGTCGGCGCGCCCCCTCTGGACGAGTCCGAGCAACGTCTCGGTGGTCTCGCGCCATTCGTCGAACTCTGCGAAGTAAATCAGCATGTTCGTCACGCGTTGGAGGAGCTCCCCGTCATCTGCCGCGGCGACGATCTTGTTGATGTGCTCGTAGGTGGCGCTTGGCAGAGGCGGCAAACGTCTCGCCGGCCGCGCGCTGGGTCGCTCGCTCGGTTTCGCGGTGACCGTGTCGGTCTCCTCGACCACGTGCTTGTGGACCACTTCGCCGAACCCCTGGGGCGGCGGCGCAGCGGGGTTCGTGACAGGCGCGACGGCGATGGGTCGCACGACGCGGGGCTGCGGAACCGCTTGCACGGTCTGGGCCTGGGCTGGCGCCCCCTGCACCGGCTGCCCGGCGGGTGCTGCAACGATGGGTGGTTGTCCCTTGCGCAGTTCCAGGATCATTGCCTTCTGATCAGCCATCAGCTTTCGCCGCTGCTCGATCAGTTGCGCTTGCGTCGAGGTTTCGGCCTTCTGCCGAACCAGTTGGGCAACCGCGCCACCGACATCACGGTTGCCTAGAAAATTTCCGAAAGCCTCCCAGAAGCCTCCCGAGGACCCTTGCTGATCTCCCTTAAGTTGCTGCGCGACGTTCAACATCATGCTCATGTGCTCCATGCTCTTCCTGAAGTCGTCGCCTCCTTTTTCGCCCTTGATATCCTGCAGCAGCGTGAGCATGTCGCGCGGCGTCAGAGTCTGCGCGTCCTTCGACGCGATCAGCTGCTTCACCAAATCCTTGGTCTCGCCGTCGCCATCACCTTTGCCTTTGCCCATGACGGTCGCCACGACCTCGACGATCTCCTTGAGACCCTCGAAAGGCGAAGGCGGCGGCGGAAGCGGCGGAGGCAGAGGCGCAGAGCTGCTCGACTTGTCATCGAGCAGCTTGGCGAGCATCCGCTTGAGCTCCAGATCTTCGCGCGGCTTCATGGCCTCGACAAGCAGCTGGAGGTTCTGCTGATTCTGCTGGCTTTGCAGTTGCTGCTGCTGGGCCATCATCTGCATGAATCCCTGCATCTGTTGACCCTGTGCAGCGATCACTGCCGCCAGCGTTCCATCTTCTCTGGGCGCCATTTCCTTTTGAACCTCCTGCATGCCTCGAAGCAGCCCGATCGGATCGACATTTCCCTGCTGCACACGTGACTCCCACAGCTCGCGCTGCGCGCGCTGCGACTGTTCAAAGACCGACTGCAGCATGTTCATGGTGCCGGTCCCTTCCGGTTCCGGGTTGGGGTCGAGCACGTTGACGGTGCCAGCTTCCAACTCGTTACCCGCGGCGTCGATGCCGGTGATTTTGTATTCGCCGGCCCCATATTTTGGCTTGATGTACTTCAGGATGAAGCTTTCGAGATCACTCGACGCCGACAGGTCTTGGAAGGAATACTCTCCGACCAGACCGAGCGCGCCGTTCACCATGCGCTGCTTGATCTTGACCTTCTCTGCACCAGGAAGCTTTTTGGCCAGTGCCTGTCCGAGGCGCTTCACCGCGGGTGATGCCTCGGGCTTGATCTTCCGGACCCGGTTTTGCGGCACCTGAAAGACCGTGTCGTCTTCCTGTGGCACCGGCGCGCGTGGTTCAGGCTGCTGCTGCATGTACCCAAACTGCGCGACCGGCGGCGGCTTCACCTCCGCCGACCGCTCGAACAAGGTATCGCGCAGGGGGGAGCGCCTCGTAGGAGCAGGGGCCGGCGAAGGTGCAGGTTCCCCCGCTTCTTCCTCGCTATCTACGAGTGCCTCGAACGCTTCGCGCGCGGCGTCGCCGTCGGTTTCTCCGTCGTCGTCGAGGCCCATGCCGAGCTCGCGCATCTTGTCGTCGACGTTCGCTTCGTTGGTCGTCTTTCTCGCCACTGTTCACGCTCCTCTGCGCTCACCGTGCATGGACTTGAGAATGTCCGAGTCGTCGAGCGCCAGGTAATGCCGGAAGGTCGTCTGCAGATTCTTGTGCCCTGCGATGCGCGCGATAATCGTCGCGTCTACACCGCGCCGCCACAAGGTTACGAGGTACGTTCTACGCATCGTGTGCGGTGAGAAATCCATGCCAAGCGGATCGCAGAGCTTGCTCAGCATCTCCCGCAACGTACGATCGGCGATGTGTTTATTGCGTCCCGGAACCTTGGGGAACAGCCACGGTCCCTTCTGCCAGCGACGCCACGTGTGGAAGTAGTAGTTGAGGATCGGACGCCCCTCATCGAGGACGGGCACGATCCGCTCGTCACCTCCCTTGCCGATCAGCTTGAGCACGATCGTGTCGCGCACCGTGCCACCACGCAGCGTCACCTCGCGACGACTCAACGAGCTCATACTGAGCCCCGCAATCTCGCTTCCACGCAAGCCCACACACGGCATTAGCTGCACCGCGGTACGGTACGGCTCCTGCAGCATTTGGTTGGCGAGATCCATGTACCGAACGAGAAACTCCGGCGGCAGGATGTCTCGCATGCGGTGCTGCACGCGCGGAAGATCGGGCGGGTAGGGAACGACCACGTTGGCGCCCTGCTCGCGGACCCAGCGCAGGTAGCGTTTGACCGCGGCGATATAGAGGTGCGTGGTCGGCGCCGCGAACCCCTCCCCGCTCATGCTCGAGGCGTATCTCGAGAGGATGTTCGGCGGGACGTCCTCGAGGTTGGAAATGCCCCACTCGCGGAGCTGGGCGAGGAACAGGCGCGTCACAGCCGCGTATTTCCCTGCAGTCCCAGACGCCCGCACCCCCGTAAGGTACGCCTCGAACCCCTCCACAGATGTGTCGTGCGCAGTTTCTGCCATGGGAAACAAGCAGAGTGTAGGCGAGTCGCAGTTTGAATTGGCAGAAACTGCCTCGCGTGAAAATCAAACTCGCACCGGGGCTCTGGCTGTTTCACGTGAAACTCAAACCGGCGGCAGCTTCCGCTACTTGCGTTTCGGGTCTCCTCCGTCTGAAACTCAGCGGACCATGACCAACTTCTTCCTCGTCGACGGCGACGAACAGCGCGCGCGGGGTGCCGAGTACCTCGATGACGTCGACCTCATCTACAGCAAAGAAGCTTGCGGCCCATGGGGTCCCTCGCTCGTGGTAGTCGCGCAGCGCGAAGGGATGCATGTGTGCTGGCGGTGCGGCGAGCACTTCGACCCGTCCTCGCGCAAGCAAAAGCCGGTCGAGACCGTCACGGGCCACTCCCGCGTCCTCTTACACGCCGCCTGCGTGGCCCCGGCCAAGAGCATGCGGTCCTTCCATGACATCACCCGTGGCCTCCAGGCCCGGCGCTTCTTCGCCAGGGCCGTCAAAACGGTCGAGGGCGCGATCGAGAGCGTGAAAGAGCGCCTGTCTGAGTAGTCCCCACAGAGAGGAGAGAGCCGATGGAGCGTTACGCGCCGCCCCTAGAGGTCGTCACCGAGCTCGAGAGCCGCCTCGGCAGCTATTCGATCGACCTGCGCTTCCTGGCCAACGGTGCCGGAGTGGTAGCGGTCGTCAAGAGAGCGGATGGTGCGTGCATCAGCCTCTTGTTCGACGTGGCCGACCAGCCGCACCGGATTACAGCGCTTTGGAGAGGGCTCGACCTCCACGCGCTGAGCGTCGCCCCTCTCCGGCGCGCGAGAGCCCCCGCAGCCAGGGAGGATGCGGCGCTTGCGGAGCTGGCCGGCGAGGGCATGCGGCTTGCGCGGCTTGCCCTCGAAGCATGAGCGACTGCGAGACATGGTACGTCTCCGTGCACACCTCGCGGGGGCGCGATTGGTTCGATGTCGTGCAACGTCCGTACGGTTCGACCCTCGCAGCGGGAAGCAAGGCGGCATGCGATGCCGCTGCCCGGCTCCTATTCAGCCCCGAGTGGGAGGAACAGCAGGTCTGGCGCGCTCGCTACTACCAGGCGTGTGGGGTGACGATCTTTCCCCTGCGTCGTGCGGCTGAGAGCGTTCTCGATCTCAAACTCAAAGTGATACGCTGTGCGCATGCTCGACGCTGCACTCGCGGACGCACTCACCTCTTCGGCGGTACAGACTCCGCCGCGCTCGGCGCTCTACCAGATCGTGCAAGAGACCGCGCTCGGTCCACGCTATCTGACCGCGTTCGACGACATGGACGCGGCCATGCGGCAGGCGCGGTACCTGAACGAGCAGACTGGCAACGCGTTCAAGACCGTGATGTGGGGGACCGGCAAACCGGTCGTGCGCGTCGATCCGCGTAAGCTCCGGTTTCGCGGCGACAACATCCTGCCCTCGTTCGTCCTGCACCCCGCAGCCGTCAAGGGGCGCTCCGATGCCGTGCCGGTGAGCGCTGTCTATCGTGGAGGAACCGAGGTCGTGTTCGGCGCCGACGGTTCCGCCACGCCGACGCACCTCGACGGGTTCACCGTCGACGGTATCCCGAGCTTCAAAGGGTCGTTTGCGAAAGCGACTGCGCTCGCCAAACGTGCGGCCAAAAACCGCAACAAGCCTGTTTTTGTCCGAACGAAGAAGCGCCGTGCACCACTCGTTCGCGCGGCCCCCGCATCAGGTGTGAATGGGCTCGGCGATTTTCAGGTCGGCGCCGTGATCTCACCCGTATCCCCCGAAGAGTTCCAGGAGCTCGTGAAGATGGCAGAAGGCGCGTAGCGCTAACTCAAAACCTCGTGTTCGTGTTGCGGCTGGTGCTTCATCGAGCATCAGCCGCCTGACTTTTTGGTGAGGGCACGTGCTTCGCGATCCAGCGTCGTTCGAACCCGTGAATGCCGTGGTGCTCTGCCTCGACGCAGCGAAGCACAAGTCTGGCTCGTCTCTCGTCATCCCTGACCGAAAGGCGCGCGGCGGCCTTCAGATCCTGCATCGATGCGAGGTGACTGAGCAGGAAGACCGCGAAGCATGCGTGCGCCACCTCTACAGCGAGGCGCTCGCGCGTGGGCTGCCGCCCGCGATCTACGCCGAGATATGGACACCCATGGGCAAGTCCACCTACGAGACCTTGCTCGGCCTCGGGGAAGGGTGGGGCTGGTGGACCGCGGAGTTCAATCGCGCTGCGAAGCTCCATCGTCAGGTGTTGGTGGCGCCCGTGATCTGCCGCGCGACGCCGGATGAATGGCGAGACGCGCTGTTCGGGCCACATCGCCCTCGCAAGCGCGCGCCGCTCAAAGAGCTCGCGATTCAGTACGTGCACAGCTTGTTCGGTTTTCACGTCGGCGACGACGTTGCCGAGTCGCTCTGCATCGGCCTGTACGGCATCCGCAATCAACGACTGCTCGACGAGGTGCGAAAATGGAGCAAGCGGCAGCAGAAGCTTCAAGAGGCCGCGGGGACGGCAGCGTAAGAGCCCTCTTGAAGTGGGTCGGGAGCAAAGCACGGCTTATCCCGGCGCTCCTCTCTCGGCTCCCTGTGGAAATTGATGAGCTGCGCCACGTCGAGCCGTTCTGCGGCTCCGCGGCGTTGTTCTTTGCGCGGCAGCCTGCCACGGCGCTGCTTGCAGATCAGAACGGGCGCCTGATCGAGACCCTGCGATCAGTGCGCGACGAGCCCGACGCCGTCATCAACCACCTCGAGGAGTTTCAGGCCGAGCACAACAGCGAGCTCTACTACGAGACGCGCTACTACGTGAACCTCGGGTGCTTGGCCGGTGCGCTCCACGCAGCGGCTTTTTTGTATCTCAACCGGACCTGCTTCAACGGGCTCTACCGAGAAAACCGGAAGGGCGAGTTCAACGTTCCAATTGGCCAGTACGAGGATCCGAAGATTCTCGACGCGCAGTCGGTTCGCGAGGCGTCCACTCGTTTGGGTTGCGCGCGCATCGTGCAGGATTCATTCGAGCACACGGTGCTGCACTGCGGACCGTCTGATTTTGTCTACCTCGATCCGCCGTACGAGCCGCTTTCCGAGACGAGCAGCTTCACTGCGTACAACCGCGCCGGGTTTCAACGCAAAGAACAGGAGCGCCTGCGTGAGTGCTTCGACGAACTCACGCGCATCGGTGCGCGCGTGATGCTGAGCAACTCCGACACCGAGTACACGCGCGCGCTGTACTCCGACTACGTCGTGGAGACCGTCGAGGTTCACCGCTCCGTGAGCGCCGGCAAACGCGGCACGGCGCGGGAGCTGATCGTCCGTAACTACGGGAGGATTGCACTGTGACCCAAGACAGCTGTCCGAATCCGAAGAGCATGCAGGTGTCACTTTTTGAAAATCGCGAGGGCAATCACTGCGTGGTGTTGCAGGTCGACGGCGTCCGCTTGTCAACGTGCGTGCAACGCCAAGAGCGTGGCTCGTTCAGTGAGCCCAACACGCTCAAAGCACTCGCACTGCTGATCGAGCAAGCCGAGAAGCAAGCATGAACGAGCCGATGATCAGCTGCATCATGCCCACAGCCGATCGGCGCGCCTTTGTTCCGCAAGCGCTGCGATGCTTCAGTCGTCAGACCTACCCAAATCGCGAGCTGATCGTGGTGGACGATGGCATCGACGGCGTCAGCGATCTGTGCGTGGGCATTGCGAACGTGCGTTACACGGTCCTGCACGGAAAACACTCGGTCGGCGAGAAGCGAAACATCGCTTGCGAGCAGGCAAACGGCGAATTCGTCGCCCATTGGGACGACGACGACTGGCACCACCCGGAACGTCTCGAGTCGCAGCTCGCCGCGTTGTGTAGCTCGGCGGCAAACGTCTGCGGTCAAGACAACGTTCTATACTTTGACGTCGATAGTCGCCAGGCCTGGCGCTACCAGTACCCGCCACACGTGCAGCACAAGCCAGGCTGGGTCGCCGGCAACACGTTCTTCTATTGGCGCGACTACTGGAGCGCCAACCGCTTCCTACGCGTCTCGTGTGGCGAAGACACGCGATTTCTGTGGGATGCCCCGCGCGCGCTCGTGGAAGTCTCGAACACAGACCATGTCGTCGGGATCATTCACACGAGGAATGTCGCGCCGAAGCTGCCACACAAGTTCCCGGGCCAATGGATTCCGGTCGAGCAGCGCCTGGTTGAAGTGGCTGTGGGCAACGACATGCAGTTTTACCACGACTTTGGCCGCGGTTGATTCCTCAGGAGTACCGTCATGCAGCAGTCGGGCAACAAGACGATTCGACAGCTCACAGCAGCCGACCGAAACAAGCTCTTCGGCAAGTTCGCGTTCGAGCCTGCACCCACCAAAGACAGTCCCGAGCGCATCAAAGTCACCGACTCCTGGGCGCGCGACAACCTGGTCAAGGTGGAGATGCCCTGGCCCATCGTTGCAGGCGTCAAGACGGCCTGGTTTCATGTGAAGGTCGCGGACCGCTTTCTCGAGCTGCTCAACGAGTGGCAGGCCAAAGAGGTCGCCGCCGACATCCTCACCTGGAACGGCAGCTACGCAGCGCGCTTCATCCGTGGCAGCACGACCAGCCTGTCTGCGCACGCCTGGGGGTCTGCGTTCGACATCAACGTGCCGTGGAACCGGCTCAACCACCCCGCTGCACTCGAAGGCATGCGGGGTTCGGTGATGCGCCTCGTGCCGATCGCAGAACGTCACGGTTGGGTGTGGGGCGGACGTTTCGCACGCTGCGATGGGCAGCACTTCGAGGTCGGCAAGCTCTAGTCGGAGAGGAAGCCGTAGAGCGAGATCGGTCCGCCGTCCACGCTGTCGATGTCGATCTCAATGCGTCCCGGACCAAACAGTGGCATGCGATCAAAGACCTGCACGAAGCCGTTGTCAGGCTGGGCGGACCCGAGATTCGGTCCTTCGAACCTAAGGGCAAGAACGTCCGCAGGCTCGTCGGGCGCGAACCGCAGTGTGCACTTGCTTGAGACATCTGGCGAGTGGAGGAACAACGACAGGTTCACGGATGACTCGATGCGGCAGACGCGGGCCGTGCCTTTTTCTTCGAACACCTGTGTTGCGAGGGGAATGAAGAAGGTGGGCTCGTCTGGTCCTTCGAGCTCCAAGTGGCCTGTGAACGTTGTCGAAAAAACAAGCGGAAAGGCGTTGAGCAGAACGGCGACGGGTCCACGCACGGGCAAGCGTTCGAACACAGGCTCGAAGGGAACGCTGGGGAAAGTGATGATCGGACCGTCATCTCGATCATCGACAATGCGAATGCTCTTCGTCCCCGTGCTGCGACCGTGGTGCCGTAACGTCAGGAAGTAGAGAATGTCCTCGGTCCCTTCGACTGCGTTTCGTAGATCGAGGACGGGTCGAAAGGTGCTCAGCGAAAAACCATAGGTCTGCAACGGGATGCGCATCGGATGGTCTTCCTTTCAGCGTCGAATGACGGTGCCGTACGCGAAGGACGTGCACTGATCTGTGCCCGTCCAAGCTGCTTCGATGCGGCCCGGTCCACGCATCGGGACGCCGTCGAGCACGGGGTATGCGACCTGCGGTCCGCGAACGACGAGCGATGCGTACGTGTCTGTGGTGTCGTAAAAGCGCAGTTCGATCTGCTGCTCCACAACCTCCTCAACGGCATCGGTCATGTCCACGATCAGGCTTACTTCGTGAACTTCCTCGGTCAGAACGTGGAGGGTCTCGATCGCCTCTGTACGCAGCTCACCCTCGGCATCCTCGGACAGGAGCACACCGCGTGGGTTCGATGCGAAGAATGCGCTCGGTGTTTGCGCACGAAGGCCCGGCTCCAGCTCGGACCACCCAAAGCAGTGAACAGAGGGTGCAGTGGTGACGCGCAACGCGGAACCCGGCAGAAGAGGCAGGCGGCGCAGCACCGTGAACGGTCCACCGCTTGGCAAGTCGATGGAAAGTAGGGGGGTAACCTCCTCTCCTTCCAGGGCGAGTGCCAGGTTTGCCGGGGCCTCCTCATTGTTCACGGCGATCAACGTGATGTAGCGAGGAAGAACGTCTTGGCTTGCATTTCGCAGATCCTGCACGAGACGCGAACCTGAAAACGGATGACCGTTGTCCGTCAGCAGCATCTTCATCGGAGCACCGTCCCAAGCACGAGGGCCATCTTGTCATCGTCTCCGCCGGTCGCCACGACGGTGATACGCCCTGGCCCGCGCATTGGATGTCGATCGAGCAAGAGACCGCGCACAGGCTTGTTCACATCCTTGTACGACGTCGCGACTGTCTCGAAGAGAGCCTGGCCGTTCTGGTAGCGCCCATCGTAAAACCGCAGCTCGACATCGAGAGCTGGTTTCAGCACGACGAGCTGCAACGAGACGAGATCGACATAATCATCGGCGAGCCGATGGACTTCAGTCTCTGGATCCCCGACACCGATGCTCAACAAGGGCGTCAAAAAAGGCGCCATGGGTTTCTGTGTAATGAACGGCCGATCTGGAACACGCACGTCCACGTCGTCAATTTCGACGTGACCCCATGCGCGATACATCGGAAAAGGACGAGAGGACGAGACGCTGACCGAGTTGCCTTCGCCGGAGATGGGGTAGTCGAGCAGCAGCGTTTGGGGTGCATACTGATTGGGGACGACACTCACGCTGCCGAGCTCATACGTCTTGACGCCCGCGATGGTCACGGTTCGCCGCACGTCGAGCCGGTCGGACTCCTCGCTGTCGATGGTTCGCGCAAACATCGACACGCGAAAGAGGGTGTCGCCGGCACCCTTCGGGACTTGGAAGTGTAGCGAGGTGGACGGGAATCCTCGTCCGATAGGCATGCGCATATTGTGCGACCTCTGAGTTTCAAAACGATACGCGGGCTTGCTCTCGAACTCCAGATCGGATTAGCCTTCTCAAACTCATGCCCAACCGCTTCTACGCCGTCTTCGGCATCTGCGTGCGCAAGGGCGGCACGAAGAAGAAGTGCTACGTGAAAGCGATGGACGCGGTGAAGAGCAAGGCACGTCGCAAGCGACGTCGATCGCGCCGCCGCGGCTGAATCTGACCCTCGATAGGGACGTCACTCGCTCCGATCAAAGACCCTCGCGCAATCCACCAATTTCTGGTGCAATTGCAGATGGGTTTTTGCTGCGGGGAATGACGTGAAACGGAATGCTTTGGCTTACATGATGGTGCTGCTTGCGGCATGTGGTTCTACAGAATCGAGTGATGACGGACCCTCCGAGAGAGACGGAGGTGAGCAGGGCGCAGAAGACGCCCAGGTAGACGCACAGGTGGACGCATCCGTTGTCCTCGACGCGTCCTCAGACGGGGCAGCGACAACAGATGGGCGCATCCTTCCGGTGGATGCCGGTGTGGTGACGGACAGCGCGGCGCCGAGCGCACGCCTCACGGCCAGCAAAGTCAGCGTGGGTGCCGGGCAGACCTGCGCGGTGACCTCGGACAAGCGGATAGCGTGTTGGTCCATTGCGATGTCGCAGGCGCATGTCTTCTCGGAGCTGACAAACGTCAGCGGCCTGTCGATGGGCTCGAATTACGGTTGTGCCATCGCTGCGGGCGCGGCGCAGTGTTGGGGCAAGGACGGCCGCGTACTCAACAAGCCCACCGGATCCGAGACGCCTGTGATCTCACTTGCCGGCGCGACCGCTGTTTCGGCTGGTGTGACCTTCACGTGCGCCATCGCGGGGGGTGCACGATGCTGGGGTACATTCACCATGGGCAACCCTGACGTCAAACAGGTCGACGTCGGCGGCTCTACGGTGTGCGGCGTGACGGCCGGCGGCCGGCTCGACTGTTGGGGCAGCGATGCCCCGAATTCCCCGCCAACGCAGGTGCTCCCCGCAGACGTCGCGCAGGTCTCCTGTGGCTTAGGGCACTGCTGCCTCGTGGCGACCACAGGCGAGACTGGATGCTGGGGCTTCAACGAGACCGGTCAGATCGGGCAGAAGCCTACGAGGACGCCCACAACCGGGCCGGCGATAATCGAGGGCCTGCCCAGCGTCTCGCGCGTGAGCGCGGGCGCCGAGCATTCGTGCGCGCTCACGCCGAATGGCGAGGTGTGGTGTTGGGGCGTGAGCTACGGCTTCAAGCCCGTGAAGGTCGAGCTCGGGCAGGGTGCAACCGAAGTTGACGCGGGGGATGGCTACAGCTGCGCGGTGCTCGCGGACCAGAGCGTCAAGTGCTGGGTGCCCGGCGGCGCGGCGACGACGATCCAAATCTAAGCCAAGGCTCGCCCGTGTCAGGTGGTGCCTCGCGATAGCCCTTGACTCGTCGCCATGCATTACCCAATATCACCCAATATAGATGCGCGTCCTACTCGCACCTGAAGCCGCCCCCGACGTGGAAAACCTGCCGGTGGTGATCAAAGCGCGATTCGCGGCTGTCGTCGCACGACTCGAAGCCTGGCCCAACGTATCAGGTGCCAAACCTCTGCGCGGGGAGTGGAAAGGCCACTACCGCATTCGCATCGGGGACTGGCGCGTGATCTTCAAGCCGGTGCGCCCTGACTTGATCGTGGTGCGCGTGGCGAATCGTCGAGACGTCTACGAGGAGTGAAAGCTATGCCTAAGCCCAAAGTTGCCGTTGCCGGAGCCCTTACCGTAGGCGGCGTGGACTACGTCATCATCCCAAAGACTGACTACCTGCGCATGCAGGACTCGAAGCTCGGCGTGGACGCGCAGGCGTTTGTCCAGGACTCCATTGCGAAGGACCTGCGCACGGCACGCGAGAGCGTGGGTCTAACCCAGGCTGAGCTCGCTATGCGCCTGCACAAGAGCCAGACGATGGTGAGCCAAGCGGAGTCGGGTACCACGCGCGTGTCGGAGCGATACGTCCGTAGCGCGTTGGCAGCGTGCGGGCTGCCGGATACCTGGAGCGCGAAGGATGTGCGATCGAAGAAGCGAAGCGCGCGCAAGACGGGGTGACCGCTACGATGCCGGTCCTGATACCCCGAACGCCGCTGCAACGAGACCCGCGACCGGTCTCTCGAGCTTGCCGAACTTCGTGGCAAGCCTGACACAGACCTCGCCCTGCTTGTTCACGTACGTCTTGATCACGTGCGGCTCGCGCCGCAGATTGACGCCAATGCTCGTCAGCCACGAACGTACACGACCCCGGTCGCTGACGTCGTAGCCGCGAAACCCGTCGACGGGCAGCCAGCGCTCTTCGGGCATCAGGCCACAGCACGCGGCCCGTCTGTGCTCTTGTCGGCGTCGGCGCCCACCAAACCGTGCTCGCGTTCGAGCTCGATGGCGTGGCGGTCGCAAACGCGCGCCTCCGCCTCGGCGCCGGCCTCTCGATGCTGCAGGGCCAGCGTACGCCACACCCGCGCCTCACAGCGCGCAACAGCCTTGCGGTCTTGTCGCTGGTTTTCAAACCACACGCCTACCAGGGCAGGTGCGTTCTCGAGGAGCAGAGCGCGAATGCGGTCGAAGGGATCGGGCGGCAGCGGCTCGCCTGCTTCGCGCAGCTCCTTCTCGATCTCCCGTATTTGACGTTGCCCGCGCAAGAACAGGAGCGCTCCCGAGGTGACCACGATGAATCGCAATGCTGAGTCGATCATTTGGAGTTCTCCGTGTCTTCATCGTCATCGTCATCGTCATCGTCTTCGTCTTCGTCATCGTAGACGTCGATGCCGTCTTCCTTTTCGTCGAGCACCTGTTCGAGCAGATGCTTCAGCGCGACGCCGAGAGGACTGTCGAGTGCAGCGTCGCGCGCGGCCTCGAGAGTGCGCGCTTCGCTGGCCGTGAGGGCAGCACAGATATGCACGTCGTTGTCGTCAGTCATGACAGCACGACCGGCGTGCGAAGCGGATCGAGATCGCGCTTGGCCTGCGCAATGATCTCGGCCGCGGTGAGCGGTCGATTCCTCTGCACGAGGTAAACGGCGAGTGTGGCGACGCCCAGAGCGCCGGCTGCGTAGGCGAGGTCGCGGGAGTCTTTGGTCATCGGTGCCCTCGAGCCTATCCAAACCGTTCGGTCGAGACAACCTCGGGTTCCTGGTCGAATTCTGATTTTTGATTGCGCCGTGCCCTTTTGCCGCGAAAACAGCGGCAAACCGCTTCGAAGCCAAAATGCCGCCCTCGAATCAGCCCACCACAGCTGTCACAGCGCTGGTTTCCTTGCTCCATCGATGCACATCCCCTTGTGGTGGAGCCATGTAGGCAGCCACGAGTTTGAGATCGGAGCTTGCGTAAAACAGCGGGCTCTGGCAACGGTTTCAGCTCTTCATTCGATTTTGACATCGATCGCAGACGGGACTAAAAACCGAGAGTCAAAATGAGATCTCACCCCGCCGAACCGGGGCGCGACCTCTGGAGCTGCTGGGGCCAAGAGAGCGGTTATGCGCCGCGCTCGAGTGAGCTGCTCGTCTGAAGTGTACGAGTGATCGTGTCGGTCGTCTAGTGACTGACACGCGTGGCGAAGCCTTGCTCCGAGGGAGAGGGAAAGCACATGCGTACGGAGCTTGATCAGACCGATTCGCAGCAGGCGTTTCACTGCGTGTTCCTCGGCAACATCTACCGACCCGAAGAAGGCGTGTGGAAACCCGAGGGCAGGCCCATTGGGGCGACGCACACGCCTTGGGAGCAGCTCTTCACCTTCCTCACCGAGGACCGGCGCGTCGCAAGCAAAGGCGAAGCGAAGCTGTTTTTACCTGGCAAGCTCATCGACGAACCGGTGGAAAATGAGAAGGGCTCGACCCTGCTCAACGAGAACATCGAGCACCTGAGCTTCCTCGCTATCGACATCGAGGGCGGAGGCACACTCGACAAGCGCCAGCCGCTGCTGACCGAAGACGACCTCGTCGACATCCTCGCGCGCCTGCAGTCGCTTCCGTACGAGACCGTCTTCTTTAATAGCTTCTCGGACGGCGCGCAGTTCAAGGGGCGTCGCGGACGTATCCTCGTGCCCTTCGCCGCGCCCGTGGACCCCGCGCAGTTCGGACAGACGCGCAAGACCCAGGGCAAGTGGTGGAGCCGCTACATCTTCATGGCGCTGGCCAAGGAGATCCTCGGCGACTGCATGCTGCACCCGGGCGTCCGGGCCGGCCTTGAGGGCGCCAAGATCCTCGCTGGTAAGTATTACGTGCGCTCTGCTCCCAAGGAGCCGGCTGCAGAGCCGTGGCTGATGCGGTTCAACGAAGGCACGTACTTCGACCCGACGATGGTCGTCGCCAAAGCCAGCGAGCGTGCGAACGAGCTACAGGAGATCGGCGAGCGCGACGCAACCGGGCTCGGCATCCAACCGGCCAAGCTCAAGAAGGTGCTCAAGCGCTGGCAGGACTCAGACAACCCGGACGAAAACCGCGCGTTTCAAGCGATGCAGAAGGTGATGCGCGGCGAGTGTGAGGCTGCCCCTGGTGCGGGTTTTGACACCAACAACCTCGTCTGCCGCCTACTGGCCAAACACTGCAGCCCCTTTGACCCGCAGGTCGTCGCGCGCGAGCTGTTCACGAAGAGCAGCCAAGCGTGGGCCGCGATCAGCCACCAGTCCCTGGAGCACGAGGTCGGCTACGTCACGAAGAACCTGCACCACTGGCACGAGTTTTTTCACAAGCAGGCAATTGACTTCGCCAAAGAGACGCGCGCATGGCGCGGCCGACTTGCGTTCAAGGCCAATGGCGAGGCCAAGAGCACGACCGCCAACGTCCTGCTGATCCTGGATAACCACCCCGACTGGGAAGGGGTGCTCGGGTACAACACCCGATCAGAAACCTTGTGCTTCATGAAGCGCCCACCGTCGGAGAAGCGCACCGATCAGATCTACCCCATCGCGGTGACGGACGCTGACCAGTCACACGTCCTGCCGTGGTTACAGTCAGAGGTCGACATCTCCGTGGAGAGTCGCGCGGTGTTCGAGTGCATGACCGCCGTGGCGCGCAAAAACCGGTTCGACCCGGTCAAGACCTACTTCAATAGCTTGAAGTGGGACGGTAAGCCCCGCCTCGACACCTGGCTCATCGAGTGCGGTGGAGTCGCCGACAACGTGTACACACGCGCGGTCTCTTCCCGCTGGATGATCTCGGCAGTCGCGCGCACCTACGAACCTGGATGCAAGGCAGACCATATGCTGGTGCTCGAAAGCCCCCAGGGCTGTGGCAAGAGCACGGCCTTTCGGACGCTGTGCGCCGACCCCGCGTGGTTCACGGACCACCTCCCGGACATGCACTCCAAAGAGGCGTTTATGGCGCTGCGCGGCAAGCTCATCGTCGAAGTCAGCGAGCTCAACGCAATAGCCCGCTCAACCAATGAGGCGCAGAAGAAGTTCTTGTCGAGCCAAGTCGACTGCTTCCGTCCACCATACGCGCGGACCACCATCGACAGTCCTCGTCATTGTGTCCTCGGTGCGTCCACGAACACGTACCGGTACACATCGGACGTGACGGGCACGCGGCGCCACTGGCCTGTGCGCATCACCGTCGAGCGCATCGACATCCAGAAGCTAGGCGCGATGCGCGACCAGCTCTGGGGCGAAGCGGTGCACCGTTACCACCAGGGCGCCACATGGTGGCTCGAGACAACCTTTCTCGAGAAGCTCGCCCAGCGCGAGCAATCCAAGCGGCGGCAAGAGGATCCATTCGAGGGTTTCCTCGAGCGATATCTCCACACTGAGCCAATCGCGATGCCCAAGCCCGAGGAGGTCGACAACGTCTTTCGGGCGATTGGTACGGCGTTGAAGGTGTACCGCCGTGACAACGGCCAACCAGGCGGGGAGCTCCTTGTCTTTCATGAAGCAGTCTTTTGCGCGCTCGGCATTGACAAGGCCGCCCACCAGATGATGGGGCGCCGCGTTAGCCAAGCCATGAATGCTCTTGGGTGGGAGGAGGGGCCACACCTTCGCTTTGGCGTCGAGCGAGCTCGGACGTTCGTCCGTAAGGGAGCAGAAGGAACAGAAGGTGCGGATGTTGTTCCTATTGTTGTTCCTGAAAAAGATCAACCAAAATAACCACTTACCTCTCTAGGAACACTAGGAACAACAGGAACAGATAGGTAAAGGATAGGAAAAATGAAAACTAGGGGAGTAATAAAAATGATTTTCAATGCCACAACAGGACGTGTGTAATTCACGTGAATTTAGAAAGAGGAAGGGCTGTTCCGTTGTGCCCGTTGTTCCTAACAGGATAGTCAGCAAGGCGATTGAAACTGATTTTTATTGAGGGGGAGAAAGATGATCACGCAAGCTGAACTGCACGAATACATCGCAAACCCAGAGTTTGGGACGGTTTTGGACGTGCTTGTCGAAGCCGGCCTGCTGGCGGGGCAGTGGACGGCGGCCGACCTCGAGCGCGCGCTCGCCCTGCTGGCTCGCCGCGCACAGATCCACGAGGACATCCAGTCGGTGCAGTTGAGTGCGCAGTCGTTCGAGGAAATCGCGTACTCGCTGGCGGCTGTCGCGGCTGTTTCCTCGGAGAAGAGGATGAGCCGCTGGAACAGCGCGGAGGGCGCCGGGTACAAGCGCATCTGGAAGCGCAACTGGCGCGCGATCGAAGAAAACCGCGCCGCGGAGATGGAGCGCGAAAGCGAGCTGGCCAGGAAGCGTCGTAACAAGCAGCGTCGCGTGGAGAAGAGCGCGCGCCTCGAAAGTTTGAAAGAAGCACGCCTGGCTCGGAAGGCGCAACTTCGCGCGATCCGCACCTACAAGTCGCCGCCGCGCGACTCGATGTGAATCTGAGGCGTGGGGAGGGAATGTGGACGGTCGTCGCAAGTCTTCATTCTCATAATGAAAATGAGCCGACAGGGCCTGTGGATAAGGGGCGGAAAACATGGAGCAGACGGCGACGACGGTGCTGGAACGTGCGCGGGAACAACAGCAAGCTAGCTTGTCGTCGCTGCTGCCACCGCGCTCCATCGACTTCTTCTCGGACGAGCGCCATGCGGAGGCCGCCTCGCGCGTGCGCATCGTTGGCGCCGAGGACCTTTCCCCGGACCAGCGCGCAGCGTTCGAACAGATCCTCAGCTGGGCGCACCGTCCGAGCCAGCCAGTGCTCAGCCTGGGCGGCTATGCGGGCACGGGGAAGACGACACTCATGGCGGCAGTGGCTGACGTCCTGTGCCGGCAGCGGGGGCTAGCGGTCGCCTTCCTGACGCCTACTGCCAAGGCCAGCTCGGTGCTCACGCGCAAGCTCGGCAAACTGGCCTACGCCGCAACCTTTATCGGCACGGTCCACTCGTTCATGTATGTGCCGATTCTCGACGCGAACGAAGAGCTGACAGGCTGGGGCCGCCGCTACTTCGAGCGGGTCGAGTACCCGGACGGATCCGTCTCCTACATGGCCAAGGGCAACTCCGACGTGCCGCGGCTGAACCTGATCATCGTCGACGAGGCGTCCATGGTGAACGCGGAGATGGAGGCAGACATCCTCGCCTTCGGCATCCCCGTGCTCGCGGTCGGCGACCACGGACAGCTGCCGCCTGTGCAGGGGCAGAGCTCGTGGATGACGAGCCCGGACATCCGCCTCGAGCAGATCCATCGGCAGGCCGCCGACAACCCCATCCTCGCGCTCGCGACCTTCGTGCGCGAAGTGGGCCGCCTGCCGCCGGGCGTCGAGGACTTCGGCATCCCGTACTTCCACAGCCTCAAGGCAATGGAGAACGGCCTTCGTGACGCGTACGTGCGCCGGGGCTTGCACGAGGTCGCCATGATCACCTACACCAACCGGCTGCGCGCGCAGCTCAACCTCGCGGTGCACCAGGAGCTGCAGCACGCGGACGACCCGTGCAAGGGCACGCAGGTCATCTGCTTGAAGAACGACCGGCCCATGATCAACGGGATGCGCGGCGTGGTCGTGTCGGACGTCGAGCACAAACACATCTGGTGCGTGGGACGCGTCGAGTTCCCGGACGAGGGCTTGACCTACCACGGGCCGTTTTTGCGCAAGCAGTTCGGGCTCGCCAAGGTTCCCAAGAACTTGGACGTCGCCTCAGAGCTGCTCGGCCGCAAGGTCGAAAAGCTTGAACACCTCGGAGTCTTGCTCGACTACGGGTATGCGCTGACGTGCCACAAGGCGCAGGGCTCGCAGTTTCAAGAGGTCTTCGTCGTCCTCGAGGGAGGCCGTCGACCGCCCGACTACGCGCGCTGGCTCTACACCGCGATCACCCGCGCGAGCGAGCAGCTGTCCTTCTGCGAGACGTGGAGCTGACCATGGAAAACAACGATGATCTGACTCTTCGATCGCTACAGGTGCAGCTTCCGTGGAACCTGCCCTACAGCCATGCGTTCAACAGCGCGCGCTTACCTCATCTCGACTTTCAACACGCGTTGATGCACGTCGTGAAGGCGAGCGGCAAGCTTGCTGCGCTCTGCGACGATGCAGACCACGGGCGGGACAACTTCGAGACCGAGGAGGTCAGCGCACGGCTCGCCGACCTGGTGATTTGCGCGCTGCGCATGGCCAACACTGCGCCGGGCGGGCTCATCTGCCTACAGTCCGCGGTCGAGGATCGCGTCGAGAGCAAAAACCACGTCAAGCTCACGCGGGGCGAGCTTCTCAACCATGCAGAGAAGCTCGTGCTCGCGGACGTGCTTGCGCTCGATGCGCGGCTCGACACGCTCCGATACCAGGGGTCTGCCCTCGATGTGTTGCAGGGCATGCTCCGCAAGCTGGGAGCCAAGCCATGAGAAAACTGAACGACGTTGGCGCCCGAATTCTTGAACTGGTGAGGGCGCAACAGGCACCCCCAGAACCAGCAGCAGCAGCCACCGGCGAGGCGGAGGAGCAACACTTCATCGCGACGCACGATGAGAAGACGGGCGGGCCGAAACTGACACCGGTGAGGCGCAGCCCCAATCGGCGTGAACGTCGCGCAGAGAGAGCGCGCCATCGCTCGCGCTCAAAGGTGCTCTAGCCCCTATCCGTTTGGGCTTTTCCTTCTTCGCGTGCATCGAACCGGTGCGACCGCTGCGACCCTTGTGTACGGGACCGGCGCTGCGCCCGTGACGTTGGATTGCGCGCCATTTTCGTCGCGTTTTGCGCTGGTGGCGAACACGTGCCGGCTTGGCCATGGGAAAGAGCCTACCCCACGAGGCGCGAGTTTGAGTAGGAGAGGCCCCGTTCTTAAACTCAAACTCGGCTGGCAAGTCAACGCAATCTGCAAGGTTTTGTCCCGTTGGCGTGCAGGGGGATGCAGAGAGGGTGGTAGGGGCGGCGTGTAATCGCGGGGGGAGCGCATGACACTCGGGCAAAAGCAGGTGCACCTGCGCGCTGAGATTCTTCAGCGCTTCAAGTATCGCGACACGGTCAAGCCATGCTGCCCGATCTGTGAGCTGCCCGCGCCGCCGCGCTGCCGTCTCATTCGTTGGGCAGAGCCGTGGGGACACCGCTGTCCCCACGGCGAGCCGTGCCCTGCCTTCATGCAGCAGCACGCGCTGGGCGCCTCGTTCTGCCAAGAGTGCAGCCCCATCCACGTGAGCGCGTGATGGGGACCGTCCCCAACATGGACGTGCGCCCATGAGCGAGCCCTTCGCGAACTTGGCAGGGTTCAAGCTGCCCGTCGTGCAGGCGCCCGCGCCATCGGACCGCGACCGGCCCAAGCATCATCCGCTGCTCAAGCTCAACCCGCTCGGCCTCGTGCCGCGCTTCCCATGGAACTACAGCGCGTCGCAGATCGACACCTGGCGCCTATGCCGGCGCAAGTGGGGCTATGGCGCGCTCGAGAGCATTCGCGGGCAAAATCGTTTCGCAGTGCGCGGCACCGAGGTGCACCGGCACGTCGAGAACTGGCTCGTCTACGGCCAGGATCCACCTGAAGACGACCGCTACGGCCTGCTCGCGCGCGTGGGGATCAAGCACCTGCCTCTGCCCAACCAGTGTGAGGTCGAGCGCGAGTTCGAGTTCATCTCTCCGCTCGGCCATCGCTACACGGGCGCCATTGATGTCATGAAGTTCGACGAGGAGCGGCGACGTCCCGTGATCTGGGACCACAAGTCGACCACCTCGAAGAAGTGGGCTCTCACCCCAGACACGCTGCGCACGAACGTGCAGGCCGTCATCTACGGATTGATCGCCGCCATCCGCTGGCAAGCGGCCGAGATCGACCTGCACTGGCTCTACTACATCGATGTGAAAAATCGCGCGCGGTGCCATCCCGTGTCGACGACCGTCACGTTCGATCACCTGCTGTTCGAGTTCGACAAGATCGAGCAGACAGCGTGCGAGATGGCGGAGTTTGGGCGCTCGCAGAAGACGGCAGTTGCACTGTCGCCCAACGCGCTCGCCTGCGAGCAGTACGGCGGATGTCCTCATCGGGATCGATGCCCGCTCACGGATGAAGAAAAAATGGAGGCCATCATGGAGCAAAGTTCGTTACGCGAGAAGTTGATGCAGCGGGCCAAGGTGGGCGGCGCGCAGGCTGCTGCACCAGAGACCACCCCCGCAGCGCAAGCCGCGCCCGCAGCGCAAGCCACGCCCGCTGCGCAAGCCGCGCCCGCTGCGCAAGCCGCGCCCGCGGCGCAGACCACCACGCCTGAGCAAGCGCCTGCAACGCAGACCGCGGCGCCCGCGAGCCAGCCCGTGGGCAAGCCGGTGTCCGTGCTCGACAAGATGAAGGCGCAGGCGTCGGCGAGTGCAGCCAAGGGTGCGACCGTGACAAACATCCATGCAAGCGCGCCTGCAGCCCCGCCGGCTGCGTCGACGGTCGCGCCGCCCGCAACCAACCTCTTGCAGAAGCTCAAGCAGCGCGTTGCGCAGGGCGAGGCACCGGCCGAGGCAGACGCGCAGTCAGTAGACCGCGTTGAAGCGGCGGGCCTCGCCGCGCTCGAAGAGGCCGCGGCTTTGAATGGGGAGGTAGAGCCGGCCCAGGATCCAGTTTCGTTTCAAGCATCTGACGTCAACCCACCCGAACAACCTGAGACTCCCGTCGATGACCCAGACGTGCTAGCGCAGCAGACCCCTGCCGCGGCAAAGAGCAAAAAAGCGGCGACTGAAACCCAGGGTGAAAGTAGCGCCGAAGATGAGAAGAAGAAGCGTGGCCGCCCTGTCGGCAGCGCAACTGTCAAGCCCTTGACCGACGACGGTTACATTTTCGGACGTGTCTATGAAGCGGCGCTCATGGTGTTTCAGGATGAGGGAAAGGCGCAGGTGTGCGCGCAGAACGCACTCAAATCTTTCCGCGAGGTTCGAGCATAAAAAGTGCGCTCAGACCCTCGAATAGCTGGTACTAACTCCTGGGTCCGGCGTGTAGGAGCCATGAGGTTGAGGAGGGGGAGCGCATGAATCTCGGTAGATACGCCGTCGCCTTCGCGGACTTGGACGGAGAGCTCTTTCAGGAGGTTTTCGATTCTGAAAACGAGCTTCGGGCCGGTCAGATGTTCCTGTTTTCCTACTCGCCCGAGGCGGAGGCAGAGATCGCCGGGTTCCAAACCTTCGAGGAAATGAACGAGTGGTGCACGCGCTGCGGGACGGCCATGATCGTGACCTCGCTAGCCTGAATAGGGCGACGCGCTGCAGGCGCTTGTATGAAAACGGGTTCGTCAGACTGATCTGACGAACCCGTTTTTGTTTGTGTTGGCTGCTGTCAAATTCAAACCAAAGAGATTTTGGAGGAAGACGTGGCTCAAACTGCCGCACAGAGGTTGATCGCAAGAACGGGTAAGGCTGCAGCAGACTTTCGCTCTAACTCCGTACTCGGCGAGATCTTTCGTAAGGTCGGCGTGCGCGACACGCCCGAGCTTCAACGTATCAAGCACCTGCCACGACGCGACTGGAACGAGATCAGCAAAGAGGGATACGCCGAGCTTCTCAGTGCACATCTTCGCGCACCGGGCGGCTCGATGACGTTGCGCCCTTCGCAAGTCGCGCTGCTTACCGAGGCGTGTGATCTTGGCGGATGCCTTGGACAGTTGGGGCTCGGGGTCGGCAAGACGTTGATCACCGCGGTGCTGCCAACGTTGGTCGGTGCAGAGCGCCCCGTGCTACTCGCCCCTGCGAAGCTGCGCGACAAGACCAAGCGCGACTTCGACAAGCTACGCGAGCACTGGATCATCCATCCGCGGATCGAATTCGTCAGCTACCAGCAGCTGAGCCGCAAGAAGCAGGCAGACCTGCTCGAGGAGCTCGATCCAGACCTGTTGATGTGCGACGAAGTCCACGCCCTCAAGAACCTGAAGTCGGGCCGCACGAGGCGCGTGGCGCGCCGCATGAGCGCACGCCCAGACACGATGTTCGTCGGGCTCTCGGGCACGCTCACGGTGCGTACGCCCATGGACTACTGGCACCTGCTCCTCTGGGCACTCTTGCGCAAGGGCCTCGTGCCGCTGCCGAAGAACGCCGACGAAGCGCAGGAGTGGGCGCTGGCCATCGGCGTGAACGTCGACGCCGACAAGCGCGTCTTGCCTGGTGCACTGCTCGACCTGCCGATGCCCGAAGGACTCGATCCGGCGCTGCCCGCGATCACCAAGGCGAGGTTCGCGGTGCGTAAGCGTTTGCGCGAGACGCCCGGGTTCGTGATGACCGAGGAGACCGACGTCGACGCGAGCATCTCGCTGGAGCTCATCCACCCGCCGCCGAGCGACGCGGTCAACCAAGCCCTGATGGACGTGCGCACCACGTTCACTTCGCCCAACGGCGACATCCTCCTGCGCCCCGTGGACGTGTGGCGCCAGGCGCGGCAGCTCGCGTGCGGCTTCTACTACCGGTGGACGCCTCAGGCGCCCTCTGACTGGCTGTTCTGGCGCTCGAACTGGGGCCGCTACGTGCGGCACGTGCTCGGCTACAGCCAGAAGCTCGACACGCCCGAGCAGGTGCTGCACTGGGTCGAGAGGAACGTGAAGGAAGGCGTCCGTGAGGAGAAGTTTCGCCTGCACGACCCCGCCAAGCCCGACGACCCGGACACGGGCATCGACATGCTGCCGAGCCAAATCCTCTCCGAGTGGCAGCGCTGGCGCCCCACGTTCAAACCCAACCCCCAGGCGTACTGGATCGACGACAGCCATATGCGCTGGCTGATGCACACCCACTGCACCGACAAGGAGGACCCGACCCTGATCTGGGTCGAGCATGTCGCCGTGGGTGAGCTGCTCGCTGAGATCACCGGCTTTCCGTACTGCCATGAAGGGGGACGCGATCAGCAGGGCCGGTACATCGAAGACCTCGATGGGCAGCACGTGATCTGCTCGGTCGAGTCCTGTAACGAGGGCATGAACCTGCAGGCGTGGCACCGTAACCTCGTGGTCTCGTGCGCGCCCAGCGGCAAAACTTGGGAGCAGATGATCGGGCGCACACATCGCTCCGGACAGCTCGCCGACGAGGTCGAGGTGCTCGTGTTTCGCAGCTGCATCGAGCAGGAAGAGGGCCTCGACGAGGCGACCAAGCAAGCCGAGTACGCGTTCGAGACGTTCGGACAAAAGCAACGGCTCATGCTCGCTGACCGCATCTGAAAATGAGAAGTCGGCTGAGATCTCTTCGGGATCGTTTGCCAAATCTCATTTTTAGACACAGGGGGATGCATAGGAGGTGCAAGGGCGACAAAAAAGGAGCTGGCAGATGTTCGGAACAGAGCGCAACGACCCGTTCGCACAGATCAACAGCGTGAGCTCGCGAGGCGCGCGCAACCCCTACCTTCTCGACGGGCAGTACCACTTGCGTGTCGAGAAATGCGCGACCTTGCGCAGCCGCGATGACAAGCTTTTTTTCATCGTCGAGCTCGACATCCTCAGCTCGACCAATCTCGAGCGACCCGAGGGTCTGCGCGTCACTTGGATGACCAACCTCCAGCGCGACATGGGTCCCATCAACACGAAGCGCTTTTTGTCCGCGGCGATGGGCATCGACCCGGACTCCAAGCAGGCCGACGAGGAGATCACCTCGGACGTTGCGCGTCTCGCGGTCGGTGAAGATCAACCGATGAAGGGCATGGAGCTCTATGCCCAGGCCACCACCATTCAGACCAAGGCGGGCGACCCGTTCTTGGACGTCAAGTGGATGCCCATCGTCCAGACGGTGGAGTAAGTCGTGGCCGGCCTTCGCGCGGAGTTCATCGTTCATCGACTAAACCAGGACGGCATGGAGCGCGTGGCGCGCGTCGCTGTGCTCTACTCAGACCTTCTGCAGGAGCTCGAGGCCCTTGCAGGGTCGGCAGGACGCGAGATGTCGATTGTCCGCACCAAGCTCGAGGAGGCCGCGTTCTTCACGAACAGGGCCATCGCACTGCGCGACATCTACCAGCAGCCGCCAACAACGGGGGCACCATGAAGTTCGAAGATTCCAAGTTCGGCGACGAAGTCGACGACGAGCCTTCGCCCAAGACGCTGGCGATGATGGAGCTGCAGCGCTCCTACTTTCGAGCGGTGATCGGACCGCTCGTATCGAAGGCGTCTGGTCCCGCCGGAGGCATGACCCAGGAGGCACGCGAACACGTCTGCGAGCAAGCATGGGAGCTCGCGGAGGTGGCAATGCAATGGGACCGCGCCGCATTGGACCACCTTCTTGATCTCGAGGAAGCCGAAGCGGAGCGCCGGTTGAAAGCCGGGTGGAAGGCTTCCCCCGTTCATGACGGGGCGTAGAGGGCGCGGACTGGGTCCGGCAGAGACTCCAAATCTCCGCTCGCAAGGTTCGATCCCTTGGCGCCCTGCAACGTTTTTTCGTGGGGTCTTTGCTGTGATCTGTTCGAACTCCGCGGAGAGCAGCGAAGTCCGTCTACTTCGCGCCGGCCGAAGCCCACGAACGCCGGCAACTTTTCACGAGGGGGAACGAGAGGGTTGCGCGTCACCGGGGGGTAGCGCGCTGACGCTGGGAAAGACCAGGGGCGCCCCGCCGCCTCTAGCGCGGTGACTGTCGGGAACAGACCGGCCCTTTTCGAGCAAGGACGGTGGTCAATGACGTGGCGAGCACGGCTCAGGTTCGAAAAGCGCGATCTCTGGTTCGGCGTCTTCTGGGACCTGAAGCCACGCAGCGCTTGGATTCCTGTTGCGAACGGAATCTACGAGGTGTGCGCAAGGGCTTGGCTTGCCTCGGGAGAGGCGCCAGGACCCCTCGCGAGCACCCAGATCAACGGCGTGAGCACTGTCGCAGGTGATTGCGTGCTGGTCCAGGAAGAGCCGCCGCGCGACCTGCACCTGTACATCTGCTTGGTCCCGTGTCTGCCCTTGCACGTCTGGAGGGAGACATGAGCGGACTCATCAACGGCACGATGCCGCTACTCATGCATGGGCTCTGCCCGCGCTGCCACTACCTGCTCGAGACCGAAGGTCCGAACTACACGGGCGTGCTCTGCGACAGGTGCGGGGGAACGACAGCGCGCTACGTCGACCGCGACTGGCTTTGGGTCTACGCGGGCGACGAGCCCGAGGTCGCGGCAGAGGACCTGATCGAATGAGCCAGGAGATCGAAGACCGCTACTGACGCACGCGGGCTAGTGCCGATATGTGGGCACCTGAAAATCAAAGCGAACCTGAGAGGAGAGACGCACCCATGGCCATCGTCCGGATCATCAAAGAGCCCACCATCATCATCGTCGCGGACATGGCGCTGCGCGAGACGGCGGCAAGCGAGCTCGTGCAGTGGCTGGAGGAAGTCGACCCTGAATGTCTCGAGGGCAGCGAAGACGAGCCTCCGTTTGACCGGCTGCTCGTCCACGGGGGTGCCCGCAGCGAAGGCGAGGATTTGACCGACAACGAGTGCCTGGTGGAGCTTGCGGGTCGTGGTTGTTATCGGAGCTTCGGCACCAAAGCAGGCCGACGTGAAAACGATGCGTACGTGGCCAACCTCTTCGGGGAGCCCGGCAAGATCCCGCACGCGAGCGTCCTCTATCACGCGAAGATGACCTTCTTTTTCGCAGGATTGTCTCGACGTGCGAGCCACGAGCTCATTCGGCACTACGTGGGCGCCGACCGCTCGGAAGAGGGTTGTCCATCTCAGGAGTCGACCCGCTACACCGAGCACCCCGGCCACTTCGCGCTGCACCCACGGGATGCGGGCGCATCGACGCAGGAGCAGCTGCAGTACGTCGACGACATGGGGCAGGCGTACGCGGCCTATCGTGGCTACCTCGAGCGCGCGGAGGTCGCGTACGAGCACCGTCACGGGCATGCGCCCAAGGGCATGAATCGCAAGCGCATCTACGAGGCCGCGGCGATGCGGCTGCCGGCGAGCGCCTGCACCAGCTTTTTCTGGACGACCAATCCCGAAGCACTCGACAAGCTGTTCCGCGAGCGCTGCGACTTTGCTGCCGACCTTGAAATCCAGCGTTTTGCGACGAAATTGCGCACGACTTGCCAGACTGCCTGGCCGAACCTCTTCCGCGCGAGCAACCCCGTGTATCAAAAAATGATACATCCGGCGGACACGTTGCCGCGGGCCGTCGGCGAAGTCAGGTTGAATGAAGAGTGAAATCCATACTGAAATCGCGTGAAACTCGAGGCTGGTGCACCAAATACGCGCTTACCAGCGGCATTTTCAACGCTTCGGTGAGTCCGGAGGGCCGCTTTTTGATCTGGCGCTCCCCCGAAGGAACGAAGGTCAAACTGAGCCGGGGCGTGAACTTCTTCGGAACGTTCGAAGCCGCAAGCGTGAGTGCACGCCGTATGGCAAAGCGTCGTATCCGTTCTCTGGAGCGGCAAATTGCGGCACTTCGACACCTCTCGCGAGAGCCGAAACTGCTGAGTCGAGATTGAGGTGACGCGACCTTCTCCCCCCTGCAAATGAAACGGCCAACGGAGTCACTTGCCATGATATGCAACGGATGTGGGCGGCCTAGCCGTGAACCCCTTGTGCCCGTGTTCGACTGGAAATTCTGCCCCCGGTGCGCGAAGAAGAGCGCGCGATCGACCGAGATCTTCGTCAAGGGGGGGCTCGCCACCGGGGTGCCGCGCGCCAAGCACGGACAGCGCCTGCGCGAAGTCGGGGAGATCATTGCCGCGCAAGGCTACGTGGATGCAGCCTCGCTCCATGAGGCCACGGGCAAAACGCTTCAGGCCTGCACCACCTATCTCAATCGGAAGGTGTTCGACGGCAAGCTTCGGCGCGTTCAGGACTGGTACGTGTTGCCCCTGCATACCCCGATGAACTTCGGGGCGGAGCCGGCTCTTTATTTTCAACGCATTTTCGGCTCCATCTCCGACGCGATGGTGATGATCGATGTGCGGACGCAGCGCGCGCTGGCGATCAACCAAACCTCTCTCGATGTGACAGGGCGTGATTTAGAGGCGTTTCAAGCCCTAGACCTCTCGCAGATCGTGTTGCCGGAGGATTTGCCCGCCGTGCAGCGGGGGCTCGAGGCTGCGGAGAAAACAGGTCAGGCGAACTGGACCGCGCGCATCCGCGACGCCGATGGAAAGGTGCTCTTCACCGAGTCTCATGCGCTGTTGGCGTCTGCGGGACCTGATCCATCGCTGTTGATTCGTACGGTCTACACGTCGCCCGCAGAGGTCACTCGCGGCCGATCTGCGCAGCGTTCAGTGTAGGAAGTGGGGATGAGCGCGCAGCCATGCATGCGCTGTGTCCAAGCACCGGGTGTGATCCGTACGAACGGGTTTTTGCTGTGTGAAGGATGCGCCGAACTGGCGAAGGCTGCGATCGCTGAGGAGGTGATCGCAGCGGCAGCGCCGCGGGCGCGTTACGGCGAGCGGCTCGCCCAAGCGCTTGCGATCGCCGAGCAGCACGGCGTCGTGACCTCGGCACTCTTGAGCGCGAGGGCGTCGATCTCGAAGTCCATGGCGAGCGGATACCTGCACACGCTCGCCAAGCAAGGGTGGCTGGTCTTCGAGGGCAAGGGGCGGTTTCGGCTCGCGTCTCTTGATGGCCATTTTCAGCCAGGCCTTGCCGAGCCGAACGAGGCGCTCAAGAGCGAGGCACGCAAGCGCTGGGCGCTGCAATTTGACCAGGTTTGGGGCACCGCGAACGACATCATGGGCATGTTCGCGGCCGATCAGCAGATGCAAGTGGTCGCGTTGAACCAGGCATTCGAGCGCATGTTCGGCCACGGTCTTGCCGAGGCCCAAGCGATGTCTCTCGAGCATCGGCTACAGCTGAGCGAAAATGTCGAGACGGCAGACGAGGTGATCGCGCGCTTACAGATCGATGACTATGTCCAGTGCGCACTGCGCCTGCGTGATTCCACGCGGCGGCTCATCACGCTCGAAGTGCACTACTATGTGGTGCAGCGCGACCCGGAGATCATCGTCTTCGTCCACGCAAGTGTAGAGGATAAGCCGTAGATGGACGCTCTCGATCGCAAGGTCGTGCTGTGGGGCCTTCTCGTGATGGCCGCCAACGTCATCGGGTTCGCGCTGCACAGGTGGTTGCACCCTTGGATCTGAGGCCGGGTTCTGCAGTTTGAGTTTGAGCTGGGAACCTCTCAAAATGAGAAGGCTTTGTCGGTGCAGACGTGCAGGGGGATGCGCATAGTCTGTAGGAGGCGCGTGCTGCGCCTTCGGCGACGAGGGGATCCCGGATGCCGAACGAGCAAGACATCGCCATGGCCGCCATGGTCGGTGCCACCCATGACAGGGCTGCTGAGCTGATCGCACAGTACCGCGAGGACTCCGCAGCCCTGGCTTCCTACAGGCCTTGGGGGCAAGACTCCATGGTGCGCGCTGACGTCGCCAAGGCGCAGCTCGACAACGCCTACGACGAGCGCAACCGCCTGGTCGCTGCGCTCGCGCGCTCCGTGGTCGACTCCGGCGGACTTGCCTGGCTGGGCAGGCATGAGGGCGACCCTGCCCACTGGGATCCGGAGTGGCTGAACGTCGTCTACGTCGAGCTGCCGACGGGCCAATGCAGCTGGCACGTGCACGACGGTGACCTGCCACTGTTCGCGTTCCTGCAGCAGGCCAACCTGCAGCCGTGGGACGGGCACAGCACGATCGAGAAGTACGACCGCCTCGATGCCTTTGCGAACGGTCAGGGCGCCTTTGGGCCTCAGGGGGCGCGGTGATGTCAGGCCTAGTGCAGCGTCTCAAGGAACGCGCCCATCGCGACGACGCGCAGCTCCCATCTTGCGATGTAGCTTTCGGGCAATTCGTTCTGTGTGACCGACAGCTCACGCAAGGCGGACAGCTGTCGATGAAGATACGTGACGCCGAAGCTGATGGCGCCTCGTTGGACGTGTCGCGCGCTCTCGATTCGGGCCTGCTTCTGGCGGCTGCGCGCCTTGGGCAGGTGCGGCGATTCCAGCTCTGCATCTCGGATGAGCGCTGCGCGTTTGTCGTCAAGGCTGCCAAAGAACCGCGAAAACTCGCACGCAAGATCGATCGCAACGTCGTATTCGGCGGTGAGAGCAAGCGAACGTTTTCGGCGCCGCCGCATCAGAGAAGCAAAGCGGACGAGTTCCTGGGTGACTTCGTAAGACTCAGGCCGTGGCCCGAACTCGGATTCCATCTCGGCGCGCTCCCATTCGAGATAAGCCTTCGAGGGGCGGCCTTTTCCGCTCCATGCGGGGGTGTCGTCGCTCATGAGGTCGGCTCTAGCATCGCTTCGCCAAGTGTCTTGAAGTCGCGAGTCACAAAGGTCGCACTCTACTGTGTAAAAGGCGCGTGATTTCATGGGTTATCCACGCCTACGCGCTTTGCCGCCCCCAGTTGTCTACCCTCTCGACGCATGGGTAAAGATCGACGAAGCGGCGGCCTACATACGAAAAACTCCTGCCGCTCTGCGGATGGCGATCATGCGCAAGCGTATTGCGCCTGACGGTCGCGCTGCGAACGGAGCCGCCATGTTCAAGGTTGCGACTCTGGATGCATATCTGCGTGCAGGAACCTGCTATACAACGCGACACCATGTGGCGCCCTGGGAAGAGGATGAGCATGGAAAAGGCAGAGAAGAAGGCACCAAGAAGGAAAGGCAAGGCCACCCGCTTCCCGGGGATCAAGATGCTGGGAGGAGGCAGAGCCTCCATCCGCATCTACTACGTAAACCCGAAAAACAAACTGAGAGAGGAAGCGTTCTTCATCCGAGACGGGATTCAGAACGCACAGCAAGCGAACGAGTTGAAGGAGAGACTTCGCAAAGAGATTCTGGCGAAGCTCGAAAGCACTCCAGGCGAAATGCCGCGCTTGTCCACCTACGTGGAATCTTGGCTGCTGGACAAACAGAAGGTAAGCGCAGACGGTAAGAAAAAGCCGCTCTCACCCAGCACCTTGGATCGCTACACAAGGACGTTAGCCCACTTCGTTCTCGACAAGCCGATCGGGAAGATGTTTCTCGATAAGATTACGAAGGCAGATGTGGAAGAGTGGAGAGACGATCAAAACGATGATTCAGCAGTCACGATCAACACGCGTCTTCGCCTTCTGAAGACGCTGTTGGCCGACGGGGCTGCTGATTACGTGATTGCGGCGGGGAGTCCTGCTGCGCGCGTTCAGTTCCTCGCAGAGAAGAAGAAGTACACGCGCGAGAATCCGAACGCGTTGACGGCGTCCGAGCGTCGAGCGTTGCTCGATGGCGCGAAGGCGGTTCAACCCAAGTGGCACATCTTGATTCTCGTGCTTGCAACCACGGGCATGCGGATTGGTGAGGCCACTGCACTGCGCTGGGATGACGTGCTCTGGCCTGATCCGGAGAACGGCGAGCCAGGACGCATCCTCGTGCAACATGGCCAATATCGGGGTGTCCTGAAGGATCCCAAGACCGAAGGTTCTGTTCGTGATTGCTACGTGGGACCAGAGCACGAACTGTGGACTGCTTTGCGTCATCACCGTCGCTTCCTCGGAACCTGGACGCTGCACGCCAACCAGCGTGATGCGATTCTGGCGAAGAAGACGCCGCACGAGGTCAAGGCGCTCCAGGAGCACTATCGAGAGCTGGGCTGGGTCTTCCCGAACAGCAAAGAGGGGAAGGACGCTCCAATCTTTACCTCGGTGCTGCGCAAGCCCTTGAAGCAGATCCTCGATTACCTGGAAGGGCTGGGAGAGGGGGTCACCAGTATCAACGTGCACGGGTTGCGACGAACCGTGAACACGTTGATGGACGGTGTCGTGTCTCCCGCGCAGCAGCGCCAGCAGATGGGGCACACGCAGCCGGCGACCAACCTTCTCTATGTCGCGCAGGTCGACGAGAAGCGCGTCGAAGCAAGCCGCGCGCTCGACGAATACATCCGCATCCAGGAGCAGAAGACTCTGCCGAAAAAGGCGGGACAAACGCCGGGACGCGCACCGGGACGCGCGACCCTATCAAGGGAGAGTGCGCAAGCGCACGCGCCAAGTGCACGGAAGCGTATCGTTTCCATGCAAACGGAAGAAGAGGTCGCCTGATGTTGCGACTTTTTCCCGACTCTGAGTCCGCAATCTCCGTGATCGTGCCCTTTCCATCAGGATCGGGACTTTTGCCGGGACTTCGGCCCTCAGCGACGAAAAAACCCGGCTAGCGCTGCAACGCTAACCGGGCGAGATCACACGAAAAAGTTCCGGAGCGGGACAAGGGATTCGAACCCTCGACTTCGACCTTGGCAACAAGGCAATCTCCCTCGGAACTACGCGACTAATCGAATCATTCCGTTACTTTAGGCGTCACAGGGCGCCACGTGGTGTAACGGGCTGTTTCGGTACTTTCGGGACTTGGATCGGGACTTTTTCGGGGTCCCGCCGGGTCATGTAGCCGACGTGATAGTCCCTATTTTTATAGGGGCAAATCGCTCTCGGCGCTCGCGGTACCGGGGGATTTCGAAAAATGGGACATTTGGGGGACGCGCAGCTCCGGGGGGAGCGGCGTGAGGAGCGGCGCTCCGTCGTAGGCAATCCGTTACACGAGGGGAGCGACCGAGCACCGGAGCGGCGTGAGGAGTGGCGTTCCGTCGTCGGCAATCCGTTGTACGAGGTGAGCAACCGAGCGCGCGTCCGGTGGGCCAAGTCAGGCCGCATCAGGAAGCCGTGCCCCGACCATCGGGGGTACCCGAAGCTCTCGCTCGTCTGGCCGCACCATCGCCCGGAGAGCGGGCGCCGGCAGCGCAGCGTGTTCGTGCACGTCCTGGTCGCCGAGGCGTGGATCGGCCCGCGGCCGACTCCGACGCACCGCGTCCGGCATCGTGATGGTGTCAAGCAGCACTGCACGCCGGACAACCTCCTGTGGGGAACCCCGGTCGAGAACGAACGCGACAAGCGAGCGCACGGCACGTACCTGGCGGGCTCTCGAATGTACAACGCCAAGCTCGACCCGTCGCTCATCGAGCGAGCGCGGTCCCTGCTTGATTTGGGTCACTCGCTGCGCAAGGTCGCGCGCGAGCATCTGGGCGTCTGCCACTCGACCCTGTCCCGCGCGCTGCGCGGCCACACGTACCGGGAGGCCATCTGATGGAGGCCGCTCACCAGCTCGCAGCGCCCGCACCCGCGCCGCGTAACCCTCGCGGTTGGGACACCGAGACCGCGCTGATCCAGGCCGGGCTCCTCGCCCCGCCGCTCGCCTGCCTCACCTGGACCGACGACCTCACCAAGGACCCGGAGATCGTCCACCACGCGGACCCTGCCGCCAAGCGCATCGCCGAGGAGACGCTCTCTCAGCACAACGTCGCGGCGAACCTGGCCTACGACCTGGGGGTCGTCGGCGCCAAGTGGCCGGACCTTCTCCCCCTCATCTTCGACTGCCTCGACGAGGGCCGCGGACATGACGTCTCCATGGCGCAAAAGCTCTGCGACATTGGCGAAGGTTGCTACCGGATCAAAGAGGTAGACGAGGGTTTGGACGAGCCCGTCTTCGTGTCGATGAAGTACGGATTGAGTGACCTACACAATCGTCATTTCGGCGAGTTCTTGGAGAAGGATCAATGGCGACTTCAATACGGTAAGTTGCGCCATCTTCCCCTCAGCGAGTGGCACCCGGGAGCCATCCACTACGCCAAGTACGACGCCCACGTTCATAAGAAGGTTTGGGGTGCGATTCTCGCCCAGAACCTGCGCGTCGACATCGACAGCTACCTGGTCACCGAGCCGTTCCAAACCAACGCGGCATTCTCCCTGCACCTCATCGCTTGCTGGGGCATCGCCACCGACTCCGCGGAGGTGACGCGCTTCCTCGCCCAGCTCTGGGAGGAGCAGCAAAAACGAAAGACGTTCTTGCAGAAATGCAATCTCGTCAAGTCCGACGGTAGCCGGACCCTGAAGTACGCCAAGGACCTGATGGAGGCGGCAGCGGGCGACAACCGTGTGCTGACCCCCAAAGGGCTCGACCTCTACCGCGACTGGTGGACCGCCATGAAGAAGGCGAACCAGCTCACGGACGAGCGCAAGCTGGCCGAGAAGCGAAGGCTCTGGAAGGAAGGCTACGTCTCGCTCTCGGCCGACGCGTGCATGCTCGCCGGCAACGACACGCTCATGGAGTTCGCGCGCTACGGCCAATTCCAGACCCTCATCTCGAAGGTCTCGAAGCTGCGCACGAACGGGTACCCGATCCAGACCAGCTTCGAGCCGATGCTCGAGACGGGACGCGCGTCGAGCTTCTCTTCGAAGATCATCCCGAACAGCGTCGCGATCCTCAACCTCCCGCGTAAGCCCGGCATGCGCGAGTGCTTCATCCCGCGCAACTCTGGGATGCACATCCCAGAGGAAGAGCGCCGCATCTTCATCGCGGCGGACTTCGGCATGGCAGAGCTCGTGAGCCTCGCACAGGTTTGCTACGTCCTCTTCGGCGAGTCCCGGCTCCGTGATGCCCTCAACGCCGGAATCGATCCGCACCTCGACTTCGCGGCCACGATGCTCGGCATCACCTACGAGGAAGCGCTCGTGCGCAAGCACGAGGAGTTGATTGCCGAGCACCGGCAGATGGCCAAGCCGTTCAACTTCGGCAAGCCTGGGGGTCTCGGCATTGACACGTTTATCTTGTTCGCACGCGCCCAGTACAAGGTGAAGTTCGGCAAGACGCCCGCGGAGGCATACGAGAAGGTCAAGGGCTTCACCAAGCTCTACTTCAAGAAGTGGCCTGAGGTGCGCGAATACCTCAACTTCATCGGCGAACAGTGCTCTCGTGATCCCGACAATCTCTGCGACATCCGCTCGTACGGCAGTGGAATGCTCCGGGGCCGGATGCAGTACCCGGTCGCGAGTAACCACCAGTTCCAGCACCTGACCGCGATGGGCTTCAAGTCCGCGCTCAACGCCGTGCAGCGCCGCTGCTACGTCGGCGAGAAAACCCCGAGTGGGTACATTCACACGCATCTCTACGGTAACCGTGTCGTCGCGCCCGTGCATGACGAGGTCGTGCTGGAAGCGCGCGAGATTGATGCGGACGAGATCGCGAACGAGCTGCGCGCCGTGATGCGCGAGCGCTACCGGCAGTTCACGCCCGACGTGGAGATCGACGTCGAAGCCGCAGCGATGCGCCGCTGGCGCAAGGGCGCCAAGCCCGCCTTTCACAACGGGCGTTTGATCCCCGTCGAAGACAAACACCTGTACGAGAGGGCAGCATGACTGAAACTCAAAATGAGATGGTCACGCTTGCCGAGGTGCCTGTTTCGGCAACGACGTCGCTTGCGGTTTTGAAAGCCGAGGAGGTGGAGGCACGAAGCATCCGCCAGGAGTTCGCGGCTCTCACCATCAACTCTCAAGAGGATATCGAGTTCGCCAACGAACTCCTCCGAGACGTCAAGGCAAAATGGGAAGTGCTCGAGGAGCGCCGAACGCGGATTACAGGCCCCCTCAACAAGTCCCTGCGTGAGACCAATGCTCTCTTTCAGCCAGCTCTCAAGCTTCTCAGCGAATGCGAGAGGGTACTCAAAAGCAAAGTCGCGGAGGGAATTAAGGAGCTCAAAAGGCTACAAACGGAGTCGTTGCGGCTCATCGCGCAGCAGTCGCGCTCCGGAGATCTCGATGCGGCCAGAGCGACCATGCTTCGGATGCCCGATGCGCGGTTACCTGAGAAAACCAACGTGCGCGAGAAGCTCGACTTCGAAGTGATCAGCCTGTTCGATGTCCCCGAGGAGTTCTTGGCCATCGTGGTGAACGTCGAAGCAGTAGAGGCAGCCTTAGACAACGGCGTGAGGGTTATTTCAGGGTTGCGAATCTTCCCGCGGTCGATCGTGACGGTACGCAAGTGAGGCGCTCCCTCATACGAACCAGCTTGAGCTGGCTGCGATCGCGCCTGCACGCATGGGCATTCGGTTGCATTCGGTGGTGGCATGTAGGTGTGCTGAGGGTTCGGCACGATCGCTACGTCGCGCAGCTGGCACCAAGCGATCTCGAGGCCGCACAAATCGCCATCCGGAGAGTCGCGGAGGCCCGCTTATTCCCTCCGGACTGCGTCTCTGCAGGGGTCGTCCGCGGAGGCCCTGCGCTGATCTTCCGGCACGACGGAGCTGTGGAGATCTTCATCGGCACCAGTTACGACCATGCCGCGGAGAAGCTGCTGCAATGGTTTCGCGAGGAACGATCTGCGGGCGAAGCTCCACAGACACGGAAAACGACACGTCTGAATCGCGCGACGCGTCGCGCATGGGGAAGCAACAAGCGGAAGGGACAAGCGGATGGCTGATCCACTTCAGAGGCAGGTCGGCGGCGGCCACTACAAGGGTCTGGCGATCCAACCGATTACGTACATCTTCGCGAATGGCCTCGGGTTCGCGGAGGGCAACGTGATTAAATACGTCACACGGTGGCGAGCGAAGAACGGCATCGAAGATCTGAAGAAAGCGCAGCACTACCTGGAGCTCCTCATCCAGCAGGCGCAATCTGAAGAGGCCGAATCGCCCGTCAGGAGAGGCGCAGAGGCAGCTGAAAGAGGCTGACCAGCTGCCAGGGAGTTGATTCGTTTTATCCAATGAATACCGTGGAGGCGGCCATGTCAGCGGAGCAGCTCAGTTTCCATCTCGTTCAACTCTCGCAAAATCAGGCATTGCTGACGGAAGACGAGGCTGCCTACGTCCAATCCGTGGAGTTCTGGCTCGCCTCCGGTGAAGCAGTCACGGAAGCGGAGCAGGTACGCATCCAGGCTATTTACGAAGCGCTTGAACAGAGGCAGTTTTCAGGGTGATGCGCCGATGGAAACTGCCGTCCGGGACTTAGTTGTGGCTGCCCGAAACTGGGCGGAGGCGCGCGAACGGTGCCGAACGCTTGCCGATAGCAAGCGTGCAGATCCTCAAAAATTGGAGAAAGCCAAGCGACAGCTATCCCGTCATTCGGATACGCTCTTCAAGGCCGTCAAGCGATTCGAAACGTTCTTGCGCAAAAAACCAAAGAGTCGTAATAAGCCCGTGGACTGGAACGTTGTTTTTGGCGCGGTGGGAGAGCTCGCAAAGGCGTTCGATGCGTCAAGCGCTCGGTCACCGGATGCCATATACATTGACACCGCCGGTGAAGAAGTTTGAATACGCGGATGCCCGGCCAGTCTGAGTTTGAAAGCTGAAGCTGAAGCTGAAGTTGAAGTCGCAAAAGGCTGAGGAGGAGAAGCTATGGGCCGCCCATCGACTCTGGACCGTTGGACCGCAGAAGAGTTGCAATCGCTTGAAAAGATGGCTCTCAAGGACTCCAGCAAAGACGCGATGGAAGTCGCTCGGCTTTTTGTGGAGAAGTACCCGACTCGGACGCTCGATGCTGCAAAACAGCGCGTCTTCAAGATACGCCGCGAGCAGAAGGGCGTCCCGCCGAGGATCAAAGGCGTCTCGCAGGGCGCCTCCGCCAAGACAGCGCCTCCGCCAAGACAACAGGCCAAGCCCGCGGCGCCTGACGTAGCGCCCGAAGCGCCTGTGTCAAAAGCAGCAGTGAGCGTTGCAACACCCACGGCGAAGAGATCACTCTCGCCAGATCCCGAGAACGCGGAGTGGGTGGTGATCGAGACTCGGAACGGCCACAAGGTCAGAGGCACGCCGGAAGCTGCTGCAAAGGCGGTGCAAGCACTCGATCGCACCGCCTGACAAGCGCGTTCCAAACTCAAACTCGCTCCACCCCCCGAAACTGACGCTGGACCTTGCGCGATCTGCGCGGAGGTGCTCTCTACTGCCTCAGAAGGCTGAAAGAGGGGGCGTCTCTTGGAAGAAGCTGAGCCGATCGACTTTGAAGCAGTTCGCCGCGTAGAGGAGCGCTGGTTCACCCCAACGCGTACCCGTGAGGAGAAGCTTCAGCGGTACGGAGAAGGCCCGTGGATAGATGAGTCTGATGAGCTCGAAGGCTGGCACATGGGCTTGCGTTTCCTTGTGCTCCGGATGCCTGGCACAGGCGTTTTGAACGGCTATGTGGAGATTCCTCCGCAACATCCCTGGAGCGTGAGACCCGAGTTCACGCGGGCGCAGATCGTGATTCACGGCGGTCTCACATACGCGCGACACGAATACCCGGGATTCGGCAAAGCGCTCCGAAAAACGCGCGCTTTGTGGGTGGGGTTTGATACCGGCCATGCAGGAGACCTCCAGCCGGGGCTCGCGAGCGCTATCCAGATTTTTCGCGACTTCGGCTACACCTACAAGGATCTCAACTGGGTCGCAGAGCGGTGTCGAGTGCTCGCGGAGAAGATCGCAGTGGAGCCTGGGTGGCGCGCCAGGCGTAAAGCGTTGCCGCAAGCGAGGACACGCCGACAGCGTAAGCAGCTCGATGTAAAGCTTGCGTTGGCACAGCGTCGGCGGCGTATGAGCAAGCTTGAGGTGGACAGGTTGGCTCTGTTTTTGCGGGATATCATGGCGATTGAAGACGACGGTCCCATGCGGGTGGCGCAGTCGCACTAGGTGAAGGTTCCCTTCTCTCGTGATAGCTTCGGCGCAGGCTGAGGACGAGGAGAAGAGAAGTGCCGCAACATCGCGCTGTGCAGTGGTTGTCGACCTATGGGCAACGGTACCCGATGGCTTGGGATCTGTTCGCCAACTTCCAGCACCTGCGGTTGATGAAGCGCCAGGCCGGGCCAAAGGTCCCTGGGTTTGAGAGCGTGCACGACTGGCCGGACTGGTGCTGGGCGCCGATTGCAGCGGCGCACGCTGTCGTGACGCTGCAGAACCGGCCCGAGGAGGCCAAGCAGAAGCTCAAGGGCATACCGAGCGCTGACAAGGTCCCCGCGGAGCTCTTGGCGCCCACCCAGGACACAGGTGCGCTGGCAGCGGTTGCCGCGTGGAGAGCGACGCAAGGAATCTATCGCTTCGATCCGGATGTCATTCGGGAGCTCTACAAGACGCCGGTCAAGGGAGACATTCCTGCTGATGTGCTTCGGCGCCTCCCAGCATGGTGCGTGTACATCGAAGCGCCGTCGGATCTACTCGGGGCGCCGGGTTCTCTCCGAGGTTTTTTCGCGTATTTGGAGTTCGACGCGATCGATTCACACGAGGAGCTTCGCTTCGCGCTCGACATCGAGGACTACGAGCAGCTGGTGCCCATGATGGTTCGCCTCGGCGGCTCTCTCGAGGAGGGTGTGCGCGCCGCGCATGAGCGTATGAGAGAGCTGTCCGAGCAGCACTGGAGGCCGAAGTTCCCGGATCTTTGGAAGGCTCGCGATTTCATCGAGGGCCTCACGTCGATCGTGCTTTTCCTCTGTGCGGACGAGACGGATGTTCCGCCGGCTGCAGAGCGGCCCGACCGTATCGCGAAGACTTCCAAAGGCCGGCAGATCCTACCCACGGGGCGGCCGACCGTCATCGATTGTGGAGTGAAGCTCGGCGCAGCGCTGCGTAAGTCGCGCGAGCCTCGCGCAGCGCCAAGCGAAGGGGAGGAGACGGGGCGCACCGTCGGAGGACATATTCGAGCCCCGCACTGGCACACCTTCCTCGCAGGCCCTCGGAATGAAGAGCGAAGGCGCATCGTCAAGTGGTTGCCGCCGATTCGTGTCGCGCTCGACGACGATGAGCTACCCGATCCGACGCTTCACCCAGTTCGGGATTGAAGATCCCCTATCAAGGTTGAGTTTATGTTGGCAGGGGCACGGCTCTTGTGCGATGTCCGCCTTATGCCCAAGACGAATCAACCGAAAGCCGCTTTCGGGTCGAAGCGAGAGTTCATCCTCAAGCACATCGATCTTCCGACCCAGCAGATCATCCGAGAAGCCGCGAAGCAGAAGCTGAAACTTGGCGCGCAGTATATCTACGTGGTGCGCAGCAGCCTCAAGCCCGCGAAGCCGCCCAAGAAGTTGAAGAAAGCGCCGCCTTCGTCAGCGAAGGCGCTCGCGATCCTCAACGGAGGCGAAGTAACGTCGCCAGCACCTCGGCACGTTGCCGCTCGGCGCGCAGCTGCTCAACCCGTCACCAATGGCAATGGGCACGCGCCAGTCCAGGGTCCTGCGTCGTCTCAGCGTTCGTCGCTGGAAGCCTCCTTCTTCGACGCCGCCATCAGCCTTGGAACAGTCCGAGCGGAGGAGCTTCTGAAAGAGCTCAAGGGCCGCGTCCACGTCTGGTGAGAGAACGGCGTCATGACGTAGGGCAGGGTGTGCTGAATCGGGTTTGAGTTTGAGGTCGTGATAGATTCGCGTCCATGGAACTCGGAGACACCCCGTGGGTGGACCGCACCTGGAAGAAGCTCGTCGACCGCGTGCAGGTTCGGGACGACATCGAGTGGAAGTGGGTGCCGCGGGTCTCAAACGACCGCCCGCTCCGCTTCGAGGAGTACGGCTGCGGGGCCTACGGGTGCGTCTCGCCGACCGAGCAGCCCGGCATCGTCGTCAAGCTGACGAGCGACGCGTCGGAGGCGCTCTTCGTGGCCTGGTCGCTCACCGTGCCCAAGCCGGCCGCCGGGCTCATCCCCTTCCACAAGGTCTTGGCCGTGCCGGATGCGACCTACCGTGGCCGGCCGCTCTACGTCCTGTGGCGCGACGAGGCCGTCGACGTCGGCGCCCTGGACGTCAGCCGCCGGGGGGTCGGGCACGCCGTGCGCACGTACCAGCTCGAGATCACGCACCTCAACCAGCTGATGGAAAACGCCCGCCAGGTGGGGCAGGCACTCAAGCGCTGGCGCGCCCGCATGTCTGACGAGGGGTTTTTGAGCACCTTGCCGCTGCTCTGGGACGCCTACCAGGCCCCGGGCACGCTCGAGGTGCCCAAGCACGTCACCGTGGTGCTCGTCGCCTTGCAGAAGGCCGAGCACTACATGCAGGAGCTCTCGCGCTCCCGCTTCAAGGGCGTCGCCACGGCGCTCTTGCACTACCTCAAGCGGGGCGTTCTCTTGGCGGACGTGCGGGGCGCCAACGTCGCGCGCCGAATCGGAACCTATGGCTCGCCCGGCGATTGGACGATCATCGATCCCGGCCTGTCGATCGTCCTGAACCCCTCGGTCGAAATCCCCGCGATCGAGGCGCTCTGAAGGAGTTCTGCGCATGCACCTGCTGATGCCCTGCAAGCACGACGACCGAAACAGCGTCTGGACCTACCTCATTGGGGGCGACACGGCCGACCACACCATTCAATGGTGCCCCATCTGCGGCGCCGTGCAGGAGGTCTGGGACGGCCACAAGCGCCCGTGGCAACTGCCGCAGCTGGCCCAACAGCACCCCCTGGGAGTCTCGTGAGCGAGCATCGCCGCAGGCTGGCGCGGGACCGCGCGTTTGATGCCCGCAACGGGCTCGCCGCCCTGATCAAGCACTCCGGCGTCGCTCCGGCCTACGTCGAGAAGATGCAGGGCAAGCTCGTCGAGCTCTGGACCGAGGCGGTGAGCGCCATGGGTGATCTCGGCGAGCCTGTGTACCCGAGCCTGATCACGGTGGCGGTGAAGAAGGACCCGGAAGACGAAAAATGACCTGGCACGAAAATAGTCCGTGGGGTTCTTCGAACGCCGGTCATATAGAAGCGAATGCGACCACGTAAGACGGTGTTGTGTGCTCTCGTTTGAGGAGTACCTCGAGCTTATCAAGCAGCCGCGAACCCCGCGCAATCAGTGGCTCTACGAGGCGGGCCTCCGCATCTACGTGCGCGTCAGCCATCCGTTGTTTCGGCCGACAGAGGTCGATTTTGACCTCGCGAACATGGATGCCGACGAACCGGGCCAGGGGGCGCTCACGCGATTTCTCGACAGGTACGAGCCTCGTTTCGGTTTCTACGTCCAGAACTGCCTCAACGAGCGGCTCGTGCTCTACCTTCAGCGACGTGGCTACAAGAGCTTCTCGCTTGCAGGGGATTACGGCATCCACCTGTTCCGCGGGCGCCCTGCGAGCAGTTTTCAGCGTCCTTGATCTGAAACAGGCCCACCCTGTAAGGTTTGAGCGTGACTCGCGGCAGTCGGCGAGGGGGTGGAGGCAGTATGCGACGATGGTGGCACTGGGCGCTGTGTCGCTTGGGACGGCACGCTTTACGGCGCCGAGGGGGCTTGCTCGTGTGCGAACGGTGTCCGAGCCGATGGGAGCCGTTCGGCGAGTTTGAGACCTGACGTAAAAGAGGCCCCGGTCGGCGGGAACGCGACCGGGGCCTCTGCGGAGCTTGCCAACCGTGAGAGTCAACCAAACGTGAGAACCAGCCAACGTGATATTCGCACAGCACGTTGAGACGCGTCGAGAGTTTTCGTTTGACCCCCTGCAACTGCGAGAACTTGGCCATGACAGACCGACTGACCCTGCTTGAGAGGCAACAAAAGTTGCTCGACGAGATGACCGACCAAATCCATGAGCACGATGTGCTGCTCACCCGCGTCATGTGGTGCGCCTGGATCCTCGGCATCCTCACGATCGCCTACTTCTTTGGGCTCATTCCGAGTAGCGCGCTGTTCGCGGCCATCGGCGTCGCATGCCTTTTCGCAGGCTATTGGGCCTGGCGCACACGCCAGCTCGTCCAATACATGGAGGGGTACTGGAAGGCGCAGGCACGCCTGCTGAAGCTCAACAGCTAGCGCTGGCCCTTACTTTTCTTTGGAAATGCGCTCTTCGAGACGTGCCACAGAAGCCCGTGTCCCCGCCTCGCCTTCGATCGTGCGCACCCACGTGGTCGAGAGCCGCTCAATGCGCTTGTCGAGCCCGTCGACACGCCGATCGATCTCGTCCGTGCGTCGTTCCTCGCGACCTGCCCGATTTTCGAGTATCTCCAGCCGCAGATCTTGCGCTCCATGGACCATCGCGGCGTTGTGCACAAACCACACGATCGGGATGAGCACTGCCATCGACACGACGACCCACGAGACGAAGTACCCCACGATGTGCGACTTCTTGATTGTGAGTGTTCCTTCCATGTGACCCCCTGCAGCTAGCCTACCAGCTGTCAGTGGAACTCGGTCACGGCCTCGCGCAGGTACTTCGCGCAGAGCGCCTGGGCTTTGGCTTCGCCGATCGTCTCGAGGTCGTCCGCGCGATCGCCGATCTTCGCGAGGTCTTTGCTGCGCTCATCCCAAAGATCGCAGAAGCCGAGCACGACCTGGCGCAAGCGCTCCACAGCGTCGTCCGCAGTCGTAGGCGTGTCTTTCCGCGTAGGCTCCTCCTCGAGCAGCCATTCCGTGACCCGCTTGAACATCTCTTCGAAGCCGGGACGAGCCTGATCAGCGATGTAGCGAGCCACGGTGCAGCGCGCCCTCCAACTTGGCTCGCCATCGAAGACCGGCCACGCAACTTTCACCGCGCTCGTGGCCACGAGGAAGCCGTAGACCTCTGCGAAGTATGGGTGCTCTCGCCTGGTGTGGATGAGAGCAGCGACGAAGGCGAGTTCGGAAGGATGAGGCTTCGGCATGGGGTGACTCAGCTCCTTGTCAGCTTCGTTGTGAGATCCTGGATGTAAGCCTGCTCAGCACTCGGCTTGAGTGCTTGGGCAGCTTTGACGAGAGCGGTGACGGCCCACATGGGGTCCTTCATTTCGGAGGTAAGAACGAACTGCGTGCCCAGCTCGGGGTTGCTGCGCTTTTGAACCGCCGCGCTGAGGGCGTACTTCATCCGATAGCGCGTGCAGAGCGGCGCAAGCACCGCACGTACCTCTTCGGCGATGGCGAGCATTTCCGCCTCGGTCAGGTCCACCTGCTCGGCTTCGTTCATGGTGTATCTTTCACGGGAGGCGCTTCGCGCGCGGCCCGACCACGACGCCGACGCACAAGCTCGGCCGTGCGCAGCTTGGCCTTGGGTGGAGCCAGCTTCGCGCCCAGCTTGGAAGGATCATACTGCCTCACCAGCTCGATGCCCTGCTGGAGCCGCGACATGAGCTCTACGACCTGCTCCTGCGAAAGCGGCACGTCGATGCGGTCTCCACCGACCTCGATGGTCATCGTCAGAGTGCCAGTGCCGAGGTTGCTGATGACGGTAAGGTCAGCGATTCGTTGCACGTGTACCTTCATGCCGGGTGCCTCCAAAGGGTCTGGAACAGGTGCCTACAGATCGTCCTCGGCGACGAACTGGACGACGCCCAAGTGCTTCGCCAGGCGCATGACCAGCGTGCGATCAGAGTCGCGGTCCCAGTCACCGCGGCACATCACCCCGCGATCGTTCTTCGTCGACGACTTATGGCAGACGAAGTGCGTGTCCATCGACGCGCAGTGGTCGAGGACGTCATCGACGCGTGTTTGAGAAACGATGCGCGCGCTCGAAAACAAGCACTGGTTACAGCGCTTGGCCATCACGAGCAGCGTGGAAGGGTCGTGCGGTGCGCGCGCCATAGGGGGTAAGCGCGTTTTATCGCCGAGTGGTGCAAACGACCAAGAAAAAATCAGAGTGGTTGAGAATCCGGGCAGCGCTAACGTTTGCGGCGAGGCTGAGGTTGAGGTGGAAGTTCGAAGCCGCGTTCCTTGAGGATGAGGGCATAACGGGAGCGCCCGTCCACGACACCAACGATGCCCACCTTCTTTGTTACTTTGTCGACAACGTAGAACACGAGGTGGAAGTCGGGGGCATTCGTGACGCGCAGGGTGAGATCCTTGAGCACCGTGCGCCCGACCGCAAGCGGGCTGTGCTTGAGGCGCTCACAGTTATCATCGATAGAGGTCAGCGCTTTGTCCGCGATTCGTTCGGCTGATGCGAGAGCGAACTCGCCGATCGCGCGAATGTCGGCGATCGCGGCGCCGCTGAAGAGAGTTTTGAAACGCGTCATGGACGCGATTTTATACCCAGTTCCCGTTTCAGTTTCGAAATCGAAAAGTCTGGGTCGATGCCACTGGCTCGTGCGCGCTTGACCATGCTCCGGAGCGCGCGTTCGACCGCCTTCGTGGCCGGACTTCCGTCGGCGTTCAGCACCGGACCATCGCCGATACCCTCGAGGTCACCTAACTCGTCGGAATCATTGTCCGCAATCGCTGGCGCACCCTCGAGCTGTCGATCTCGACCCATGGTAGAACGTTAGCACGGGTGCTAACGCGCCGTCCGTGCTGTTGCCAACTGCTCGGCCAAAGCCTCGGCTTTTTTGCGAGCTTGGGCGTCGTCTTGCCACGGTCCCGTGAGCAGTGGCGGCTCGTTCGGGTTGCCGTCGAACAGGTACAGGAAGCCCCATCGCCCGCCTGGGCCGGGCCGGGTCTCGATGCGGATTCTGAAGGGTTCGAGCTTCATGAGGGCTTGTCCTTGCAGTAGACCTGCGCCATCGCGCAGAGGCTAATCAACGCCCCGGTGAGCGCGCAGGCGAAGGTCATAACCGTGTTGTCCTTCGACAGCGTGTAGAGGTACCAGAGCCAGCCTGTGGTTGCGCCGAATACGGCAATGGCGACGTTGAATGCTCGGTAGGTCACGACGCCCCCGATGAGTTTGAGCTGTTGCTTTTTCGCACGTCGAGACCTCAAAGCCCAGACAGATTCAGACGGCGACCTGGATCGCGCGTGATAGGGTCCGCCCGATGAGGTTGAAAAAATGGACGACGAAACGTATATCGCCAAATGCCCGCACCTGACGGCGTATGAGACTGAAGGGATGGGAACTGCCCAGTTCAAGACCGGCGGCGTGCTCAGGTCCCAGCGTGTCGGGATTTCGACGCTCGCGGTGGAAGCGAACACCCGCCGCGGGGCCATTCGGTATGAGGTCGAGGTCTGCGTGATCTGCGCAGCCTGGCTGTCTACGCGGCTCGAGGCCGTGATCAAGGGGACCATCGCATCATGACGCAGCGATCCAAAGAGTGCGCTCGCAAGCTGCAGCAGGCCACAGGCGTGAACTACACCTTGGCACTGTCCGCAGTTAGGAACTTCGTGCGCCACTGCGTGGAGGAAGGAATGTCGCGGAAGGACGCCTACGAGGCAGCCAAGAAGGCGATCGCTGAGAACCCCAAAGGCGCCTTCTATCTCAAGGACTCGCTCGTATGAGCGCCGAAGAAGCGGATCTGGCGGCCTTCCGCGAGCGATTGCAGAGCTGGTGTAAGCAGCACGATGCCGAAATCATCAGGTGCTCGCGTCAGTACCAGGCACCTTGTGAGGGGTTGGCCTTTGCGGGCGGCGTGCGGTTCAAAAACGGGCGGAGCTACACCGCACACGCTTTGACGACAGACCTCGTCATCGACGACCTCACCCGGCTGGGGCTTTTCTTTCGCGGCGCTTGAAAACTGCAGCTTGCGTGCCCGCGTCCGAATATGAGATGGCTAGCGGCTTCAAACCTACCGGGGAGGGGCCATGGGTGCGAAGTATTCAGATCATCTGAAGCCACAGAACACGCCGCAGTCGGAGAAGGTCGATCCTCGCCAAGTTCAGAACAGCGCGGGCGGGTACACCTTCCAGGTCGAGCCGCTGCAGAGACTCGAGCGGTTTCTAATTTTGGGCGCCGAGGGCGGCACGTATTACGCCTCCGAGCGCAAGCTCGTGATTGAGAATGCCGGCTGCGTTCGGAAGTGTCTCGACACGGATCCGGTGCGCGCTGTGCACCTCATCAGAGACATCAGCATGCAAGGGCGCGCGCCCAAGAACGACGCCGCGATCTTCGCGTTGGCGCTGGCCGCCGCGCACCCCAGCCCCGCGGTTCGCGAGCTCGCGCTCAATGTGCTGCCGGTGGTTTGCCGAATCGGCACGCACCTCTTCCAGTTCGTCGAGGCAGTCGACGGCCTGCGCGGCTGGGGCCGCGGCCTCCGGCGCGGCCTCGGCAGGTGGTACGAGGGCAAGTCGCCCGAGCAGCTTGCCTATCAGGTGCTCAAGTACCAGGCGCGGAACAAGTGGTCACACCGTGATGTGCTGCGCCTGGCACACCTGACGCCGCGAACGCAGGAGCCCGTTGTCGTGCAAAGTCTCGAGCTTGCCGACACGATGCCGGCCGTCGCGGATCGTGACCTCAAGCCGGACAACCAGTCGATCTACCGCTGGGTCATCGGCGCCGAGCTCGGCGAGCGCCACGTCGTGCGCAAGAGCCGGGGCGTGACCGTGCAGTATCCCGTCGTCAAGGAGCTGCCGCCGCTGCTCGCGGCCTACGATGCGCTCAAGACCGAGACCGAGCTCCCGAAGGTGCTCGCGGCCATTCGCACGCACAAGCTCACGCACGAGATGATTCCAGGCACGTGGAAGAGCCGCGCCGAGGTCTGGGAGGCGCTTTCGGAGCATATGCCCATGCACGCGCTTGTCCGCAACCTGGCCAACCTCACCGCGAGAGGTGTCATCGCGCCTTTGGGCGACAACACGAGGCGCATCGCAGCCCAGCTGCTCAAGCACGACGCGATCACGAAGTCGCGCCTGCACCCGATCGCGCTCTTGAGTGCGCTACGCGTCTACGAGTTAGGCCATGGTTTGAAGGGGTCCCTTTCGTGGGTCCCCGATCAAACCATCTGCGCCGCGCTCGGCGAGGCGTTCTACCTGGCGTTTCAGAACGTCACCTCAACCGGGAAGAAGCACCTGCTCGCGCTCGACGTGTCCGGTTCCATGGGCGACGGCGAGATCGCAGGCGTGCCAGGGCTGTCGCCGCGCGAAGCGAGCGCAGCCATGGCCTTGGTCACGATGCGAACGGAGCCCGAACATCACGTGGTGGCCTTCACGGGCGGCGACAGACCCCCGTCATGGTTTCCCGGCTTCAGCGGGCGCCACCCCATGACCGAGGCGTGCTCGCCTCTTCCGCTTCGGCCGGAGATGACCTTGAAGCAGGTCATCGACAAGATCAGCGGACTGCCATTCGGCCCGACCGACATCGCACAGCCGATGCTGTACGCGCTCAAGAATGACATCCCGGTCGAGGCCATCGTGATCTACACGGACAGCGAGACCTGGTGCGGTGAGCCTCACCCGCACGTGGCGTTACACATGCTTCGCATGAAGAGGGGGCTGCCCGTGAAACTCGCCGTGTGCGCGATGACGGCCACCGAGTTCACCGTGGCCGACCCGAACGATCCAAACTCGCTCGACATCGTGGGATTCGACACGGCGACGCCTTCCATACTTGCCGACTTCGTGCGCGGCTGATACTGAGATCACGTCGAGCCGATGATCGGGGGTTATCAATCGGGTCCGGGGGTCGCTGGTTCAAATCCAGCCCACGCTGTCGAAAGATGAAGTGGTAGCTCAGCCTGGCAGAGCACCGGAGTTTGCCCCCTGTCGCTTCCTTGTTCGACGTTGAGGCCGAGGCATCGAAGAAAATGAAAAGGCTAGTTGGCAGAGAGGTCGACGCCTGATAAGGAAGTTTGAGTCGAGCCGTTGATCTGAGGTTATCGCTTTTACCGAGTCCACCTCAGGTCGTCCCTTTGTTCGACTTTTTGATTTTTCTCCCGAGCCGTCGTGCTGAGGTTCTCATAGGGTTTGAACTCCTCGGTGCATCTCCTTGTTCGGGAGGTTTTTTTCTAATGCCACGCAAATGCGAGATGGATACTTGATCTTGCGTGACTACCAGCGTCGCGCCCTCGCGCAGGTTGCGCGTAGCAAGTGCCGCGCGTCGTTGGTGGTGGCGCCGACGGGGGCGGGTAAGGGCACGATGGCGGTCGCTCTGCTCGAGAGGGCCAGCCGGAGGGGCGAGCGGGCGTTGTTTCTGGTGCATCGCCGTGAGATCGTGCGCGACGTGCGCGATCGGCTCGCAGAGCGCGGTATTGATGCCGGACTCATCCTTTCAGAAGAGCCCAATACTCCGGCGCGGGTGCAGGTGGCCAGCGTGCAAACTCTTCTGCAATCGTCTGCACGCGGCTTTCGCCTCGTCGTGGTCGACGAGGCGCACCACTACTTAGCCGACGAGTGGCACGCGACGCTACGCCGCGTGGGCAAGGGTGCCCGCTTGGTCGGTTTCACAGCGACGCCGCAACGCCAAGACGGCAAGCCTTTGGGCGATGTATTCGACGAGCTGATCGACGTGGTGAGCTACTCGGAGCTCGTGCGCGACGGGCACCTTGTGCCGTGTCGTGTGCTGCGCGCGCCCGCACCACTGGGCGCCGATCTGGCCATGTCGCCCGCGGCGGCCTACTTGCAGCACGCGCGTGGTTCGTCGGCGTTCGTGTTCGAGTCGACTGCGCTGCGCGGTCGTGCAACTGCCGCCGAGCTTCGCGCCGCGGGAGTCCGCGCCGAGTTTGTCATGTGGACCATGCGCCGCGACGAGCGCGACGCGATCGTGCGACGACTGCAAAGTGGCGAGCTGCAAGTCGTCGTCAATCTTTACACGATGACAGAGGGCGTCGACGTGCCGCGCGTCAACACGATCGTGCTCGCGCGTCCGTGTCGCTTCGCGGGCGCCTACATCCAGATCGTGGGGCGTGCGCTTCGCGCGCACCGTGGCAAGCGAGAGGCTTTGCTGCTCGATCTTACCGGGGCGAGTTACCTCCACGGCTTGCCGATCACTGATCGCGCGTACGCCCTGCACGGCAAGCGGCCGATCGCGTTTTCGGGCGACGACGTGAGCGAGTATCGCGCCGCACCGAAGGAGCGCGGCGCCTCGACCGTGCTCGCTCTCGGCCTGGTCGAAGCAGATGAAGCCTCACAACGTGCGCACGGTCGTCGCGTGGTCGACTGGAGTAAACAGCCGCTCGGGAAGGCCACCGATCGCGAGATCGCGACAGCGGTAGGCGTGTCATCGGCGCAGGTGCGCCTCGAACGTCTAGCGCGCGGGATACCGCCCTACGGTGGCGAGAGAAAGAAGCCGATCGATTGGGACGCGTGCAAACAGCTCGGCAAGATTCCCGATCGTGAGCTCGCCGAACAGCTCGGCGTCGATGTCAATGTGGTGGGAGCGGCGCGAAAGCGGCGCGCAATCCCGCTGTTTCACGCATGGATTCCCGAGGCGTTCTGGGACGACAAGCCGCTCGGGAAAGTGGCAGACGCCGAGCTTGCTGCACAGCTCGGCGTCGATAAGCGCGCCGTCGCCCGTGCGCGTCGCCGCCGCGGGCTTGCTGCGGTAGAGCCGTGGGTGGACTGGGATGCGGAACCACAACTTGGGCGCGTGCCCGATCGTGAGCTCGCCGAAAAGTACGGAGTGTCTCGCAACACTGTCGCGAGCGCGCGCGTTCGGCGCCTTGGAAGCTCTCGCGCGCGCTCGTGCACCGGTTTAGATTGAGAGGCGAATGATGTCGAGTGAGTACATTGAGCTTGACCCGAATCAAATCCGCGATCTTCGGCCGCTCGTACTGGGTCTCGATGGTCGCATGCAGGTGCTCCCGGCTTCGTTCTGGGCGAGCACGACCACGCACGAGCGCGCGGCGTTTGGCAATCGGACCGGCATCTACGGCTTCCCGACGGTCGAGCTCGTCGAGCGTCTACGAGAGCTCATCAAAGGACGCTCCGCGATCGAGATCGGCGCAGGCAACGGTGTGCTCGCGGAGGCTCTCGGCATACCAGGGACTGACAGCTTCCAGCAGCTGATGCCGCTGTACCGGCGGATCTATGAGCGCGGGAACTTCACGATCGTCCCCTACGGTCCCAAAGTCGTCGAGATGCATGCGAGCCGCGCTGTGAGGCACTTCAAACCCGACGTCGTGATCGGCTGCTGGGTCACGCACAAGTATGACCGGAAGCAGCATGCACGAGGCGGCAACGAGGTCGGCATCGATGAGCCCGACATTCTTCGGCACTGCTCGACGTACGTGTTCGTCGGTAACGAGAAGGTCCACAGAGACACGCCACTCTGGGATCGTGAACACGTGATCGAATATCCGCCCTACGTGTTTTCGCGCGCCCACAACGGGAGCCGGGACTTCATCGCCACGTTCCGGGGGTACAGGTGACGGACGAGAGCGCTAGCCTGTAGCCACCCAGCGGAGCGAGCCATGAGCTTCTGGAGCCGACACTACTTCTACCTCACGCCCCTGGAGTGGGCATTTGTTCTCGCCTTGATCGTGCTGTTCGCCTCGTTCGAGGACTGCGCACGCGGGCCGAGAAGGCAGCCCCGCGCTGCTCCAGTCGAGCAGCCGAAGAGCACGGACCACCGGCTGCTCGAGGTTCTCCTCGCCAAGCTGCGGAGGGACGAATGAGAGGAAAAGGAAAAGCACAATGACAGCACCCATCTACATGCAGCCCAACAGCGTCAAGCTCAACGGCGCCACGCACCCGTGTCCGCGCTGTGGCAAGCTCAACGGCGCCACGATCTCGCACGGCGACGCGGTCAAGGATGGTGATGCCAGCCTCTGCGCGTCCTGCGGCGCGCTAAGCCGGTTGCAGAGCGGCAAGCTCGTCCCCATGACCACCGTCGACGTGATGAAGATGAGCGACCAGGAGCGCGAGACGATCGCCCTGGCAGGCCTCGAGATCGGCGTGAACACACAGGGTCTGTTCCCCATGAAGATGGGGACGAAGCCAGCGTGATGCCACATGCCTCTCTTCGCTTACGGCCTGGTGTGAACACCGAGGTGAACGTCCTGGGGCAAAAGCGATTTCAAGCCTTCGTGCGCGTCGATCGCGACGAAGGCGGCGTGGTCACCACGCAGTTCTACGAAGGCGCGTGGACGACCGATGAAAACGCAGCAGACAAGCAAGCTCGTGATATCGGCGCGACGGTGCGTCAACGTTTCGGCCTACCGCCCAAGGGCTCAGGCGCCTAAAAACCCGAGGGCTCAGGCGCCTGAGCGCGGCTACGTGCGCATCTACTGCGCCTGAGCCCGCACTGACAGCGGCCTGAGCCCGTACACAGCGGCCAGAGCCCCGCTGCAAGGTGCGCCTGAGCCCGCGGGCTCAGGCTGACACTCGCCGGAAATATCCTACACGGAACTTCCGGGCCTAAAGTCGGCTAACTATGCGAAATCATTGAGGAAAACGGGATTTTGCCAGGGGTGCCGTAAAGCTCCGTTTCCGGCGATCAAGGCTCTGGGCTCGCCAAGAATCCGCACGATTGCGTGCGCTTGCGAGGCGCTAGCAAGGCTCTGGGCTCGCACTCTGGGCTCTGGTAGCGGCACGGCATACCAGAGCCCGCAGAGTCAAGCCCAGAGCCTGCAATTTGAGTTTGAATATGAGTCCAGAGCCCAGCGTCCGAACATGCGAGCCCGCGGTATTGCGGGCTCTGGGCTCGCACAGTGCGGGCTCTGGGCTCGGAGAAAAAGCGGGCTCACTTTGAATATGAGTCCAGAGCCCAGCGTCCGAACATGCGAGCCCGCGGTATTGCGGGCTCTGGGCTCGGAGAAAAACGGATCGGTTGTTTGAATGTGAGGCGCTAGGGTAGCGTCCGAAACTAGCGAGCCCAGCAAGCGGGCTCTGGCATTCGGAAACGTTTCGATGGTTGCGCGAGCTTTCTCGCGTCACGATCGGAGGGTTTCATGCCAAGCGGATATGTTCATTGTGCGTGTCGCGATTGCTTTGAAATTGCAATCGCTGGCAAAAGTGGCGTCGCTTTCTGTTCGGACTGCAAAGAGTCCGGATGCGACGGATCGGGCGAGTGCCAGCGTTCGGACGCGTACGGGTGTGACGATCTTTGTCCTGCCTGTACAGAGTCCGGCTGCGCTGGCGATTGCGAGATGGCTCGTGAGGCGCTAGTCGGAGTCTGACACTGCATTGCGAGGCGCTAGCCTCGCACTCTGCGACACGCAAGCGAGCCTTCTCGCGTGCGGCTCGGAGGGTACAACCATGCAACTTACGGAAGCGGAGTGCGCAGCACTCGCGATCATGATCGGACTCAAGTCTTTTGCGCGCGCGGAAGCTTTCGAGCGAGAAGGCTTAGGCGCCTACAGCGCGGACTGCGCGCTAATCGCTGGGCTTGTGTCCAAGCGACTCGTGAAAGTCAATCGTGCCGGTGCCATCGCAGTCGAGCGCGAATTCGCACTCGCAACGCTTGCGACGCATACGCGTCCGACTGCTTACAGGCTGGGCATGATCAATGCTCACGGCTACTTCGCAAAAGTGGCGTGAACTGATACGCGAGGCGCTAGCCTCGCACTCTGCGACACGCAAGCGAGCCTTCTCGCGTGCGGCTCGGAGGGTGTTCTATGACCACGAAAAGGGAAGTTCTCGCGGAATTCCGCGAGCATGTTTTGCCGCTTGTCGTCGCCAAGTATGGGCGACACGATCGCATCGCGATTAGCGAAGCGTGGTGCGACTATACGGACGCATTGTGCAAGGATCGGCGGATTACTGCCTATCAAGATCGCACATGGGTCAATCCGTTCTGACATGACGCTCGGAAGCGAGGCGCAAGCCTCGCACTCTGCGACACGCAAGCGAGCCTTCTCGCGTGCGGCTCGGAGGGTTGTAATCATGAGTATCAGTTTGCAAGTGGCGATCGCGAAGCTCGAGTCCGAGCAAGCGCTGTCTCGCGTCCAAGTGTTACAGGGCAACGAAGCGGCTTACGCCGCTTACACGACTTACGCGCACGTTCTAGCGGTACTACTCCAAGTGGTGCCAGCGAACGATACGGCGGGTGCGCCCACGGCGGCTGCGCCCACGGCGGCTGCGCCCACGGCGGCTGCGCCCACGGCGGCTGCGCCTCGCAAGCGCAAGCCCACGGCGGCTGCGCCCACGGCGGCTGCGCCTCGCAAACGCAAGCCCAGCAAGCGCTGAAACGGACGCGAGGCGCTAGGGTCCTCGCACTCTGCGAAGCGCGCGCGAGACAAGTCTCGCGTTCGGCTCGGAGGGTTTGTATGAGCAAGAATTTCGGATCCTTTAAGTTCCTCACGGGCGACGTGAATTTCGCGGACTATGGTGGCAAGTGGTGCCGCAAGGTAGGCGAACGTCGCTACCACGTGATTGAGCTCCTCAATTGGGAGGAAACCGTGGGCGAACGAGAAGCGAGCGAGATCGGGGCCACGTACAACGTGAGCCTCAGCGAGATCGATCTAGACCAGATCGACACGTCCGACGCTCTCAAGTCGTGCGGATGGTACCTCGATTCGGATGGCTTGCTTTTCAGCGAAGCGGGAGATCAGATCGCAGACCTTGAAACACAAGATCTGGCCATCGTCGACGCATGCCACGGGTATGGCTGCAAAGCACCATTGTCGGATGAGTCGGGCAATAGCTACCGCGCTTTGATCGCCAACGCGCGCAAGCTTTCGCGCTCGCTTGACGCTCCCGAGAAGCGTGCCGTAGCGCTTGCGAAGCCGGTCAACGCCCTCGGCTCGACTGCGCTCGAATACATGCGAGGCGACATTGATAGCGCGATCGATCGTGGCATGTCCGCGGGAGACCCGAAAGCGCTACTCATGGGTCGGCTTTACGGCAAGATCTGAAACGGAGTTTGAATGCGCCTCGCGAGGCGCACGTCGAAGTTGAAAGCGAGGCAAGCCTCGCAACCTTGCGAACCGCGCGCGAGTCCATGACTCGCATTCGGCTCGGAGGGTTTGAACATGACAGCTCTAGATCGTGATCTTGATCGTGCGGACACGCGCACGCTCGTGCAGCTGGCGCGCGAAGCGCTCGACGTGCAGAACGCTTGCAATCCGCTGGGGATTTCGCGCTCGTTCGCGAAAGCGATGCTGCGCTTGAGTGCCTTGCTGGAAGCGGAAGGCAAAGGCGGCACGCGCGCACTGTGCGAGCACCCGATCGCGGTAGCGTGGGCTCACAAGATCATGGATCTTCACTATGCGAACTTCGGCTTGACGGCCAGCGAAGCATTCGAAGATCTAGAGAAGCTCGTGCAGCCGTAAGCCGTAAGCCGGAAGCGAGGCAAGCCTCGCACTCTGCGACACGCAAGCGAGCCTTCTCGCGTGCGGCTCGGAGGGTTTTACAATGCAGCTCTATAGCGAGTATCGGCCTACAGGCTTTGATCCTAGCGGACTAGGACTTGACGATCGTCAAACGTGGCTCGTGCTGCCCGTGATCCGCACGCGCGACAGTGGTCCGCTTGAGGAGTCTAACTTTGACGCGGCCGTCAAGTCGCTTGGTGGCGAGTCCGAAACCTTGGAGATCCATCGTTTCGGACACTGGGGTCCGGGTTGGTTCGAAATTGCAATCATTGATCCGAGCCGCGCAGCCGAGGGCGAGCAGATCGAGTCCGCGCTCGCCGATTATCCGGTACTCGACGACTCCGATCTATCCGAGCGCGAATACGAAGCCGCTCAAGAGTCGTGGGATTGCTGGGGAGCACGCGAGTTTGTGAGCGCACTTTCCGCGGCGTTCGCGCTCGCGGACGATACCGTCACCTGGCTCGGAGAGCACCACTCCGAGCTATGGCGCCTGCACATGGATCACTCGCCTTACGGCTACGAGTCGGCCGACGACGGCGCGAGTTTCAACTTCAGGTACGTGGCCGACGCCGGGCACGAGCCGAGCCGCGCCACGCTGGCACGTTTCATCCGTGAGACACGCGCGGCAGATCGCGCACCCAAGTCAAACTCAGTTTGAATAGGTCGCGCCGACGGCGCGTCAAGACTCGTGAGACGCTAAGCGCGTCGCACCCTGCGATGGCCAGCTGAGAAGTTTTCAGCTTGCAATCGGAGAGTGAAGTGTATGCAGTCTGTACACGTGAATGAGATCGCGGTCGTCCACTTTGACGCTGGCCGCGATCGCAACGGCAACCCGAGGCGGTTTTATGCCGTGGTCCATCCTGCGATCGGGACGTTGCTTGCCATCGATGAAGCCTATGAGGGCGAGTCGGCGATTGAGACACACCCTGCTGTCAAGGCATTGCCAGGGCTCGGCAAGCGCCTGCTTACCAAGATCGTCGGCCGTTGGCCCACGACTGCGAACGCTCGCCGCAACGCCTTGCGCGACCACGCGACGTTTCCGGAAGGTGTCACGATCGAGCTGTAACTCGGGAAGCGAGGCGCAATCCTCGCACTCTGCGAACTGCACGTGAGAGCTTCTCTCGCGTCGGGGTTCGGAGGGTTTGAACATGGACCTAGATCAGAAGACACGGCGCGATTACGCGCGACTGCGCGCGATGCACTGGTCTGCTCGCGAGGCGTTGCGCGCGGCGAAGATCCGCACGCGCTTTGAAGCGCTTGAGTACGAGGGTCGCGTGCGGCTCGATATCGAAGCCGACGATATGCCGTACCAGTACGGCGACTATGAAAACGAAAAGGAGACGAACCTCAAGATCGAGCGTGAAGGCTTGTGGGGCGTGGTTACGTTCGTGAGCTGTCCGTGTTGCGGCGCGTGGACCCACGTGGATTCGTGCTGGGGCTTCATCGGCGAAGACTGGCGAGATAGCGGTTACGATACCGATCTGATGGACTCGGCGATCGATGCTGCTGAAAAGCAGTCCGAACAGAAGCGTGCAGGCTGAGTGTCGAGCGAGGCCACGCCTCGCACTCTGCGACACGCAAGCGAGCCTTCTCGCGTGCGGCTCGGAGGGTTAGAACCATGCTGAAGATCACGAATGACGAACACTTCGCCAAGGTCGCGGCTTTCGCCGAGTCCAAGGGTGAGACCACGTGGCGCCACTTCTGGCGCAACGTCTTTCGAGCCTACCGCTACGCGGATTACGATCAGGACGTGTGCGAGCACGAGGCGCTTTCCTTCGTGCAGCCTGGCCAGCGGACGGTGCCCGAGGAGTGGAGCCGCTACGTGCTGGGGAACAAGATCTTCACGCTCTATTCGGACTCGGCACCGGCTAGTTTCGGGTTCTCGGCGCAAACCGTGTTCGGCGGTATCGGCGGCGCGATCGTCTACCACGGCGATCAAAGCGGATGGGTCTTGCCGAACGGCGAGACGATTCCGGAAGGCTACGGCGTGAACACCTACTCTGTTCGGATCGATTCATCCCCCGATCCTTGGAGCTGGCACACCTGAAGTGACTTGCGGCGGCGCGCCTACGCGTCGAGCCTTGCGATATTGCGCCAGTCCGGGCAGGGGCCACTAACCCTCCCGGTTCCGGTTCGGACTGGCGCGATCTCGGAGGGTTTGACCCATGAAAACCGTAGTGATTCCGTTTTCTGGCTTTTACGGCACGTGTCACGAGGCCGCAATTGACTGCGCCGTCGAGCAAATGCTGAGCGACGATTCCGGCACTGTCTATGAAGGGCTGATGAATCGCACGGGCGACGTCAACTATGGCCCTGCGTTCCAGTGCTACGCGCAAGCGTATGCGGAGGCGTTCCTCGCGCAGTTTGAGCTGATGGGCGCGTTTGAAGCCTTGGAATCGCCTCGTGAGTACAACTTCACGACTGACCGGATCTTCTGCCTTGTCGAGGAAGCGGACCTAGCTCGCATGCTCGACGAAACACCTCCGCTCACGTTGCAGAGACACGCGGCGGAGAGCTTTACATCTCGTAGCGGGTTCTGTTCGTTCTATTCGCCCGACACGGCCGAGTGGGGGCCGCTCGACGAATGGGATCACAATCAACTCGGTTGCTTGCTCGCGGCGTACGTCGAGCACTATCAAGGCGAACCATTCGGACAAGAGACCGAATTTGATCTCTTGGAGTCTTGGCGCTGCAACGGCGGCGAGGACGATGCGCTTTGTGCATGCGAGGGCATGGCCAGGCTGGCAAAGGTTGCCGCGTACTTGCGCGATCGCGCGGCGCGTCCTCGCAAGCGAAAGTCGGCACGCACATGAACTACACAGACGGCAAACCCTCGATCCACGGATTGCGTAACAGCATGTCGCAAGGGATGTTCGCAGACCTGCACGCCTTTGCCCTCGGTTTGTGCAAGGGTGATGCCTTGGAAGTTGAGCGCGTTGCGCTCGACGCGGGAGGCTACGCAAAGGGCAGCGGGAGATACTTCGACGTCCAACCGGGGGAACGGATCTACCGGATCAGTCACTATCGAGGGGCGTTGTACCTCTGCTGCAAAGCGACGGCACCCCAGATCAAAAGGGCGCTCGGGTGCACAGCGCCTGCAATCTGAAACTGAGTTTGAATGCGCCTGAAGTGGCGCGCGTCGAAAGGGTGTCATGAAAAAAGCTGACGATACGGCGATCGAGATACGGGTCACGGTCTCCGAGCAAGACCTCGCGGATACGCTTGTCACTGCGGGCGAGTCCGGGAGCGGCTACTGGGCTCGCACAGAGCTGAGCTTCGTCGAGGCGCTTACCCACAAAGCGGGCGTCGAGGTCTTCGACGCGGAGAATCCCAAGGTAAGTTTCGGCACGCTCACGCGCGAGAAGCTTCTCAAGGCGCCTGCTCGCATGGTGGAGCTGTGCCGGGCCTCCCGCGGCGAGTTCAAGGGGCTACAGGAAGCGCTCGGCGAGCTGCTCTGCGGCGATACACTCGACGGCCCGCAGGCCGATCTAGTCGTGCAGGTTGCGCTTTTTGGAGAAGTGAAGTTCGGCTAGTGTCAGAAGGGACGGGCCTCGCTCGTCTAGTGTCAGAAGGGACGGGCCTCGCCCGTCCAGCCTATTCGAAAGCGCGCACAGTGCCCTCGGCTGAGCGCTCTTTCGGGAGGGCTGCAGTAATGGCCAAGTCGAAGTACGAGGATATGAGTTCCGCCGATAAATCGGCGTTCCTGCACGCGCGCGTGCGTGAGATCGCCGCGGCGATCGGGGACAGTGCGCTGCTCAAGGGCTTTGTCTATGACACGGTCAAGGGTCGTCGCGAGGACGGGCGTATCGACACGTGGGCGTATCTCACGCACACGGACGGGCGCTCGCTGTGCTTCCAGCTTGACGTGTACAGGTCCCGGCTTGTGATCGACGACTCGATCCGCTGGTACGACTCCAAGCGCAATGAATCGATCACGCCGCGGCGTGACCTCCCGAAGACGGTGATCACGGTCGACCCTGAGCGAGCCGCAGACAAGATCGTGCGCGAGATCGAGCGCCGGGTGATGCCCGCGTTCGCGGTGCGCTGGGCGTACTTGCAAGAACAACTGCAGAGCGGCGAAGACGAGACCTCGGCGCAGAACCACGCGCTAAGCGTGCTCAAGGCTGCCGGCTTCGACGTGCGTTCGCAGAATACGCAGCGCGGCCACTACGGCTACTTTCACAGCCACGGCGGTCAGTTTGAGATCGCCTACGGCGGCAAGGTGCGGATCAAGCTCGACATCTCCCTTGCGCCGGACAAAGCGGCGGCGCTGATGCGCGCGATCGCGCCCCTGCTCAAGGGTGAGGAGTAACCCGTGGATCGCCAACAGACGATCGACGAGATCGCGGCACAACTGCGCGAAGCTTTAGCGTGGAGTTGTCGCTCACGAAGGAGTGCCTTTTACGCCGGCCGAGCTGTAGGACTTGCGACGCAGTTGGCGCAGACGCAGCTGACAGGCCCGACTATGCTCCGCGCCTGCACGCTCTGCACGGCAGTCAACCGCGAAGTAGAGCGACGTATCGTCGCTGCACCCGAGAGTGAGGAGTAAGTCATGACCACGTTTGCAAACTTCGCTGATGGTTTCGCGGGCACCTTCGAGTGCACGCTTGAGGGGCTTCGTGTGGAGGCGCCGAAGCGTCGCGCGCCCGATGCCAAGCCCTGGCACCACTTCCTCTGGACCGTGACGCTCACCTACCGGGGGCGGACCTTCATGACGGCCTACCGCACGGGTTTGGGCAACGGCACGCGCCGGGGCCGCCCCATGGAAGCGCCGAGAGAGGGCGAGCAACGGGTCCCGATGACTCTCGAGCTGGCGCGCGCGCTCAAGCCCTACGGAAGGCTCACCGTGAGCGATACGGAAGGCTTCGTGCTGCTCTCTCGCCCACCGTTGGGCGACGTGCTCATGTCGCTGGGGCTCGACGCACACAGCGGGGAGCACATGCTGTTCGAAGACTTCGCGAACGAGTTTGGACTCGACACGGATAGCCGGGAGGCTGAGCGCACCTGGCGCGTCTGCCAAGAGACGCGCGGGCAGCTTCGGAAGCTGTTCGGCGCCGACTTCGATACGTTCGACACGCTTGTCGAAGAAGAGGACGACCATGGCTAAAAAACCTAAAGGCGCACTGACCGAGAGTCAACGCGCTGAAATTCTCGAAACGGCATTCAGCGAAGCAGAGGACATCGCCGACATCGTTCGGGATGCTCTGAGCGACGTCGAGTGTGCCGGCACGGTTGAGACCACGTCTGACTGGACTGACAACCTTGCCGAAGCCGAGGACAAGCTCAAGCGCGCACTAAGGGCTATCGCGGATGCACGAGACACTGTGCGTGCGCAGATCCTAGAGCTAGGTCGCAGCGATGACTAAGCCAGTGTGCGGCGCGCGCTTCAAGCGCTTCGTGCTGGACGGCGACTGGATTCCCGGTCCCGGCACCTTGATCGAACACGTACACGCCTACCCGCGCGCCTGTCGCGCGTGTCGCGAGGTGTACTGGGCGAGCAAGTATCTCCCGATGCACCTGAACTGCAAGGGCAGAGCTAAGGATTTTTAGCCATGTTGCCGAACGTCGAACAATACCTCCGCAAAGTGACGACAGACCTAGCCGAGCGCGTAGGCGTCAATCCCGATCGTGTCCGACTGAGCTACGAGCTTTTGGGAGGGGAGTGGGGTTGGCACGTGTCCATCAACTACCTGTGCAAGCCCAAACGCGTACGCAAGCCTTTCAACTACGCGGCACGCGGATACGCTCCGACTTTGCCCGAGGCAATCGTAGACGCGATCGAGGTCTACGAGAGCGCGGACGATCGAGTGGTAACGGCGGAGGTTTCCGGTGACTGACGAACGCGTAATCCTGTTTGCGTGGCGCGGCTTCTGGATGCCTGACGGGCCGGACAACGGTCGCGCCTGCGTGTTCTCGAGCGAAGAGAGCGCACTCGCGTGGGCACGAGAGGCGTACGTTCCGGAGTGCTTCGATCCGAAGAACTTCCGATATTTGCCCATACCCTCGTGGGGCGATCCGACCGAACAAGAGCCGCTCGCGCCTCTGAACCTGCGCGAAGCGCTCACTTATCGGTTTGACCTCTACGAATGCGCAGGCGGCCCTTGCGAAGACAGCTTCCAGGTTCGCGGACGCCAGCAGGCACGAGACTATTTCCACAACCTTGACGCGTTCCACGAGCCCGGCAAGATGCGCATCTTTGTCGTGGAATCGCACGATTCCTGGCGCGAGATCGAACACGCTGAACTGCTGCAAGAGGTTTCCGGTGACTGACCTACTGTACACGAGCGACGCGACGCTTGACTGGCTCGTAGAGGGCGTGATCGAGCGCAACCACCACTATGCCGAGACCGGCGAAGACATCGACAAGGCAGAGCTCGTAGAGCGCGGCGACGGCAAGGCCAACGCTGAGCTCCGGGTGCTCTGGATCAAGTTCGAGACCGCGCTCCGGAGCGCACTCTATGACTGGGCGTCGGCGCACGCCCGGTATCGCCCGGAGGGCTACGCCTCGGCGGAGGCGTGGGTCGAGGCCATGGTGGGCGAGGATGCGGCCTATGCCGTGTTCATGACCCTCAACGGAGAGGGCGTCGGGATTTGGGACGGCCGTTGGGAGCACCTGTTCGACGAGCGCAACGGCTCGGTTGCCGTCGACACGTTGGGTGACTATCTCGAGGAACGTCTCGGCGAGTACGCGGACAACTCCGGAGGCGGATCGCTCAATGAAGCGATGGAAAACTGCACGTACCTGGCGAATCAGGATGAGTGAGCGGCGCAGTGCCGCAGAGGAGAGACCATGATTAGAATGACAGTAGGCCAGAAGCCGCCCGTGGACGCGACGGTGTACCTGTTTCAAGGTGTGGGAGACGGGAGGCGGACAGTCGAGTTCTTCGCAGCCAAGGACAACCCTGACTGGGTCTGCGAACAGACAGCCAACGGGTTTTGGTACGGATACAAGACCGAAGCTGAGCTCGACGCTGCGATCGCTGAGCACGACTAGCGCCGACAGGGATTCCGATTCGATGCCTTCGGGCGATACAGGCCGGCAACGCTGCCAAGAGCCCTCGGAACGGACGGGCGCGCAAGCGCTCGCAATGAAGTTTCCGTTCGAGGTCTCTCGGGAGGGTTGCAGTATGACCACCAAGAACAAGCCCAGTGTAGTGACCGGCGTCGGCGACAAACACGCGCGCCCCGGTGAGCGCATCGTCGAGGTCTCCTTTCCCAACGGCCTCGGCGGGCTCATCTCGCTTTCGCAGGATGCGGACGGCCAGTGCAAGGTCGAGCTGTACCGCTTCGACGCGGCCGTGAAGATCACCGTGCCTGAACTGGACACCTGCGACCGATGCGGGGCATGGCCGCACGGCGAGGGCAGTTGCGGCTAGGTTTTCGCGCCCGAGCTGAAGTCAAAACTCGGCGATATCACATCTCATTTTCAGTGTTGGCGTACAGGGGGATGCCTGAAGAGTATCAGGCATCGTCGAAAGGCCGAGCCATGCTCAGAATCCTGCAGGTCGAGGTCGCCAGACTTCGGCTGGAAAACGCCGCATTGAGGGCAGAGAAGGCAGAACTCGAGGCAGAAAACCTCGAGCTGCAACGCCGGAACGAAAAGCTGGAGGGCGCAGCGGCCGACCCGACGCCCCTTCAGAAGTACATCGCACGGCTCGTCGAGGCCATCGAGCATTCGCTTGGCGCAGAGCGCGCAGACGAACCGCTCGGGACCTACGCGATCCGTCGCGCGCTCGATGACGTGCATGACGCGATGGTCATGCCGAAGAAGGTACGCGCGCAGAAACAGCGCGCAGCAGGGAGTCACACGTGAAAAAAGTCAATCGCCCACGCACCAAGCACAAGAGTTTCGCCACGATGATGTTCCGCGCCGCGGGGGACGACTGGTTCATCTGCGCGCACAACCCCAACAACAAGCAAGCGGCCTATTTTCTGGCGGAACCCACCTACGGCACGGGCGCCGACAAAGAAAAGATGATCGGCTACTTCGTGAGCGGGCTCGAACGCGCGGGCGAGAGCGAGTTCCGGATGCGCGGGTTGCCGCGCAAGTTCAAGGACGTCGAGACCGCCGCCGAATGGCTCGAGGAAGCGCTCGAGGACTACGCGGGCGACGAGTTCAAGGGCGGGGAGGGTGTCTCCGAGCTCAAGGCCGTCACGCCGCCCGAGGCGTTCGTCGAGGCCGTCAAGCCCAGCGCGAAGCGTCCGCGTGCGAAGGAAGGCAGAAACCCGCTCGAGGACATCCTTGACGGGGCGGGCGTCGCATGACCCGCCGCTGGCTCTTGTACCTGCTCTCGCTGCCTCCAAGCCTGCCCGGCTTTGTCGTCTTGGGGGTGCTCGTGCTCTGCCGCTTAGCCCGCGTGCGGCGCACACGGGGGGTCGACGTCCGGGGCAAGTTCTGCGTGTCGGGCGTGCCGGGGGGCTGGCTCGAACGACACTGGCACTACTCGACGACGTTCGGGCCGCACGCGCTTCTGTTGCACCCGAGGGCGAGCGAGGCGGTGCTCGTGCACGAGCTTGTGCACACGCGCCAGGCAGAGGGCGTCAGCATCGCCTGGGGCCTCGCCGCGCTTGCAAGCTGGTCTTGGCGGATGGCCGCGCTCTGGCCCGCGTGCTGGGCGTGTGCGTACGCCGGCTGCTCGATCGCGGCCTGGCTTGCCGGCCGCCCCGGCTACCTCGGCAACACGTTCGAGGACCACGCCTACGCGGTCGAGCGTGAGCGCCGTCAACAGTCGGACGCAAGCCGAGGCGTCTATGGATGAGGTTGACCGGAGGCGCCTCAGAGCACTGGCCAAGAGCTTCACGTTCTCGGTGTGGCGGCATTTCACGGAGGAGGGGGACGTGACCGACAAGATTGCAGAAGCGCGCCAGTTTGCCGAGCGCATGACCGATGAAGACGACGAAGCGATGCATCACTTGCGCGCCGTGTTGCACGTGCTCGACGGGGCACTCGCAGACAATCTCGCGTGGGGAGCCCGCGCCGAGCGCGATGAATCCGAGACGGTCAACGAGCGCATCCGGCAGCTCGGCGACCGCACACGCACCCAGGTCATGGTCGAAGAGCTCCGCACCGAGCTGATCCGCGAGAAGGCGAATGTCGGCCGCTGGATCGCTTCCTCGGCGCGAGCGCACGCCACCATCCGGGCGCTCGAGACGATGTTCGAGGGGCTGCTCGAGGCCAAAAAGATCGACTTGAGCCTACATCGCGCGCTCATCACCATCGCGCAGCGCCCCCTGGCGGACGACGAGACGATGACCCACGAGCGCGCCGCCGCATACGCGCTCGTCGAGCGTGACCTGAAGGTGCGCAAGATCAGGCGCGTGAACATCAGCGAGCACGTCTGCACGGCGGAGCGCCTGCATGACGGCATGGTCGAGCGCACGCCCTCCACGTCGCTCTTGGCGACCGTCGATGTCATGGGGATGCCCGATGTCTAGCTCTGGGCAAGAGCACATCGATCGCTCTGTGATCGAGAGGCACTACGCCTTTCTGAAGCGCCTGAGTGAGCAGCCGCTATCGTGGTTGGAGCGCGTGTGTTGGAAAGCTGCGCGCAGCGCTCGCTTCGACGTCCGCATCATCTGGGGCCACGACGGCACGCCGTACCTGTTGCGCGTGTACCTTCTCGGCCGGCGCGGCGATGAAACCGCCAAACGCACCTTCAAGCCGCACGCGTTCCTGCACTACTTTTTTCGATCGGATGCAGACTCCGCGCTGCACAACCACCCGTGGGACGACGCACTGAGCTTCGTGTTGACGAAGGGCTACCTCGATCACCGCCTCAATCCGCGCACGGAAAAAGTCGAACAGCGCTACGTGCGGCCGGGGCGCTTCAACCGCATCGGCCAGAGCGACTTTCATCGCGTGCAGTTGATCGACGGCCCTTGCTGGACCTTGTTTTTGCCAGGCAAGCGCACGCAGCCCTCCAATGGCTACGACTGGGGCTTTCTCGAGGGCGGCAAGTACACAGCGTGGAAGGAGTTTCGGCCATGAAGGTTCGTCGGCTGTTCGACGGGACCAATGATCCACTCGATTCAGTGGTGCTTGCAGTGCTGATGTTGATCGTGATGGCTGCTCTCGCCTGGCTTGTGCACTGGCTCTTTGTCGTCGAGCCAGGGCATCCAGAGCTAGCTCCACATCCAGCCGTTGTAGGGAGCCTATGAACATGCAGAAGATGCGTTCGACCCACACGGTCTGGATCCTCGGCGCTTTCGACCATCGCTGGCATCGCATCGTGCGCCTCGAGACCGAGCCGATTGCAAAGGGCTGGCTCGCATGCATCCGCGGCTCCGTGATGGAGGTCGACGCGGTGCTCTTGGTTCGGGATGCCCGACACGTGCTGAAGGATCTCATTCAGACAGACATTTGCCCCAAGTGCGCCAAGGAAGGGGGACTCGATGCCAAGTTCTTTATGTGATCACCCGTGCTGACAGACGAGGAAGAGGAGGGCCTGGTCGGGGTCCAAGAGAGCCTGATGGAACGGGGAGACCGAGAGGCCGCGGAGCTCGTCAAGCAGGCAACGGGCCGTCTCAAGCGCGCCGAGGAGCGGCTGCACGTCATCGAGCTGGCCTGCACCTACCAGAACCTGCTGGAGAAAACCAAGCGCACGCCGCGCATCCACCTGCGCGGTGATGAAATCCTCGCCCTGCTCACGGAGGACTGAGATGGAAGAGCAACACGACGAACGAATGAACCGGCTGCTGGTGCTCTGCCAAAAAGCGTGGCCACAGCATGCTGGCTTTCGCATCCGCGTTGCCGGCGTCGACGGCTGGGTGTTCTGCGTCGACGAAAACGGCTTCGATGACAAGGAGTGCTTCGCGGTCTACTACGTGCCCGACCCTTGGCAGGCTCTCGAGACCGCGTTGCTGGCTCTTTCCGGCACGCGCGCACCGTGGGCGCAGCAGCTCGCCGAGAAGTTTCTGGCGGATGCCGTCCAGCTCGACGTCTTGCGCTCTGTGTCGGCCACCGAGCGCGCTCGGGTGTACCGCGATTGCGCAAGTCGCCTCATGCGTGCGAGCGCCTGGCCGGGGATGACATGAAGTCGCGGGGCAAGGCGTCCAAGGCGCGCGCGAGGGGGTCACCGTGTAAGACCCAGTTTCGCGTGCGCCTTGACTTCGTGCTCGAGGTCGACGGCGCCGAGCACATGCCTGAGTGGCTCGCCGAGAGGTACCGCCTGTTCCTCGTGTGCGCGTTGATCGGGTTGAATCTCGACGTGCCCATTCGCCTCCTTTCCGGGAGCAAGATCAGCTCGCACATCGTCAACGTTCGGCAGCTCAAGGGGTTGTTCCGCAAGCCGATCGTCTTCGCAGGCGGGGTCTGGAGCGACAAGGGCAGCACGGACATCGCGCAAGTCTACGGCGGCAAGGTTCAGATTCTCGATCGCGAGGGAAGGCTCAAAACGGGGTGACCATGAACTACACATTCAAACCGCAGTTCCCGATGGAGGAACTGGACCTGATGGACAAGGGTTGGACCCCTGAGCAGGTACGCCGCCTGATCAGGGACTACCGAGAGGTCGTAAAGCACGCTCACGCCCTCGAGAGCACGCGCTGCCAGCATTGCGTGACGTTCAGCGCCGCGATGCTGCTCGCGAACGCATGGCAACAAGAGCAAGACGCCGCCACCCAGGTGCGGGGCAAAGAGCTCGAGGAGCGCCTACGCGACGCCCAGACGCAGGTACTGGTCTGGAACGAGGCGCACCCAGGGGAGTGACCTCTAGCCCTCTCATTTTTCGGAAAAAGCAACGTGCCAAAATAGGAGATACGAGCTCATGAATGACCTTCAAAGCGCAACCGCCGCTCTCGATCACCTCGAAAATCCGTACGCCATGGCGGTACGGGGGCTGCTCGAGGAGATCGTGCCGGCCAATCAGAACGCCGACTGCGGCGGTGACCGCCAGATGTCGGTGACGGAGTGGCAACTGCTCTCCGACGCCCTTGACGCTCTTCGCACGCTCTCGGAGATCACGGAGGCCCTGCTTGCTCCACGCGATCCAGACGACGTGATGTTGGATGGTGTCAGCGAGCCAGTAGAACAGCCGCGTGTGATCAGTGCGTCCGCGGAAGGTTGCCACGTTTTCGCTTTGCTTTCCGATAACCGGATCTTGCAGAGCCGGGAGCTGGGCAACCCAAACTGCGCGGAAGTGCATGCCGACCAGGTGATGCGGCTTCAACTCAGTGCGAAGTTCTTGACGGGCGTTCTAAAATGGAGTGAAAGCGAGGTTTGAAACTGTTTCGTGCCGGCAGTGCGGGCTGCCCACGCCAGTTTCAGGGGGTGCACAACAATGATTCACAGCCATGCCAGTGGTCAGTCGGTTTCAGAGCTCCCGATCAACGTGCAGGCTTACGTCCGCGGTGTGCGCGTGTTCGAGGGACAGGGGCTGCATGTCCCGCTGGAGGATCTGGAAGCTGTTCTGAGCCGCATGAAGAGCAACGGGATGCGCTTTGATGCGATCCAGGTGATCCGGCCATACGTGTGTGAGTCGCTCGAAGAGGGCGTCGAGGTCTACGAGCTACGCCACATCACCTATGCCCGCGACGGATTGAGCTGGGTCACGCTCGATGAGCGCAGCCTGATCTCGGAACTCGGCCTGGACGCGGAGCGCCGAAAGGCCATCGCGGAAGCCACCACGCGGCTTGAGAGGCAGTACGAAGCGTTCAAAGCCTTGTGCTCGTGTAGTCAGTGCGGCAAGGGCAAGGAGCAGCTCTCGTGACCCCGGTCAACGACAACCCCGTGCACTCGGTTGTGGACGCTGTCGAGTGCGCGGCATTTGGCCATGACATCGACGATTACGAGGTGTCCATGGACAGCGAAGGCGTGGTCTGCCTTGCCGTACACGTGCCCTGGTATCGTGCGCCGTTCCTGCACGACTGGATGATCCTCCAGACCGCGCTCGCCTATCTGGAGATCGTCGACCACGGATACCAGGGGCCTCTGCAAGTTCGTGTGGCGAGACTCGTCGCGTGAGCCTGGATGGTTGGCTTGGGCTCTGTTGGGCGCTTGCGGTGACCTCGCTGCTCACGTGGCATGCCCGCAAAAAGCGAGAGCCGCGCATATAACTCCGCGCGCTTGCTGAGCAAAACTCAGTTTGAGAGGCCGGGGGATGCAAGTCCTATAGGAGGGCGCGAACGCCGTGCAACAGCTGCACGTGTTTCGGGTCTTTTTAAGGGGCCTTGGCCATGGACCAACTCGATACGCTGTTCGATCGGATGAGGGTGAACACCCGGACGGTGATCAGCACCATGCCGGCGGACGACCAAGGGGACGTCGTCCTCTCCCCAGCGGAGATGGGCCTCGTCCTGATCGCTGTCTCCTACGGCCTCGCCATCAGCATGGGCGCATCTCGCGACCAGCTGGAGCGCGTCGCCGCGCGATGCCTGCAGGAACACGACAGCACCAAAATCATCTGCTGAAAGGGGCAGGCCCATGAAGCTTATCCGGCCTCTTCCCGACATCTCACCCACTGAGCGGCTCCAGGCTGCGCAGCTGGTCGAGACCTTGCAGCACCAGCGCTTCTACCTGCCAGAGATGTTTCGGCGCGCCATCGAAGACGAGGCGGCGTTGATGCTCGCGCTGCACCGCGACCGTGTGTGCCTTGCATTCGAGCGCTTTCGCGCCGACTCGCATCTGCACGGTACGGCGGACGAACGCTTTTTAACCACGTGGCGAGACGTGCGCCGGGGCCTGCTCCCCCACGAATGAGGACGATATGAAACCCCGTAGAGTCGTCGAGCTTGCCACCTGCCCTGACTGCGGCGCGCACCTCTTGTGGGTCGACACCCCGAGCGGCGCGCGTATCGCGCTCGATCACGCTCCGCGGCGCGGGTTCGTGCTCGACGTCGGCACGCTGCCCATGGCCGCGGCGCAGTACCTTGTTTACACGAATCACGCGGACACGTGCACGAAGGAGCCATGACCGTGCCCGACGATCTACCCGAAAACGCCCTGCCGCTCACGCTTGCCGAGGTCGAGATCTTGCTCTTGGCGCTCGACCTGCACGGGGAATACATCCTGCGCGCCCACGACGTTGCAGACGTAGCAGCGTTGACGGAGCGCCTAGAATGGCTGCGCAACGCATGGCTCGCGCAGGAGAAAAAGAGACGTGGGCTTGGGCCATGAAATGAGGACGGTATGAACATCACAGACGAAATGGTGGACGCTGCCGTGGACTACTGGGTGTCTCGCAATCAAGTCGGCGAGACCTTCCTTGCGCACTTCGGCATGCGTCAGGTGCTTCAAGCGGCGCTTGCTCACGTGCCTGATCCCCTTCCGCCACTGGACGAGGACGTCGACGACGCCATCGAGACGATCCTGTGCGGCATCAACGACGGCGATCCCGACAATCCCTATCCCAGTCATGAGGCCGTGCTCGTCGCCGAAGAGTTGCGACGTCGCTGCCCTCGCGCAGACCCGGACCGATGCCGGATCCCCCCATCCGGTTGGCGGTGCACTCGGCGTGCAGGACACGAGGGGCCGTGTGCAGGCGTCCGCTGGTTCCGATCTGACAAGGAGAAGGCCGATGGCTGATGCACAACCACGCAAGTACGCCGAAGGCACCGAGGTCTCTGCGGAGAAGTCACGCGCGGAGCTCGAGGCCCTCCTTCGCCGCCACGGCGCTACCGAGTTCGGCATCTACACCGGCACAGAGCAGACGATGTTTCTGTATCGGATTCACGGCCGGATGGTTCGACACAAGGTGCTCGTGCCGCCGTTGCCCAAACTCACGAGCGTGCGCAGAGTGCACGGGCGCGCGCTGCAGGACGTTGCCCAGCGCGCGCAGGATGCCGAGTGGCGTAGGCGCTGGCGCGCGCTCGTGCTCGTGGTGAAGGCGAAGCTCGAGATCATCGCCTCCGGCGGGTCCACCTTCGAGGGCGAGTTCCTCGCGGACATCTTGCTCGCCGACAACCAGACGGTGGGCGAAGCCATCATGCCGCGTATCGCGGAAGTCTATTCGACCGGCAGCATGGATGGTTTTCTACTCGGCCCAGGAGGATCCAAGTGAGCGCACCTCGATACCTGTTCTGTGACCTCGAGACCAACGGTTTGCACAGGCGCAAGAACCTCGTGCTCGAGATCGGCCTCATCGCGATCGACGACGACTGGAACACGCTCGCAGAGGCCGACATCCTCGTCCACATTCCGCCGAGTCTGGCAATGGAAGGTGTGCATCCAACCGTTCGCGAGATGCACACGAAGAACGGCCTCTTTGACGAGCTCGACGCTGCGTATCGGGCGGCCCAAGCAGAAGGAGGCGCGCGACACACCGAGCCTGCGCATGCCTATCTGCAGGCGTCACACACGGTGCGGGAGTTTTTGTCCGATACAGGCTACGACGTTGGCGAAGTAATTCTGTGCGGCCACTCGATCCACTTCGATCGCGGCTTCATTCAGGAGCAGTTGCCGGCGTTCGAAACGTGGCTGAGCCATCGGATGATGGACTTCGGCGCGATCGGACGCTTTCTTCGGGAACAAGCAAAAGAGTGGGACATCCCGTTCATCGAGCCAGCGCCGATGCCCCATCGAGGTCTCGCTGACGCGCGCATCGAGCTCACGGAGGCCCGCAATCTGCGCGCCACGCTGCGCGCGGTCTTCGACGCGTACACGCGCAACTACTTCGGACCGTGAGCCGAGATTTCCGGCGAGAGCGATCGTAAACTCGGCGCTTCCCTACGATTTGAAAGGGGAGCCACGATGTTTGATTCTCATCTCACCTACGGTCCGAACCGGTTGACCTTGGAACAGTGCCTGGAGCCCGAACGGCCGCAGATCGTGCAGGATCTTGCGCGGCGCGCGGCATCCCTGCAGAGCGCGTTGACCGCGGCACAGAGCACCGCCGCGACACGCCCCGCGCCTGCCCAGCGTCCGGCTGCAGCGCCCCCAGCAGGGGGTGCGCCACGCCCGGCTGCGGCGCCCGCAGCGGCACCACGCCCCGCTGCCGCGCCCGCAGCGGCACCACGCCCCGCTGCCGCGCCGGCCGCCGCAACGAAGGGGCCAGCTGCTGGCGCTTTCGCTCGGCCGCCCACGCAGGGGGGACAGCCTCCATCTGGTGGCCAAGGCGCGCCGCGGCCTGCCGCCGCCCCGCGGCCTGCCGCCGCCCTGCCACCTGGCGCCGCCCCGCCGCAGCGGATGCGACCCCCATCCGGTGGCCAAGGTGCTCCGCCGCCGGCCGGCGCACCGCCCGCAGAGCCTCCAGCCGCGGGGGGCGCGCCGCCCGCGCCCCAGAGCACCTGAAACTCAAACTGGCATGATAGGCTCTCGCCTCATGGGGGAACCTCGAAGGCGGCATCGCCGCGTGCGCGCGAACTGGGCGGGGTGTGGGTGCCCTGACGGCACGCGCTACGTCTCGACCCGCGGACGCACGCGCGGCTGGAGCTGCGTCAAGAACACCGCGAAGGGGTCGCGTTTCGTCAAGGCCGTGTGCCGGGTCGCGGGCGCGGGCGCGCACCTGCTCCCTTCGAGCGCGCGGGAAGACAAACCGCCGATCATCGTGCGCCCGCGCGCGCGCCCGAAGCTGCTCTCGTCAGGGGAAGATGGCCCCGCCAAGAACGCGATCGTGGTCCGCCAACGTGACGCGTTGGCACGTCGGCGCGCGGTCGAGGCCGAGACGCTGCTGTCACCGCGCGACGTGCTGATCGTCGACTCGGGGCCGCTCGCGCCGCCGCGCAAGCGGACGCGGCTGGGTCAGCAGAAAAAGGCCAGCAAGGGCAAGGTGGATTGGTCCCGCTGCAAGTGCCCGTCCGGCGCGACGCTCCACAAAACCAAGACCGGGCAGGTCTGCAAGCAAAAGAACAAGTTCGTCAAGGCCGTCTGCTCATGAGCACGCTGCTGCTCGCCAACGGGTGCGACGCGACGCACGAGCAGCACGCCCTCGCGCTTGAGACCGTGGTCCGGTACTTCAAAAACCGTCTGGGGCTCAACCAGCTCGTGCACGTCGCCGGCCGCTACAAGTTCGTGCTCGACCGCGTGCGAGAGCAACAAGGGCGTTGGCTGTCCATCCGGTACCAGATACGCCCGCTCGTCGACGGCAAGGACGACGTCGAGAACAGGATCACTCACTACAAGCATCCGAAGGGTGCGATCGCCGAGATCAAACCTGACCCCGGCCTCGTTTATCGCGGCATGAGCTGGGAGGAGTGGGTGCAGACGCGCAAGCGCTGCGAGATTCGATCGATGGGGCACTACAACATCAGCCAGAAGAACTACACCTTCTTCGGCGAAGCTGGCAGCGCCGTCTACTACACCTGCGGCTTCACGCCGTGGGTGTACAAGCCCGCGATGGGACGGCCAGGCGTCGTCATCGGCGTCGAAAAGGAAGACGTCCTGCACCACAAGGATCGGCCCGACATCATTCCCGAGGGCGAGTACGCCATTCACTACGGGCTGTCGGCGCGACGCATCCAGGAGGTCTACATCATGGTCGTCAAAGAAGTCCGCTGGGGTTTCCTCGAACTTCAGCTGGACCGCACGACACAGCGCATCACCGAGGGAAGTACGACGGGCGTGAGTGTGTGGCCGGACATCGTGCAGATCGACGCCTATCAGGCACGCGCGGGGTGCTGAACATGATCCCCCTGGCCACCATCTGGAACCGCCTGAAGACGACGCCCGAGTGGTTGTGGGGCGCCGTCGCGGGCGCGGGCACGCTCACGTTTTTCTGGCTCAAGATGAAAAAAGCGGACGAGCAAGTGGCCTCTGCCGAACGCGAAGCGACAGAGGCCAAGCTCGACCGCGACGCGGCGCAAGATGATGCGACCATCGAGCTCACGCGCCAGGACGTTGCCGAGCTCGACGAAGAACGCGCGGCCATCCGCGAGCGCGCTGCCGACGAGCACGAAGAAGCGCTCGAGATGACTGACAAGGAGACCGCGCGCTGGCTCCAGCGTGATGCCGAAACGCGCCTCAAGGACAAGCCATGATCCGCTGGCTCTTCGCGCTGCTGCTCGTGCTTCTCATGACGCTCGCGACGTCCGGCGCACGCGCCGCCGAGCCGAGCCGTCCGTTCGAGCTCAAATGCCCGGACGTGCTCAAGTGCCAGAAGAACGAGCAGGGGCAGTGGGTGCCCAACTGGCAAGTGCGCTCACTCGCCGCCGAGCTGGCCGAGCTACACGGCAAGGCGGAACAGCTCCAGCGCGCGGACGAGCAGCGCACGGCGCTCGAAAAATCCATCCGTGCCTACGACAACCAAATCGAAACTCTTCATCTTCGGATTCTCGAGTGCGACGCAGCGCGGCGTGCGCAGCAGGCGCTCGAAAACAAGGTCACTCGTCGAACACGCTGGGCGATCGCCAGTACGGTGATCGCAGTGGTCGCAATCGGCGCATTATCAGCCGGCATCTACGTCGCCGGGCATTGAAGGAGGAGACATGGGCCAGGTCGTATTCATCGGTTTCGGCGGCGGAGGCAGCGGCGACAACTCGAGTCCGCTCGTGTACTCGGTCTTCGGCAGAGACGGGACCGTCGGCTCCCTGTTCGGCGACTACAGCGCGAGCTTGATCGCCAACGACTCCATCGTCGACGGCGCATCCGTCGCGGCAGCACTCGATACCCTTGCCGCGCCGCGTGCGTACACGACCAACATCTCGGCTGGCGAGATCACCGCGGGTGCGGGCACCGTGGCCGTCTACCACGACTTGAACACCGACTATCCGATCGTGCAGGTCTACGGCGACGACGGCTTTTTACTTGGCGACAACGACGTGATCATCGAGCTGAAGAGCGCCATTGCACTCCACGTGAAGTTCCTTGGCGGCTCGCCCCAAAACTTCGCGTCGAGCGCCTCCGTGCGCGTCGTGGTGATGAAGCCCTACGCGTGAAGGTGGCGCTTTTGTGCGTAGTAGGGCGCGCGATCGCTTGGCTCGACGATTCGACACACGACGCCTGACGCGCCGCGCAGCACCGCCGCCGTGATGCGGTGGTGCCCGTCCTGCACCGCCCAGCGGCCTTCCCACGGCATGAGCAGCGGGGGCGAGTTCCACGGCTCGCGCAACATGCGGCGCACGAGCTCGCGATCGACCGAGAGCTGATTCGTGTACATCCCCGAAATGGGGATCAGCTTCGTCGGCGCGCTGGTTTTGCTCGCCTGCGTGAAGCTGTAGAAGGGCACATTTCTGGCGACGGTCGGTCCCTGCACAGGTACATCACCGGGCCAGCCTTCGACCTCGGCAAGCTGGTCGAGCAGCGCCTCTGCTTGCTCAAGAGACCTCATCGTCGCTCTTCCTGGTCAGGGGAATCTCGTCGAGCGACAGGTGCCCAAGATCTGGCGACTGCTTACGCAGCGCGAACGCTGTCACCTCCATCAGGTGTGCCGCTTCGTGGGCCTTGAGGTTCGAGGCGAGACGGGGGTTTTGCCCGTGCTCCTTGTAGATGATCACGACAGGAACGTGCTCGCCTAACACCTTCGACGCGAGGGCGGCAAGCTGTTTCTGTTTCTCGTCGGCCGGCCCGTGCATGCCGCCCATCTTAGTTTCAGTTTGAGTTGCGTGGTAGAGTCGTCGCGCCATGGCGGAGCTGGGCGACACACCTTGGGTCGATCGCGCTTGGCGCTCGTCATTTGAGCGTGTGGCCGAGCGCGTCCCCGCGAGCTGGATGCCCCGGCGGCGACAAGGTCGACCCGTGCGCTTTGAGGAGTACGGCTGCGGTCACTACGGGTGCGTGATGCCGACCGATGAAGCGGGGCTCGTCGTCAAGGTGACCAGCGATCCCGCAGAGGCACTCTTCGTGTCGTGGGCGCTCAGCGTCGACAAGCCCGAGTACGGCATCGTCGACTACAAGCGGATCCTGACCATCGATGGCGGCTCGCGGCGAGGTCGCCCTCTGTTCATTCTGTGGCGCAGCGAAGCCTTCGACGTGGGCGTGCTCATGAAGATGAGCGGGATGTTCCATCCGGACGTGTACGAACGCCGAAAAGCGAACGAGGGGCTGCGCAGCCTCGAGCACGTGAAGATCGAGGCCGGCAAGGTCCGCGACACGCTCAAGCGCTGGCGCAACAAGGCCGACGACGAGACGTACAATCGTTTCCTCGGGCAGGTCTGGAAGGCCTTCGAGAACGGAAGCGGCCCCAATCGCTGGGCGAACGAACTGGCCGAGCGCATCGGCATCGTGCGCGGCGAGATGCAAAGTCTCGAGAACACGTACCTGGTCGACGGCGTAGGCCACGCGATGCTGCACTACCTCGACATGGGTGTCTTGTTGGCCGACGTTCACGGCCAGAACATCGGGCGCGCGGCCCCAGACGAGGCCCAGCTCCTGATCACCGACCCAGGGCACGCTGTGGTGCTCGATCCCACGGTCGAGATTCCCGAGATCGAGCTCATCTAAAGTGGGGGAGCTCGTGGCGGACTTCGGCGAGATCATCCCCGTGGCCGCTAGCCAGCTCTTCGCGGTGCCAAGCAACGAGGTCTGGATCATCTCGCACCGGTTCCTCGTGCTCGAAACCCCTGCCCACCCGCTTGCAGGCATGCGCTTGGTGGACCGGGAGGGCCTCGAGCTCACCAGCTGGTGCCCGCTGCTAGGGATTGCGCTCCTGCGCAGCGAGAGTGCGTTGCTCCGCCGCCTGGAGCGGCTCGAAGTTGCAGTCGCGTACGACCTCGCGGTCCCGGCTTTTGGTGCCCTCCGGCAAACCTTTGTGACCCGACGGGCCTTCTGGCCCGAGTTCCGCAGCGTGGCGCCATGGGGGCATGCCGATGCGCTCCGGGGCTGGCTCTACGTCACGGGCGTGAAGCACGTCGAGGTCGAAAATGAGGTGGGGGCGCAACTAAAATCGTCGCCGATTTCAGTTTGAGATCGGGCTAGAATCGCTCCCTGGGGCGGGTGACTACCACGTCGGTAGGCCATCCCATTCATCCCAGAGGAGAGATCCATGGCTACTCGTCGTTGCCGAAACGCCAAGGGGCGTTTCAAGAAGTGCGGCTCGGGAGGGTCGTCGTCTTCGCGTAAGCGCAAGAGCTGCAAGAAGGTCCGGATCAAGGGACATCTGCGCTGCAAGCCCAAGCGTCGCTAGACACCACGGAGGTCGCCGTGAGCGACAAAAAGGTGTGCCTCCGATTCAAGCGGACGTCGGCGGGTCGGCGGTGCGCGAAGTTCGACTTCGCGGGGCAGAAGCGCTCCAACAAGACGTGCAAGCGCTACAAGCAAACCAAAGCCGGTCGTCGCTGCGCCAAGTTCGAAGACTGAACCTGTAAACCGAATCGCGAAGCGAGGTAGTCATGGCAAAGCGTCGTTGCAAAAAGGGTCGTCGTGCGGACGGCAAGTGCCGCAAGACCACGTGCAAGTTTGGGCGTAAGAAGAATGGTCGCTGCCGCAAGACGCGTCGTCGTTGAGCTCCCTCCGGCACTTCACCAGGAGAGGAGATCTCATCGATGGCAAAACGGCGATGCAAAAATGGACGTCGCAAGGACGGCAAGTGCCGCAAGACTGCGGCGCGCCGAACTTCGACCAAAGGCTCGCGTCTGTACACAGACGTGAGCAAGTTCATCCGTGTGACCAAGAAGAAGAGCTGCGCTTCGCCTGAGAGAACTGCCCGCATCGCGCGCGCGGTCAGCTACCTCAAGCAAGCTGCAGCGGTCGAAGCTGGCGACGGTCTGAACAAGACCACGGCGCGTACCCGGATCTCGGGCCTGCGCCGCGTGGCTCGCCAGGTCATGACGACGGTGCACGACTGCCAAAAGCAGGCGGCGCGGGCAGCAAAAAAGACGGCTCGCAAGGGCGGCGCTCGTACGTCGTCACCAGGCACTGCGATCGCGCGCTGGAGCTGACCTGCAACAGAAAAGCGCAGGTCGACGTAACGGCAACTTGCATCTCTCGGGATGGAGTCCGTAACGTCGACCTGCGAGATCTTTTAACCGGCTGCGATGCACGCCGTTGAGACAGAGGGATAGACCATGGCAAAGAAGCCGGCGAACAAGGGCAAGAAGTGCATCCGCAAGAAGAGGGTCAACGGGAAGCTGAAGTGCGCGAGCTTCGGCGTGCCGAAGGCGGCCAGCGCGCCCAAGCGCAGGCGCAAGAGAGCTGCCTGATTTAGGCGAGCCGAGCGCGCACGAACGCGTCACGCTGGGCCGTCGGCGTTGCGACCAGCTTCGCCTCGTCGTTCGTCTTCACGGCCTGCACATGGTTCAGGTCCGCATCGCTGAAGCGTCCGCCCCAGGTCAGGCCGATGGCCTCGGCCTCTTGTCCGAGCGCGACGAAGAACGCTGGATTGGACCACAGCTTGCTCGCGCTCACGATGTCCGCGCCGGCCCCAAAGGTGTGCGTGCTGATCGCCTTGCCGGTGCCCTTCGCGGCCAACGCCGCGGCACGTGCTGGCGAGCGCCAGCCCTCGTGCAACATCGGGTCAAAGCCCCGCGCACGCATGCGCCGGAACAGCTCTGCAAGCTTGGTTGCGAACGCCGGCAGGAGCAGTTTTGGATCGCGGGAGATCTCGCCCTGGTCCGGGCCGCCGAAGACTGCTGCCCCACCGCTGGCGAGCACCAGGAACAGGGCGCCACCGCCTGCCCACCATGCCCACGCCGGTACCGCCCTTTTCACCTCAAAATGATACCATGGCGCCTATTGCTGGCGCCTCACGCGCTTTGAAAGGCAACCCAATGCCCGGACGCAAAAGCAAAAAGTGCAAGATTCTGATCTACGCTGGAAGGCGTTTCTTGCACTTCGATAAAGCTAAAACCTGGGCCGGTGCCTTGAAGCGAGCGCGCGCAGAAGCGAAAAAGCTACGTCGTGGTGTCGTGGTCATGCGCGAGTGCGGCCGAAAAGTTACGCAGACTGTCCGATGTGAAAAGGACGGCGTCTGCAACAACACTCGCAAGCCGTACCGCCCTCCCAGCAGCACATATGCACGAAATCATAAGTACCTTGCTTCACGAGCGTCCGGAGACTGACCATGCAGCCCTACTACTGGCTACTGCCCGTCGGTGCGCTCGGTTTATGGTGGGCCATGTCAAACTCAAACGGTGCGTCGGCAGGCGGCGGAGACCCTGCCAGCGGGCTTGACGCGAGCCAGCTGGCGATCCTCGAGAAGGTGCGTGCCGCGGCGCGCGCCATCGGGGTGCCCGAGGCCCTCGCGCTCGCGACCTGCGAGCTCGAGAGCAACTTCAAGGACGTCAAAGCTCTGAAGGGCGCCTCGTACGGACCGATGCAGGTTCACACGTCGACGCTGGCGGCGGGAGAGACCTTGGCGCAGCTCCAGAACATCGACTGGAGCATTGCGCGGGGCTGCCTGATCCTCAAGCAGCGGTTGAAGCTGGCCAAGGGTGACAGCGAGCTGTGCCGCATCATGTACTTCTGCGGCCCTGGGTGGCAGAAGTCCTGCACCGAAGAGTCGCTCGTCCGCGTCCGCGCGCGCTGGCGTCCCGCTGCCGCGAAGTGGGGCGTCCAGACACGCTACCCGGTCTGATGATGCGGCCGATGGTTTATCACGCGGTCACCAGCGCTCCCGAGGGCGCTGACGCGGCGTTCGTGAAGGGCCTGTTGGAGCGCGACGCGACCATGGTGCCCGCCGACCTCCGAGATGCTTCGGCCACCCAGTTCACTGGCATGCGCGACCGCATGGCAGGGGATGGTTTGTACATCTTCCTCGCGCCTGCGCGTCCCCAGCGCAGCCTCGTGGTCTGGGGCAAGCCCACGTTCGCGTTCGACGCTGCGAAGCTGTGGAGTCGCCACCGAGGGGCGCTGCGGATCAAGGATCTTTCCGGCGAGTTCAGCCAGGTGAGCGAATACAGCCTGCTCGGCAAGCTCATCCGCGCCTGGCAGGACGACGAGCTAGGTCCAGCTGCGCTTCCGCGGCGCGCGCCGGAGTTTGAGATGGTGGCCTCGATGGGCACGCAGCGCGACGCCGCCAAGGCTTGGCAGTGTTTCCTCGCCGTCGTCCAAGGCCGTTTTGACCGATCCCTGATCCCGCCGCGTCCGAGCGCTGCCGAGGTCGAAGCACTCGTGGACGCATGCGCACGGCCCAAAAAGCGCGACGAGTTCCGCGCCAACGTGAACGCCGTACTCGATCGTCTGCAAGCCCTGTGGTCGCGCGGCCCGTCGGGCGACTCCGAGGTGCTTGTCCCAGACCGTGTTCCTCTGCGCGAAGCAGCGGCCTGGTCTCTGGACTGCGAGACGTGGGTCGAGATCTAGAACGCGCGCTTCAAACCGGGTCGTCGCCGGAGTTCGGCAGCGCGCGTTCGCCCCCAGGAAGCCATAACCGGCACGACTTGCAGGTGACTTCCTCGTTCACATCGGTAAGGCGCGTGGTCGGCATGCCGCACAGCGCCTTTTCGTAGCGACTATGGCGCTTGTGGGTTTTGGGCGGGTCGCGTTTCATGCGGGCACCATCAGAGCACGTACCTGCGCTTGAGCATCTCGAGCTCTTCACGCAGACTCACAATCTCTGCGTTTTTTAGCCTCATCGCGCGGTTGTTGTCGTCGACGAGGCCTTGCACGGCTTCCGCCACGCTGACGTCCAGTAAACCCGCCTCCACGGCTTCCTGCACGTGCACTGCTCGCGCACTTCCGAGGACGAAACCATCCTCGATGATGTCGTAGCTACGCCGGTCGTAGAAGCCGATGCTCTCTGCGAGGAGGAGGTACAGCGCCACTCTCTCCGCGAGCGCGAGCTCGGGCGCGAACTCCGAGACCATCTGCGGGGCATGACATTCGCCTTCGAGTACGTCGATTCCTTTCTTGATCCAGTCGTTTTGCCGCGCTGAATAGCCGTCTGGCCCCCAGAGGCACTCTGCGGCAAGAATCCGGTGCGCATGCTCGGCCGGACTTTTCTTGTCGTCTTCGATGCGCTCGGCTTGATCGCGCAAGTCTTCAACGTCGAGCTCTTTGTGCCGCTCTTCGTCGAAAGCCTGCGGGTGCGTCGCAGCCACTTCCAAGAGGGCGGATAGCTTCACGCACTGTGCGAGCTTGTCGTCGACCACTTCGGGCAGTTGTGCGCGCTCGACCCACGCGAGGGTGGCATCGACGAAGCGCTCCTCACCGAAGACAAACCGCGCCGCAACGTCGCGATACTTTTGCCGGCTGATCATGGGCCGCTCTCCTGATTCGAAAGGGGTGCCTGCCGCATCCGAGCCTTGCCCCCATACCCGCGGCCCACGGTTGAATCGCCGGCTGGGTTGCCACTCGAACGCGACAGGCCTGAACAGCCTACAACCTCGGCGCTACCGGTCGAAGGTTTCGATCCTGAGCTTTTCCAAGCTCGCGAGTTGCGCGGGGGAGGGCGCGAGCGCCCCTGCGGGAACCGAGCGATACACCGTCCCCGGCGGGATGGAGGCCCGGATCTCCTGCTGCAGCGCCGGTGGGATGATCGAGCGCTGCTTCTGCAACGTTGCCTCAATCGCCACCTTTGCCTGCGCGTCAGAGAACTGCGCCTTGGGCGCCAAGGTGCGCATCGCTTCGACTGCGATCTGCTGCTTGTTTTCCGACGTCAGCTTCTCATTCGCGATGACGGGGAGGGGCTTTCCCTCCCCTTGTAGGGACTTGATCCACTTTTCCGCTCGCTCCTCCGCGCACGCGATCCCCAGCTGGGCCAGGCTCTCGAGCGCGGTGATCGTCTCGGGCGAAAGGTCGATCCCCATCGATTTCAGACCTTCCTTGCCACGCGTGAGGAGACGGGGGAGGAATTGGCCCGCGACGATGGCCAGGGCTGCCACGATCGCGCACAGCTGGTAGGTGATCTCCGGCGACATGGGACTCTCCTTGTCTGCGCACCTCGACGTACTCGCTCATCAGCTTGGTCGTGGCCTGCTTGGTGGTCTCGTGCGCGCCCTGTTCCGCCGCGAGGTCTGCGCGCGCTTGCATGGTCTCCGCACGAGATGCGTCCAGAAGCGCGCGGACCTTGTGTGTGTTCCCATGTGCCTCCACAAGCTCGTCGCGCGTGGCCCCGTGCGCTGCCCTCTCCATCGCCAGCTCGTGCCGCGCGCGCTCTAGCCGCGAGCGCAAAGACTCCAGAGCATCCTGCGCCTCAGAAAGCTCGGAATCGAGCAGGACCTTGCGCACCTGCACCCGCCGCCGGCTGACCGAGGTGGCCTCCTCGAGCGGGAAGGGCACCAAGCTGGGGGGCGCTGGAGGCTGCGGCGCCGATGGTGCCGGCGGGAAGGCTTGCACCCCTGGTGCCCCGTGAGGAGACTCCCCGGCCGCCTCATAGAGCTTGCGCACCTTGCGCTCGTCGAGTTTTTTCGACGCCCACACACCGACGCGCCGAGCCACGAAGGTGCCCACCGCCGTCAGAATCGTCCCAGTGAGGTAGGTGATGCCCATGCGCGCGAGGCCCTGCCTCCCAGGGTCGCGCCAAACTGGGAGCAGCTCAAGCGCAGGCTGTCAGCGCGGGTCCTGGTACGCGACCAGCTCGGCAACGTCGGTCATCTCGCGCACGAGCGCCTTTTGCACACTGCCGGAGTCGACGACGCCTTTGACGTGGCCAAGCGCGGTCATGCAAAACGCGCGTGTATGGTCGCCCGACTGCAGCTCGACCGCACTGCGGTCGTCGAGCGAGTTGATCGCAAGCGGGTAGGGCAGCGCATCCGCGAGCATCAGCATCGTCGTGTAGCGGACCTGGGCCTCGACGGAGAGCGAGAAGACAGAACCCTCGAACGCGAAGCCCGCTTTGATCAGCTCGTCGCTGCGGGCGTCGATGCGGAGGAATGCTTCGTCTCGCAGGTCAGAAATATCATACTCCAACGAGTATGTGTCTGGATACAGGCCGTCTATGGCCTCGAACAACGATACACGAATCGCGTCATAGGGAACCGTGCCATCGTCCGCATAATAGGCCTTATCGCCGAGGCCTGGAAAATCCGGCACCCACCGATTCAGCTCAACAATCTTCCTGATGCGGAACGGCGTCGGCATAGGTTCACCCCCCTAATCACTCTCTACAATCATATGAGCAACATCGATGGTCGACGAACCCGCCCAAACTATAGGGTAGTGTAAATAGTCATCATACAACCAACTCGTATCTGGGATGGGTACGGATTGGGATTTCCAAGCACCATCTGGCCACTTCCGCCAAGCGATTCCCATGTTTGCTGGAGGTAGCAACCCGGTCGTGCGCCCCCTCGAGATCACGAAGTCGTAGACAACATCAGACATATTCGCGCCGGTACCTGTAAAAACAAGCGGCTCAGACAGCGTTACCACAGCGCCAGCAAGAAACCGTACCTGAGTCTCCCCCCGTCCCCAAACAAACCCAAACAGTCCACTCGTCGGATATGTTGTGTTTAGAAATGCTGTACTACCAAATCCCGCAGCCTGCGAAAAACCAACAAAGAACCTATCCCTTGCCACGGCTGGGAACCCAACCCGAAACGCAGAAAACATCTGCTGAAAGAACTTTGCCGTAGACGTGCCTCGCTTCTGGCAAAACCCAAACCCGCCGCAACTAACTGATGCTGACGCGCCGCTAATCTTCACCCTACACAGTTGTGCTTCAATACTCGACGGAAACCCCGACGGTTGCGCACATGCCGCCACGGTCCCGGACGTCACTGAGTCAAAACCATCTAACAGCGGCGTGACCGTACCCCACTGCGCCTGCCACCTACGCGTTCTAACCGTCCACTCTCGAGGTGCCAAAAGCTCCGCTGCAAACGCTCCATATGCAGAACCCTGCTGCGCAATTTCGATCACAGACCTGCCTGCAACACTTGCCAAGCCAATACCCGACGACGGTGGCAGACAAGACGCAGCAACACGCCCGTCCACACCCAGCAAAGGAACCTTCCCAGCATCCACAGCGC
>Ga0190271_10000028_pt1 | contig 94533 bp, 81 predicted proteins | sample Popmic356T_FD_133747 | JGI IMG/M metagenome (GOLD analysis project Ga0190271, IMG submission 133747) | Populus adjacent soil microbial communities from riparian zone of Weber River, Utah, USA - 356 T | ecosystem: Environmental > Terrestrial > Soil > Riparian zone | place: USA: Utah | collected...
GATGCAATAGTATCAGCATTGGTATTTAAAAGCTGTGTAGCACCGTCGTGTGTAATGGCGCATAAAACAGGAACCAATCCGGCCTTCAGCAAACTATCTAAAGTTGTTGAAGAAACAGAATTTTCATCCAAATCGCCCACAAAGCCGTAATCAATTACGGCTCCTGCCATTGGTCCAGCATCTGCACCATAAGTTTTGGTACTAACCGGCCGTTTTTTTGCTTTGATCACATTACCATCAGCTCCGCTCAAACCAATAGCATTACTACCCTTGGCCTGTAGCTGGGCAACCATATTTTTATTGATCAGTCCGGCATAAACCATGGTCACAATCCGCAATGTTTCAATATCGGTAATTCTTCTACCCTCAACCATCTTTGCTTCAATGCCGAGCGATTCGCCTAATTCAGTTGCAATTTTACCACCACCATGAACCAGAATTTTATCTCCCGGCAATGCAGTAAAGTCCAGCAAAAACTGATGAAGGTTTTCTGAGTTATCGATTACGTTTCCGCCGATTTTTATGATTGTGAGTTGTTTATTCTTCATTTTTATAGAAAATTTCTGAAAGCTGATGCAGTTTTTCTACAAGCAACTTTTTATCAATGAGTTTAGTTTCATAATCTGCAATTAAAGAGGGTGACAAATTTCTGGCTAGCGCATATTCCACAACTTCAACATCTTTGCCTTTGCACAATAAAATGCCAATACTCGGTTTTTCATGTGGTCTTTTCACATCCCTATCTAATGCCTCCAGATAAAAGTTCAATTTCCCCAAATTCAGGTTGAAATTCTTCAATTTTAAGCTCGAATAAAACCATGGATTGCAAATCACGATGGTAAAATAGTAAATCGGTATAGTAATCTTTATTCCCTACCTGCAGCCTGTATTCACTCCCCATATACGTAAAACCCTTTCCCATTTCTAATATGAAATTTTGGAGATTTTTAATCAGCGCTTGCTGTAAATCACTTTCAGAGTGTATTTCTGGCAGCGCTAAAAACTCGAAAATATAAGGATCTTTAAAAATGCCCGCTGGTAATTTTGAAGTAACCGCCGTACTAAACTTATTGCCGAGCATGGTTCGCTCAAAAGTAGCTGTATTTAACTGGCGTTCCAGTTCTCTGGTGGATAATTTATCTTTTATACTTTGATAAAGGTAAAATAGTTTTTCTTCGCTTGTTTTTGTTTTAGCTAAAATTAGTAAATGGTTTGTCCAACTAATTTGTGTCAGCAGTGCTGACACAAATTTATCTTGCTCATTTACAATACCTTGAAATTGTGTCATCAGTGGCGACACAATTTCCGGATCACTGTAAACTTCATAAAATTGTTTCATTCTATAAAGTCCGCGACGGTTAAATCCTTTTAACAAAGGTTGTTTCTCAGCAATATAATTAGCTAAGTCATCTACAGTTCCATCACCCCATTTGCCGTTCGCAACTTTTTCGGAAACAATTTGTCCAACACTAAAATATAACATTACGAGTTCCGCATTTGCTTTACTGTAGACCCTATTCCGAGCTTGAGTAATAAGCAAAATGACCTGCTCAAAATTTGATGTTATACTTTTTATTGGCTTATTCATTTAGTAATAAAATTACAACTTTTCCAGCATCGCTTTTATTACCGCCTGTGCTGCCCATAAACGGTTGCCAGCCTCATGTATTACTAAGGAGTTTGGTCCGTCCAAAATCTCTGATGATAATTCTAAATCACGACGAACCGGCAAACAGTGCATCACTTTAGCATCATTTGTGAATTTTAATTTCTCATTATTCATCATCCAGCCATCAGGATAAGTTAATACTTTTCCATACTCTTTATAACTACTCCAGTTTTTCACATACACATAATCAGCACCGGCTAAAGCTTGTTCTAAATTATACTGAATATCGGCATTAGGCGTAAAATCTTCTGAAAGTTCATAACCTTCTGGCTGTGCGATTGTAAAATCGATCATTCCTTCTGCCTGGGCTTTGCACATCCACTCTGCAAAAGAATTTGGCACCGCCTGAGGTAATGCCTTAACGTGGGGTGCCCAGGCTAAAACTACCTTAGGTTTTCGGCCATCGGGTTTCTTTGTCCAGGTTTCGTGAATGGTAATAATATCGGCGAAGCTTTGTAAAGGGTGACGTGTTGCGCTTTCTAAACTCACTACAGGTACTGCACAATATTTCACAAATTTATTGAAGAAATCTTCGCTATAATCCTCTTCACGGTTATTCAGTTTTGGAAAAGAACGCAAGCCCAAAATATCGCAATACTGGCCCATTACCGCAGCAGCTTCACGAATATGCTCAACAGTAGAGCCATTCATTACCACTCCATCCTGCGTTTCTAATGCCCAACCTTCTTTATCCATGTTCATTACCATCACATTCATACCTAAATTTAAGGCCGCTTTTTGGGTACTTAAGCGGGTACGTAAACTTGGGTTCATAAAAACTAAACCTAAGGTTTTGTTTTTACCTAAATCCTGGTGCGCATAAGGATTCGCTTTTAATGCAAGCGCATCATTTACAAACTGTTTGATGCTTGGGACATCGTGTACGGAAGTGAAAAGTTTCATATTAAGGTATAAGGTTTAAGGTGTAGGGTTTAAGGTTTTTCTTTTCCACCCGCTCTTAAAAATTTCAAAAAAGAAATTAGCATTGCCCTAACTTCATTAATTGCTTGGTTAACTTTTAAATATTCTTCTTCGCTTATGTATTTTAATTCTGAGGCACATAAACAACAATAATCAATTTCATTGGTTGAGCCTAACGCAGTATCTAAAAAATGGGCAAAATCTTTATCAGTAAATCTCCCACATCCTTCAACAATATTTAAAGGAATAGATAATGATGCTCTAGTAAGTTGAGACGTTAATTCAAACCTTTCTTCTTTTGGAAATTTAACAGCAATATCCTTCTTAATAAGTATTTAATTCATGTGCTTTTTTCCAAACGTCAAGTTTTTTATAGTCTCTCATCACCTTAAACCTTATACCCTACGCCTTTTACCGCTTTTTCAAAAGCCACTAAAAATTCATCAGCATGCACTTTCGTTAAATTTAATGCCGGCAATAAACGGATTACATTGGGTTTTGCCTCCCCGGTAAAAATAAAATGCTTAAACAAAAGTTCCTTTTTAACATGGGCAAGTTCTTCTGGCAATTCGATACCAATCATTAAGCCACGGCCACGAACTTCTTTCACCTGCTCAAATTTCTTTAATTCAGTGATGAGATAGTTCCCAACTTCTTCAGCATTTTTAATCAGGTTATCTTTTTCCATCACTTCCAAAACAGCTAAAGCCGCAGCACAAGCTAAATGGTTACCACCAAAAGTTGTACCTAGCTCTCCATGCCAAGGTTTAAATTTCGGCGCAATTGAGATTCCTGCTACCGGAAATCCATTACCCATTCCTTTTGCCATCGTATACACATCTGCTTCAACTCCTGAGTAATCATGCGAGTAAAACGAGCCTGTACGTCCGTAACCGCACTGCACACTATCAGCAATATAAACGGCATTATATTCATCACAAAGCGAACGTATTTTTTGCAGGAAACTTTTCGAGGCTTCTTTAATACCGCCAACGCCTTGAATACCTTCAATAATAACAGCAGAAATATCATCACCCTGTGCTTTAAAGGTTTCTTCTAAAGCAACCTCATTATTGAAAGGCAAAAAGATTACATTTTCGGTCTGATTAACCGGTGCTACAATTTTAGGATTGTCGGTTACCGCAACTGCCAAAGAGGTACGTCCGTGGAAAGCGCCTGTAAAAGCAATTACCTTTTTTCTTCCGTTATAAAATGAAGCCAGTTTTAAAGCGTTTTCATTTGCTTCGGCTCCCGAATTACATAGGAACAATTGGAAATCTTTTTTGCCTGATACTTCGCCCAGTTTCTCAGCAAGTTGAACCTGTAAAGGAATTTTCACCGAATTAGAGTAAAATCCAACTTTGTTCAACTGCTCAGTTAAACGGCTTACATAGTGCGGATGGGTATGACCAATTGAAATCACGGCATGACCGCCGTATAAATCTAAATATTTTTGCTCATTGGCATCCCAAACATTGCTGCCAGCTGCTTTAGTAATTTCTATATCATTAAGTGGGTAAACGTCGAATAGTTGCATTTTTTGAGGTATAAGGTTTGAGGTGTAGGGTTTAAGGTTTTTTCCCTCCACTTCTCAAAAATTTTAAAAATGAAATTAGCATAGCCCTAACTTCGTTAATTGATTGGTTCACTTTTAAATAATCATCTTCACTTATATACTTTAATTCAGAAGCACATAAACAACAATAATCTATCTCGTTGGCAGAACCTAAAGCATTATCAAGAAAATGCGCAAAATCTTTATCTGTAAATCTTCCGCATCCCTCAACAATATTCAAAGGAATGGATAAGGAAGCTCGGGTAAGTTGTGAGGTTAGCTCAAATCGCTCTTCTTTTGGAAATTGAGTCGCAATATTCTTTTTGATGAACATATTCAACTCATGTGCTTTTTTCCAAACGTCAAGTTTTTTGTAATCTCTCATTGTTTTACCTTACGCCTTAAACCCTACACCCTTTACCTTCATTAAAAATTCGCGGCTTTTAACTTAAGTCCCGCTGTTTCATCTAAGCCGAACATTAAGTTCATATTCTGAACCGCTTGTCCGCTGGCTCCTTTTAACAGGTTATCAATAATACTGATGATAAATAATTTGCCATCATGTTTTTCTATGTGTACCAATGCCTTGTTGGTATTCACGACCTGTTTTAGATCAATATTTTTCCGACTTACGTGCGTAAAGGGATGAGCACTATAATAGTCTTCGTAAATGTTTTGCGCTTCTTCTAAACTTAAATCACTTTCCAGGTACATGGCAGCTAAAATACCTCTGGTAAATGCACCACGCTGTGGGATAAAATTTAAAGCTTCAGATAGTGAGGGTTGCAACTGCAACAAACTCTCACTAATCTCATTTAAATGCTGATGCTCAAAAGCCTTATAAATGGAAAGGTTATTAGTTCTCCAGCTAAAGTGCGAAGTAGTAGATAAACTCTGTCCCGCACCGGTAGATCCGGTAGTAGCATTAATGTGAACCTCATTTTGAATTAAACCTTTAGCAGCCAAAGGCAACAAACCCAATTGGATACAAGTTGCAAAACAACCAGGGTTAGCAATATTTTTAGCTGTTTTAATTTTATCACGATTTAGTTCTGGCAATCCATAAACGAATTCGCGGTTTTCGAATTTAGCTTTTTCATGTAACCTAAAGTCCTGAGATAAATCTATAATTTTAATGCTTTCGTTGATTGGGTTAGCAGCCAAAAATTTCTTAGCATCGCCGTGGCCAACACATAAAAATAATACGTCAATATCTTGTGGAATATCGCTTACAAATTTTAAATCTGTATCACCGATCAGATCAGTATGTACATCTGAGATCAGGTTTCCGGCGTTACTGGTACTATTTACGAAAGCAATTTCAACATTTGGATGGTTAACCAAAATGCGCAGCATTTCGCCGCCAGTGTAGCCCGCTCCGCCAATTATTCCTGCTTTAATTTTATTCATCTCTATGAGTTTAATGCTATTTTATAAAGAAAAAATTCTTCGTCATTGCCTTGTTTTTCAAAGCCTATGTTTTCGTATAAGTGCTGTGCGGTGTAATTATCTACAGCAGTTTCCAGTTGTATAAATGTAGCACCAGTGGTTTTGGCAAACTCCATAGCGGTTTTAATCAATTTTTCGCCGATTCCCTGCTTGCGGTAAACCTCATCAACATACAGATCGTTCAAAATCCAGTTTTTACTTAACCTTACCGATGAGTATTTAGGATATAACTGTGTGAAACCAACTAGTTGTTCTGTATCCTGGTCGATGGCCACAAAAATGATAGATTCGTTATGTTGTAAACGTTCATCAATGAAAGCTTTAGCCATTCCGATATCCGAAAACTGCTTATAAAACATGCGATACTGGTTAAACAGGCCAACTACAAGATGGGATTCTGTTAATCCTATTTGTTTTATCTTTATATTATTCACAATCAGTTCTGTCATTTTGGGTTGATGGATAGGAAAAAAGTATAAATTCTAAATCATCTACACCATCATTCATAATTTTATGTCTATCGCCAGCTTTAATCTGTAAACCTTTGTTGGTATCAACAGTAAATGTTTCGCCTTCAATTAAAAATGTTGCCTGCCCTTTCAATATAAAGAAAAACTGTTCTGCATAAGTATGAAAATGTAATTTCTCAGCAGTTTGAGGCGGCATTAATTCTTGTTTAATTACTGCATCAGGTTTGCTTACAAAATTCCATCCATCACAATTATTGCCCCATTTATAGTAACTTAAACAATTATCTTTAGAAAGGATTTCGCTCATTTTTTAAGTATCAAGTAGTTAGTACCAAGTATCAAGAGAGGATATGGATTTACATTTTACCTCTTCCATCATACATCTTACATAAAACTAGGCTTCTTCACCATTCACCTTGTGCCAGATCATTACCTGGTTACCGAATATTTTAGAGAAACCTTTAACGTCTTCTCCGCTCCAGGCGTTGTTCATTTCGCCGTAGCTACCAAATTTATTGCTCATTAAATCGTGGTTAGATTCAATACCAATAATCTGGAAACGGTATGGCAACAATTCAACAAACACTTTACCGCTCACAAATTTTTGGGTGTCAGCTAAAAAAGCCTCAATATTCCGCATAATCGGATCGTGAAACTGACCTTCGTGCAACCAGTTGCCATAGAAAGATGATAATTGTTCTTTCCAGCTTAACTGCCATTTGGTTAAAGTATGTTTTTCTAACGTATGGTGTGCTTTGATAATGATAATGGGGCCAGCAGCCTCAAAACCTACGCGACCTTTAATACCAATGATGGTATCACCCACGTGGATATCGCGACCAATGCCAAAAGGTTGAGCAATGGCCTGTAATTTTTGAATTGCCCTTACAGGTGCTAATGTTTCACCATCAATCGCTACCAGTTCACCTTTTTCGAAAGTAAGTTCAATTTTGCGCGATTCGGTTTCCGAAACCTGGGTTGGCCAGGCACTTTCCGGCAACGTTTCGTGGGAAGTTAAAGTTTCCTTTCCTCCTACTGAAGTTCCCCATAAACCTTTGTTAATTGAGTATCTTGCTTTTTCAGCGCTATACTCTACACCATGTTGTGCTAAATATTCAATTTCCGCTTCGCGGGATAGTTTTAAATCTCTGATTGGCGTAATGATTTCAACCTCCGGAATAAGGATATTGAAGATCATATCGAAACGTACCTGGTCGTTACCTGCACCGGTACTTCCATGAGCCACATAATCTGCACCGATTTTTTTCACATAATTGGCAATAGCAGTAGCCTGACTTACACGCTCTGCACTAACCGATAGTGGATAAGTTGCATTTTTTAGTACGTTACCAAAAACAAGGTATTTAATACAACCTTCATAATAACTTTCAGTTTCATCTACAACAGCATGCGATTTTACGCCCAAAGCATATGCTCTTTTCTCTATTTCCTGCAGTTCTTCATCAGAGAAGCCACCGGTGTTTACAATTACCGAGTGAACTTCCAATCCGCGATCCTGTGCCAGGTAAATACAACAAAATGAGGTATCCAATCCTCCGCTAAATGCTAAAACAACTTTTTTCATGCTATTTATTAAATAAAAAGGTAAATAAAAATAAAAGGGCTTTTAAGCCAGTTTTGGGCTTAGGTTTAACAACTAAACGTTGTTTAATGCGCATAAAGCGCTCGTATAACTTGGGTTTCTTTTGCAGTTCTTCAGCAAATTGCTTGGCTACTTCGTGTTTTTTCTCAGCCGGATCGTAAAGCATGGCAGTACACATGCAGTTTTTACGTTCCTTCATTTTTAAAATTTCGAAGTTTACGCAACTCTGGCAGCCTTTCCAAAATTCTTCATCCTGGGTAAGTTCGCTGTAAGTTACTGGTTCGTAACCCAGGTCTGAATTTATTTTCATCACCGCTAAACCAGTTGTTAAACCAAAGATTTTTGCCTTTGGATACAACTTTCTCGATAAACCGAAAATTTCATTTTTAATGGCTTTTGCTAATCCGGCTTTGCGGTATTTAGGGCTTACTACCAAACCACTATTGGCTACAAACTGGCCGTGGCTCCAGGTTTCGATATAGCAAAATCCTGCCCAGGAACCATCTTTGTTGAAAGCAATAACTGATTTACCCTCTTGCATTTTATTGGAAATGTATTCAGGCGAGCGCTTGGCAATGCCTGTTCCACGAGCTTTTGCCGATTCGGCCATCTCGGTTACTATTTCTTCTGCAAATACACGATGTTCAGGAAGTGCAACCTGCACTATAAATTCGTTAATATCCATTCGTTTTCTAACGAAAAATTATAAGTATTCTTGTTAATTGGGTTTTTAGAGAGGATCAATTCCTCGTTACGTTTAGCGTAGGTACTAAATACGTGGAGTGAAATTTTGCCGGCTTGCGGGACAATAAAATACGGGTTGAAAATGATTAATAAACAAACCTTTCCCAGACACCATTTGTGTTGAGGAAACTGAAAGTTTATGTAAAATCTGTTTAATCATTTCTTGCGTATTAAAACGGCTTTAACTCTATTGAGGTGCAAAGGTTTAAATAAAAATCGAGTTACACAATGTTTTTTAACTTTTTTACATTTTTATAATTATTACGAGAAAAGAAAAAGCCCCGAAATTTCGGGGCTTGGATCTGTTATTTTTTGGATAGGCCGACTGAAACCCTCGTTCCGTCCAAAAAGAAATTTAATTTTTTAGGGCTGGAATTTGGCGGAAGCTGAAACGACCATACCGCTTGTGATGATGCTTCAGGTTCAGGATTGGTACTTCCTGAACGCTCTGTTCCCGTTATTGAAGTTCCATTATCCAATTCTAATCTTGCATCAGAGCTCGATACGGCAAAAAATTTCTTAGCTTCTAAAGTGCTTTTATTTGTTACCTGTAAGTTAATTGTCAACTCTGCACCTGTAGCTTTGCCTTCTGCATCCTTTAAATCAATAGATGATGCAGAAGTAACCTTAACTAACGCCTCTTTTGATTTACCTAATATTGCGCTATCAGGAGAAACAGTGAATTCAGTACCGTCAGGCGCATTTTCTTCTTTTGCCGGAACACTAACTGTTGTTTCTGTCTTGGTAATGGTTGTATCCGCCGGTTTATCTTTTGACGAATTGCTGCAAGAAGAAAATGCAAATACGCCAGCAGAGATGATTGCTAATTTTGAGATGTTCTTTATCATTTTTAAAGGGTTTAGTGGTTAATCAAAATTAAACTTATAAGTGTTATTTAACATTAAAATTATTAAACGTTTATGTAAACTCCATATGAACAGTTAATTCCATTTTTTGTTTTCATCTCCCCTTCATCATTCCGTTTATAATTTTAACATCTGTTTAACAACATTTAACATCCTTCTATGCTACTTAAATCCAATATTTACATGCCTGTAGCGAATGCGATGTGACTATCGTTTTATGGGTACTCCTTAAATATTAAATAAATTTTAAACGTATGAAGAATTTTACACCATTTCATTTTAAATCGATCCCTTTATTTGTTCTAATTGCTTTTACAGCACTAACTTCATGTAAAAAAACCGAAACTGCCGATCCTATCATCTCTTATTTAAGGATAATCAATGCATCACCATCTTTGGCAACATACAATGCTTATTTTAACGGTAATATGGTTAATTCAGCAGCTTTACCATTTGGAGGCACTGTTAATTATGTTTCCTACGCAGCTGAAGCTTACAGTTTAAAATTTACAACGGCCAGCAGTACCGAGAGCTTATTAACCAAAACGATTACCTTGAATGCAAGCACCTATTACTCTTCTTATTTGATTAATAAACCTGCTGCATTGGATGTTTATACCATTAGTGATGACCTTTCTATCCCATCAACTGATAAAGCTTACATCCGTTTTATTAACTTATCGCCTGATGCCCCTGCTCTGGATCTGGCAAAAACCAGCGCAACGACCATGCTGGTTACCAATAAAGCTTACAAAAACGCAAGCGGTTTTGTTGCTGTAGATGCCGGAACTTACACATTGGATGCAAAAGAAACTTCATCTGGAGAAGTTAAAGCTACTTCCGAGAGTACCAGTTTTACAGCAGGGTATCATTATGACATTATTTGTGGTGGTTTGGTAGCACCTGCAAATGATACGGAACGACCACTGAGTTTGCAGGTTATTCTGATCAAATAAGAATGATTTCTATAGTATTCGCCTTTCATAAAAACGGCAATTTTCAAATCGAAAATTGCCGTTTTTTAATTGTATTAAACAGGAACTATCTTCCTTTCAGGAAAAATGGTATTCTTCTCTATTTTTTAGTTACATCAGGGAATTTAACTTCTATAATATATGTCCCCTCCATTTTCAGTCTCCAAGACCACCTTGGGTTTACAGAAAAACCTGGGGATGACGGAAAGCCATCAACAGTTACAAATTGGCTTGGAATACGGTAATACATTAAAAATCCCCAGTCTGTTGTTGGTGTTACATATTTAGTAAGCGGAAAGGGTGCTATTTCGAAATCGCAAATCATGGCTGTATCAGTCTTGATAACCGGGTTAAACTTTGCATAGTTTTCAAAAACTGGTCGATCGCCTCTTTGTATGATTTCTCCTGCTTTCGGATTAAATACTTTTCCGTTCTTATCTACCATTTTCAATATAGCTCTTGCACCTGAAGATGAAATTTTTGTACAGGTAATAGTTGGCTTTTTCATAAGTGTCGCAACACCAGTATCATCATTAAATGCATTAGCAACATTATCAGTAATTTCGAATAAATCATCTATTGCGGGCTCCACCACGTTAATAGTCGCTAGCTTAGGGAACAACTTAGTACCAGTACCATTCGTCATTTCTACATCATATACATATCTTCCCAGGGGTAAGAAACCAGATGCTTGGTTAAAGGTAAGCTGTCCGCTCAATTCATTAAACTCCATTGGTTTCCTTTTAACCACCTCTCTTTTCTTATTCAAAAGCTCGAGGGTTACATCTGTTTCAGGATCAAAATTGGCACCGGTCTTAAAAACAGTAATTTCATATTCCTTCGAAAACTCTGCAGGCGCAGGAGAACCATCTTCTTTTCTCAAATTGAGCAATTTATAGGTAAAAGGCGGTGTAGAACCATCTGCATTGATTCTATCTGATTGAAAAAGAGGCAAGCCTCTTTTCGCATAAATATTATTGTCTTTATATCGAATGGTATCACTTAGAAAACCATTTTGTATTTTTTTACAGGCCACTACACCTAACAAGAGTAATAAACCTAAAATATATTTCATTTTCATAATTAATTGCGATTAAATTAATTGCCCAAAGACTGTGCATTAAAAAATAACCTGTGGTATCCACTTAACACATGAACTATACCATTGGTCGTAACAATTCCTGATGTTTGACAATCCACAGCCTTATCTTTTTGTGAATCGGGAATAGTACTTTGATCCGCCTCCTGATCATCGCGGGTTCCGATTACTTTGGTATACGTTACATAATCCACATAATTAACATACTGTGTATATTCATAAGAACGTCTCAATTTGATCAGGTATTGAACATTTGGAATAGCTCCGAGTAAACTATTATAAAGCTTACCGCTAACGGTCATCTGGTCTCTGTTGATCTTGCCCGCAAATAAATAGGTCTTTAATGAATCATTTAATTCCTGTGCCGGAATATCTTTGATACCGAAGTCAAAGTTTTCTGTTCCAAGCTGGAGAGATTTCTGATATTTTTTGGCCTTTACATACTCCGCTATTCCATAATTTGTAGTTGCAAAAAAGGTTACATTGCCATTTACAGCATCCTTTAAACCTGCCCTGTCTATCACTTTCACCAAGGAATCGAAGTTGCGGTTAGACTTTAAGTAATCGTAAGTACTTAAATTTACATTGGGATCACTTGGGCCGCCATCCCTTTTATAATCATTTTTTTTACAAGACGTTAGCGCCAGTAATATTAATGAAAGATATACTAATATATTATTTCTCATATTTTTTAATCTCTTAATAAAAACAACTTATACTTTACCCAACCAATATGGTGTTTGTTTCAATAACGGATTGTTTCTAAACAATGCAGGGTCTACAGGCCAGTAAAAACCTTCTCTTCTGAATCTGCTCTCTGTAAGCCAATCTACGATAAGACCGTATCTTCTGGTTCTGAGCAAATCATAAAACAAATGTCCTTCCAGGTACATTTCTTTACCACGCTCATAGGCGTATTCATCCATTACCTCGTCTACAGAGCTTCCATCTGGAATTAATATTGGATTGAAGTCATTTCTTTTTCTGAAATCATTGATGATACCAATAGCTGTTGCTGCATCGTTTTTGTAAAGTGCAATCTCTGCCTTAAGTAGTTTCATATCACTCAATCTGAAGATGATAATGTTATTACTTAGATAAGGGTCTAATTTTTGCCCAGGGTTTCTGTAAGTTACATTACTGTACTTTACACAAATAGGTTTATCAGGGTTAGCAAGGTCAAAGCCCTTTTTATAACGGATATCGGTAGTCGATTGGAAATGATTCTTAAGATAAGAAGGATTGGTATAAAAACGTGGGTTGTTTCCATAACCTTTAATGTAATTCTCATTTAAAAAATACGCGCCTATGGAACTATTAGAACCTTCTAATGTATTCTCACTAATGTTAATTTCAAATATTCCTTCAGAAGATCGACCAATAAAAGTATTTTTATAATTAGCCGTATCTGTTAAAGCATAACCTCCCTTGTTAATTAATGTATTTATGGTCGTATCGGCATTGTTCACATCAGTCAAATTAGGCGCATCAACTGAAACGTCAGACATGGTTGCTCTCCAAAGATACAAATGCGCTAAAAGGGCATACACTGAACCTTTATTTGCAGTAACCTTTGCATCCCCGGTATTGGCATAATTCCAGCTTAATAGATTAATGGCTTTATGGCAATCATTTTCAATCAATTTCATCACGTCCGATTTTGAACTTCTTGGCAATTGTGGCGCATTGATCGGATCTTCATAAGCTTCTGTAACCAACGGTACATCACCCCATACCCTTACCATCATAAAGTAACTTAACGCACGAAGGAAATAGGCCTGGCCAATTGCCGAATTCCGGAATTGTGCAGGGTCGTCTTCAGCAGATAATTGTGCATCACTCATGCCATTAACTTTCTTTAAAATTAGATTAGACATGGCAATACTTTTATAATATAGGGTATAATTTGCCAGCGTATTAATATTGTATTGAAAGGTAAAATCTCCACCCTGTATCCCTTCTAAACCATCACCGCCATACTGTATCGTAAAATAATTTTTGGCAACAGCATCACCATACATAAAATAACGATTGTTTTTACTGGTAATCGCACTACGCATCAGTGCATAATTACCAGCGATGGCACTTCTCACGTCTCTTGATGATTGCCAGAAGGTTTGTTCGTAAGGTGCATCTTTAGGTTCCTCATATAATAATTTTTTACAAGAACTTATGGTAACCACTGTAGCCATTGCGATAAGTACACCGATTTTTGTGATTATATTTTTCATTTATTGACGATATTAAAATTGAACTTGTACACCTAAAGTATATTTTCTTGGAATAGGATATCCGGTTCCATTATACTCCCCATATCCGCTAACAGCTTCTGCATCTGGTAATTTTTTTGATTGCTGGAACATATATACGTTATCAGCAATAGCGTATAATTTCAGCTGACTTAAGCCTAATTTTCTTACGATTTTAGGGCTGAAATCATAACCAAGATTGATACTTCTGATCCTTGCATAACCACCTTTTTCGAGGAAAAAGGATTGTGCAGCCGTATAATAATATCGATAAGATCCCAAATCGAGTTTTGCATATTCAGCCTGATCTCCAGGGTTTCTCCAGATGTTCAGGCGACTTAGATCCGGTGAAGAGACACTAGCAAAATTATATACTGCATTAGCATCAGTTGCGTTCGTAAAACGATCTGAATCAAATAGATTTAGTACGTCACGTTTGAGAGTGAATGTTACGAAAATCCCCAAAGAGAAATTTTTGTAAGAAAAGTTATTGGTCCAACCACCGGTAAAACGTGGGTTAGGATCGCCAATTGGAGCTTTATCCGGATTGATACCATCATTAAAAACATCTATAAAATAATCTCCATCTAAATCTGCCAGATAAAAATCACCTGCACTATACGTTCCATTACTATTTCTATACCTTTCTCCGGTATAAGGATTCTGGGGAATATCTGCTGAAGTAGAAAATACGCCTTTTGTACGGTATAAATAGAAAGCATTTAGTGGACTACCTACAGAAAGCACGTGGTTTTTATCAAAACGATCTCCACTCAAAATAATATCACGGCCACCATTGGGTAAACTCATGATCTGATTTTTATTATAAGAGATATTAAAAGAGCTATTCCACTTAAATTCCTTACGGAGAGGATTAGCGATTAAAGTCAACTCCAAACCTGCATTACGAACCGCAAATGCATTGGTGAAAGCATTGTCATAGCCTGATGTAACCGGCAAATCAACATTAAAAAGTTTTTGTTTTACTTCTTTGTTATACACATCAAATGAAATGGCATACCGACCGTTATCAATTTCCAAATCGGTACCAATATTCCATTGTGTAGATTTCTCCCAGCTTAAATCCTTTTGTGCAACACCATTTACAAAATTAGGGGTAATTGCGGTTACACCATTATATGAGGTTGCTCCGCCATTCCCACTAAAATAGCCATTGTTAACTTGGTAGGTATTATATTGCACATAAGCATTTCTTTTATCTTCGTTACCTGTCACGCCATAACTTCCTCTAATTTTAATCAGTGTAAAAGGGTTATTGGTTAAGTTTTTCATAAAATTTTCTTCGGAAAGAAGCCATCCTGCAGAAATGGAAGGGAACACGCCATATTTATTATTTTCTCCAAAACCAGAAGAACCGTCCGTTCTCATCGTTCCTGATAAAAGGTACTTTCCATCATAATCATAATTAAAACGACCATAATAAGCTACCAATCCATGCGCGAGGTAATTTGAATAAGCATAAATATTCTGTTGCTTAAAACCGGTAACCGTTTGAATATTATCTGATGCTCCTCCATAACCAGATGCCTGAGTAGATTGAAACAGACTATACTCTATATCCTGACCCGCTACTGCACTAAAAGAATGTTTGTTAATAGAACCGTTATAAGCCAAATAATTCGATGTTCTTAAGCCCATATCAGTTGAGGAGAAACTGGAAGAGCTGTTGCCAAAACCATTGTTTAACAAATTGCTCATACTTACATCCCTACGGTTATTGTTACTAGTATAGGAAGATTGTGAATTTAAGGTAAAGTGTTTATTAAATTCATAGGCGAGGTTGAGGTTAGCAGCAAACTGGTTCGACACATTTCTGTTTAAATTTTCACCATCTTTACTTACAAAATAATCCAATTTTTCTGGAGATATATTTAATAACGAAGAAGGCAAATTACCTGAACCGATTTTAGTAGGCTTAGATGGATCGTTTGGATCTTCGTTTCCTCTACCCCTGCTAGCGCTTGAATAAGAAAATATGGGGTTGATCATCAACTTTTTATTCATTGCTCTTGAGGTAAGGTTTAAGCGTGTAGTATAACGTTTAAACCCTGTTCCTTTTACAATACCATCCTCATCATAATACCCTCCACTAAAACGATAAGTTGTTCCATTATCTGTACCGCCGCTTATACTCAGGTTATTATCATTGATTTTACCTGTCTGATAAAATAAATCCTGCCAATCGGTATGGCCATTAAAAGCTGGATTTAAACTATCTGTAAGTATATAAGGCAATTGTACACGCTGATCGTAACTTAGCTGTCTTTGAAGCACCTCCATTTTTTGCCTGCGTTCTGTAGTACCCATGGTAGCCTGCCTTAAGTTAGGGCGTTGTACCATACCATAATAAGAGTTAAAGCTTACTTTTGTATCGCCGCCAACACCTTTTTTCGTTGTAATTAAAATTACACCATTGGCTGCTCTTGAACCATAAATAGCTGCTGCTGAGGCATCTTTTAACACATCAATAGATTCAATATCGTTCGGATTAAGGCCGGCCATGTAGTTGGTGCCCGTACCAGTTCCTGGCGGAACAAGATCGTCTGATGATTGAGGAACACCATCTACCACATAAAGCGGTGATCTTATCACATTAAACTGATCATAACCTGTGCTACCTGTAGAGTTACCCCTAACGGATACTGTTGGTGCCACACCTGGCTGGCCAGTAAAGTTTTGAACGTTTACTCCGGATAAACGACCTTGCAACAACTGATCAAAACTTGCAGCAGGCAAGTTGGCCAGTTCTTTACCAGAAATACTGGAAATTGCCGCCGTAGTTTTCTTTCTGGTAATTTTCTGATAACCGATAGTAACCACTTCACTGAGTGTATTATTATCCTCTTCCAGAGAAAAGTTTAATGTACCGCTTGCGGATACTGGTTTTTCCAGTGAACGATAACCTACAATCCTGGCCGTGATTATCGCGTTATCTTTTTGTACCGTTAAGGTGAATTTTCCATCGCCATTGGTAGCGGTACCATTCTTTGTACCTTTTTCGATGATTGAAACCCCCGGTATGGGTTTGTTGGTTTGGTCTACAACTGTTCCCTTAATGGTTTTCTGGGCGAAGGCCAGCCAGGGGATGAGTAGATAAAATAATGTTGCCGTTAAAAATTTCACATAGCAATGTTTTGTAGAAGTTTTTTCCATTGATGATTAGTTAGTGGTTAGTTAGTTTGACTATAACCTAAAAGTATCAACATTTTTACCTCGTATTTAGCTGCTTTTTAGCTAACTAAAACCATATTTTAACTTAAAAAATTAACATTAATTAACATTTAGCTCTTCAACACCTGACTTTTGCAATTTAAAATATGGTACTATTGCGCCAAACGGCATATTTAAATCAAATAAAGTCACATTTTCAGTCCTTTTTAGAATAGGGGAAGCTAATTACTTAGCAGATAGATTTTAATAAAGAAATATCAAGGAAAATCTGCGGGGGAATAGCAGTTAAAACGTTAAACTAACTTTTTAGCACAAATTAGTTCCAAAACTAAAACCTTCCATAAACACCTACTATCTCACCCTATTTAGAATAGTTCAAAATAATTTGGATTATACAATTTTCTAACGTTATTTTGCAGCTGTTTAGAATTAATCCAAATAAATATTAACATGTTTAAAATCAAACTATCCAGTTTAACATTTCTATTAACCCTTATTAGCATAATTTCTTTCGCCCAGCAGTTTTCGACGATTAGCGGTACAATTACTACGTCTGATGGAAAACCTGCTGCTTATATATCGGTAGGTTTAAAAGGAAAAGGACTTGGAAATGTTACCAATGATAAAGGTATTTTTGAAATACAAAGAGTTAAACCAGGTTCTTACATCATCCGTGCATCGGGTGTTGGCATTCAGAGCATAGAAAAACCAGTTATAATCACAGCAGGAGAAAACAAAACAATTGATTTTGTGATCAGCCAAAATTCAAATCAGCTTAGTGAGGTCAATATCAATAAAGGTAAAGCCAATAAATATGGCGCTCAAAAGAGCGATTACGTATCTAAAATGCCAATAAGCAATTTAGAAAACCCACAGGTTTATACCACCATTACTAAAGAAACATTTAACGATCAATTGATATTCTCGGTCGACGATGCAACACGTAACGCAGTAGGAATCCAAAAGATGTGGGAATCAACCGGCCGTGGAGGAGACGGTGGAGCATACTATGCATCAAGGGGCTTTATTGTTCAATCGAAACTGAGAAACGGAATTGCAGGCAACGTAACCAGCCGTAACGATGCGGCAAACATTGAAAGTGTTGAGGTAATTAAAGGTCCGTCTGCAACCTTATTCGGCAGTACGCTAACCTCTTACGGAGGTTTGATTAACCGCATCACCAAAAAACCTTTTGAAGGATTAGGCGGAGAGGTTACCTATTCGGCTGGTAGCTATGATTTAAACAGGGTTAGTACCGATTTCAATTTCCCGGTTGATAAAGCCAACCATATTTATGCACGCATCAACGCATCTTATAATTACAAAGGCTCTTTTCAGGAAAATGTATTCGACAGAGGTTTCTTTGTTGCACCGAGTTTAGCCTATAAGGTAAACGATAAGTTAGATTTTACTTTTGATGCTGAAATTGCAAATGGTAAAAACACCTTAAAACCATTTGTTTTTTTCTATTTCCCGGTAAAAGATCTGGGTTTTGATCGGGCAGATCAATCTGGCATACCTTACGATAAATCCTTCACCGGTGATGCGATGAAGCAAAAATATAACAGTACAAATTTCTTCGGTCAGGCCAATTATAAATTTAACGACAACTGGTCATCACACACCAGTTTTTCATCAAGCTATAGTTTTTCTAACGGCCGTGGTACTTATTTGTTCTTAGTTCCAAACAATTATCCGCCATTGGGCAATCCAACAGCTGCTCCAGGTGCCGATTTAATATCAAGGGCAGATCAATCTACCGACAACAGTAAGGCTTATACTTACGAAATCCAACAAAACTTTAATGGTACTTTTAACCTGGGTTCAATCAAGAACAGACTAGTTTTGGGCTTGGATTATTTACGCCAAAATTCTGATCAGTTATTTTACTCGATCGATACTTTTGATTTAACCAATAAAAACGGAACCGGTGCCAACTATAATAATTTCACCGAGCACAATTTAGCTGCCTTTTATACAGCTAATGCTTACTCTAAATATCCGGTTAATTTTAAATCGAACACTTACAGTGCTTATGCTTCTGATGTGATTAATTTAACAGACAGGTTAATTGCTTTGGCGGCTTTAAGGATAGACCGTTTTGATAACAAAGGAAATTCAAACCGAGCGGGTGCTGCACCAGTTGGTGCCTATAAACAGACCGTTTTCTCGCCAAAATTCGGTTTGGTATTTCAACCGATCAAAGATCAGTTATCGCTATTTGCCAATTATCAAAATGGTTTTAACAACATTAATGGCATAGATTATAAAGGTGATGCGTTTAGGCCAGAGCAAGCTAATCAGATAGAAGGCGGTGTTAAAAGCAACCTGTTTAATGGTAAGCTGACAGGATCGGTATCTTATTATTACATCAAAGTAAAAGATATTGTAAGGGGTTATAATCAAGATGCCAGTAATCCCAATGCCCAGATCCAGGATGGTAACAAAATCAGCAAAGGTATAGAAGCCGAAATTGTAGCCAACCCTTTAAATGGTTTAAACATTATTGCGGGTTTTGCCTATAACGATAACCACTTACAAAATGCTTCTGCTGATGTTGAAGGAAGACGAGATGCTTATTCAGCTTCACCGTACGCTGCAAACTTATGGATCAGTTATAAATTTGTTGCAGGTTCGCTAAGAGGCTTTGGTTTAGGTGCCGGTGGTAACTACGCCAGCGATAACAAAATTGTAAACAGCTTAAGTCAGGGTGTATTTATATTGCCAGCTTACGAAATCTTTAATGCATCAGTATTCTATGATCACCCAAGATTCAGGATTGGTGCCAAAGTAGACAACTTTACCAACCAAAAATACTGGACAGGCTACAGCACAATGAATCCACAGGACTTAAGAACCTTTACCGGTAGCATGACTTATAAATTTTAATAAAAACAACAATAAAATTAAAAAATGAATAAAATTAAACCTATTGGCTTAACGTTCTTACTCTCTCTCTTTAGCTTATTTTCATTTGCACAACAATTTGGAACAATAAAGGGAAAGGTTACCACCTCTAACGGAAAACCTGCTGCTTATATTTCAATTGGATTAAAGGGCAAGGGGCAGGGCACTACATCAGATGATAATGGCTTATATACCATTCACCGTGTTAAAGCCGGTACTTATACAATTAAAGCTTCTGCAGTTGGTATCGATGCCTCAGAAAAAAGCGTTACAATCGCTGCAGGAGAAACGAAAGTTATCGATTTCGTATTAAAAGAAAATGATCAGGCGCTGGAGGAAATTACAATAGCAGGTATTAATCAAAAATACAAAGTAAGCTTACCTTCTGCTACACTTAGGTTAAACGAGCCATTACTAGAGGCGCCACAAAACATTCAAATCGTAAGTAATCAAATCCTTAAAGACCAGCAGATCATTAGTATGAGTGATGGATTGATCAGAAATGTAAGCGGCGCAGTTCGCCTTGAACACTGGGGAGACATGTACACCAATATTTTAATGCGTGGATCACAAATTCAGGCCATGCGTAATGGTTTTAATGTAGTTTCTTCTTCCTGGGGACCATTGACGGAAGACATGAGTTTTGTTGACCATATTGAGTTTGTTAAAGGTCCTGCCGGATTTATGCTGGGCAATGGCGATCCAAGTGGAATGTATAATGTGGTAACCAAAAAGCCTACCGGTCTAAACCAGGGAGAGGTTTCGTTTACTGCCGGAAGCTTCGATTTATACCGGACAACAATTGATCTTGACCATAAGCTAACAGCAGATGGTAAATTTTTATTCCGGTTAAACGCTGCTGCACAAAACAAGGCTTCATTTAGACCATACGAAAAAAATGACCGTTATAGTTTTGCACCTGTACTGAGCTATCAGATCACGCCAGGCACTAAGCTAACAGCAGAATATACTTTGCAAAATGCAAAAATGACCGAAGTGGGGTCTTATTACATTTTTAATACCGCCGGGTATGCCAGCTTACCAAGAGAATTTACCTTAACACAACCTGGGGTACAGCCTACCCGAATCAATGATCATAGTATAACATTAAACCTAACACAACAACTAGGTCAAAATTGGAAATTAACTGCTCAGGCAGCTTATTACAAATATCTACAAAATGGTACAAGTTCATGGCCATCAGCGGTATATCCAAATGGCACTATCATTCGTAATGTTGGGATATGGGATGCCGAAAGCAGCATGAAATTAGCGCAGTTATTTGTGAATGGAACAGTTAAAACCGGAGGTATTACACATCGGATTTTAGCTGGTTTTGATGGGGGCAAGAAAAATTATATAGCCGATTGGGGTCAATCTCACGATTTAGACCTGGCCAGTTCTCCATTTAATGTATATAACCCTGATTATGGCTTTCCATCAAACGGGTATCCAAATTTCGACCGTGTTACTCCGTTAGAAGAAAGGGCAATTGCAGCAGGCGGTTTAATGGATCAAAAATACCTGAGTGGTTATGTGCAGGATGAATTAGGATTTTTCGATAATATTGTTCGTTTAACCCTTGCCGGCCGTTATACCTATGTTAACCAATCGGCATACGGAAGCCCGGCAGATAAAGCAAAGCATGTTACCCCAAGGGTAGGTTTAAGTGTATCAGTTGATAAAAACACCTCTGTTTACGCGGTTTATGACGAAGCCTTTACTCCACAAACCGGCTTTTTCCGCGATGGTGGTACCGCAAAACCCATTACCGGTAACAATAAAGAATTTGGCATCAAAAAAGACTGGTTTGACGGCCGTTGGAACACCACCCTATCCCTTTACAGGATTACCAAACAAAACGAGATTACCGGGGATCCTACCAATAAGGCAGGAGAAACTTTTAGCATCGTAATTGGCGAAAAAAGAGCACAGGGCGTAGAGTTTGATATTCGTGGCGAATTGGCCAAAGGATTAAACTTAATTGCAAACTATGCCTATACCGATGCGAAAGTAACAAAGGTAGCAGATGGAGTTGAAGGCGTTTTTGTTGGTCAGGTGGTACCGGGTTTTTCAAAACATACCACTAACGCATGGTTAACCTACTCATTACAGAACGGAGTGCTTAAAGGATTCGGCATCTCAGGAGGCTTTACCTATCTTGTCGACAGGGCTGTTGGCACCTACAGTGGTGAAAATACAAATGAAAATCTTCCCGACTATTTTAAACTTGATGGAGGCTTATTCTGGTCGAATAAAAAAATAAAAGTCACTACAAATGTATTTAACATTTTGGATAAATATTTATACAGCGGTGCGTATTACACAAACTATTGGAATGCCCCAACTTACAACCAACCGGTTTACTCATGGCAGGCCGAAGCTCCAAGAAACTACAGAGTAAGCATAGCCTATAAATTTTAAATTAAATTAATCAGGAGAAGCTGGATCAGATCAGTTTCTCCTGGTTTTAAAACCCAACCAGAAAACATGAAAACTAAAATCTCATTACTATTTTTATTTCTAGCCTTTAGCATTTCGAGTGCATTTGCACATGCTTTATGGATAGAAACAGCCTCAACAGGCAAAAAAGGGAAAGCACAGGAAGTGAAAGTTTTCTTCGGAGAATACGAAAGCAACGAACCTGATTCTGCCGCAAAATGGTTTAGCAACTTAAAAGAATTTAAACTGGTTCTAACTGCTCCAAACGGAACAACGAAAGTTTTAGCTACTGCTGCCGATGTAAGTTTCTTTAAAGCAAGCTTCACTCCGGATCAGGAAGGCACTTATAAACTTTCTGTGGTTCATGAAGTTGCTGACATTTATGAGAAAGCTAAAATTGAATATTATGCTTTTGCAGATGTTGCCGTAGGAAACGCAAAAATTAACACCGCTTTCCCAGCTACCGCAGCACTAACCATCAGACCAGATAAACATGCTTTAAAAGTAGGCGAAACATCAATTCATCAGGTAATTTACAACAAAACACCTTTTGCAAAACAGAAGTTAACGGTTGTAAATGCTGAAAGAAAAGCACAGCCTACCGAAACCGATGCAGAAGGAAAATTCACTTTCAAGCCAGAACAAAAAGGAAATTATTTTCTGGAAGCCTTTACAGAAGATAAAACACCTGGAAAATTAAATGGAAAAGATTACGACAAAGTTTGGCATTTAGTGACTTATACTACTGAGGTTAAGTAGTCGTAAATTTTACAAAATTTAAAGCCAATTCGTCTCGAAAAAGCCTAATTGGTTCTTTATTCAGCTTGCTAATGATACTAACAAAAACATCAATAAAATCAAAGAACAAAAAATCGCGGTTACGACGGATTAGTGACTGGCTGCACCTTTGGTTAGGTATCGTATCCGGCCTGATCGTATTGATGTTGGGCGTTACCGGATGTATATATGTTTTTCAAAAGGAAATTACTGAGCTGATTCACCGCAAAGCATATTTTGTTGATGTTCCATCAAACCTTAAAACCTTGCCATTAAGTTTGCTGCAAGCCAATGCCGAAAAAGCATTGGGAAATAAAAAGAAAATTGATTTTATTTCTACTTATAAAGCGCCGGAGCGGGCATGGGAATTTGGCACTTATAAAGCTGGTGATGCTAAAGCCTTCTGGTACTTCGATTCAGTTGATTATTACGATCTGGTACTGGTAAACCCGTACACAGGAAAAGTAACCCTGGTGGCCGATCATAAATATGAGTTTTTTGCAGTGGTTAAAATGATTCATTGGAGTTTGCTGATCAATCATCCTATTGGTCAACAGGTTATCGGTTGGTCTACTTTTATTTTTGTGTTCCTGCTCATTTCAGGCATGGTGATGTGGTGGCCTAAAAATCTCAAAAAATCAAACTTCGATAAGAGTTTTAAAGTAAAGTGGAAAGCCAAATTTAAACGTATTAATTACGACATGCACAATGTACTGGGCTTTTATGCCATGATCATATGCCTGATGCTGGCTTTAACGGGCTTGGTGTGGGCTTTTCAATGGTTTCAGGGAGCAGTTTATGTTGTCGCATCAGGAACCACTACCCCACCAAAAGTGGTAGAAATAAAATCTGACTCAACAAAAACCAGTAATGCTGTTCCATTCGATATTGCCTTTGATCAGGCCAAAAAGATTTTTAAAAACGAAGATCGTATTGGTATGTCGCTGGCGGGTGGCGGTACAGCAACTATTTATGCCACAGGTTACCGTGGTGAAGAAACTTACTGGAATTATGATATTTTACAGTTCGATCAGTACTCGGGCAAATTATTACATAGAACAAACCAATCAGAAAAAAACGGAGGTGAAACTATAATTGGCATGAATTACGATATCCACGTTGGTGCTATTTTAGGCCTTCCCGGAAAAATAATGGCATTTTTTGCCAGTCTTATTGCAGCAAGTTTACCTATAACCGGTTTTATTATCTGGTGGGGAAAAGGAAAAAAGAAAAAAAATCCCGCAATAGCGGAAAAATAAGTACATCCTAATTAATAATAAACATGAAATTTTTAAATCTATTTTTAGTTTTAAGCGGTTTAATTACCCTTAATGCTAATGCGCAAACAAAAGTTGACTCGCCGGAAGAAAAGCTAGAGAAGGATCGGAAAGCAATAAAATCTTTAGCCGGTTTTTATGAGGTGAATTTCAATTATGGCGAAGTAACCGCACCTGATCCAAATTACAAATTTAGCAAACCTTACGAAAGCCATGGTAACGAATGGGCCGAAATTATTGTTGACGAACCTAAAAGAATTGTGATACAACATATGCTGGCCATTAACGATACTACGGTTATTAAACACTGGCGCCAGGACTGGACTTATGAAGATACCGACATTATGCTTTATACAGAAGGTAATGCATGGAAAAAAGGCAATTTAACACCAGCAGATGTAAAAGGCAAATGGACCCAAAAAGTTTATCAGGTTGATGATAGTCCACGTTACCAGGGCTATGGAACATGGAGCCATGTTGGTGGTCACGATTCCTGGTCTAGTGAAACCGATTCTCCACTTCCGAGAAGAGAATCTACCGTACGTAAAGATTACAATGTATTAAACCGAGGCAGCAGAATAACGATTACCAAAGATGGTTGGATGTTTGAGCAGGACAATAAAAAAATTGTGCGCTCTGCCAGTGGCGATAAACTTTTAGCCGTTGAAAAAGGTTATGAAGAATTTACTAAAATAGACCCTAAAACTTTTGCCAATGCACAAAAATGGTGGGCCAGCCAAAAATCTTACTGGGCTGATGTACGTGGCGTTTGGGCCGATATCATCGGATCTCAAAACACCTTCAAAGTACAGACCATGGCCAATGGCAAGTTGCTTTACGAAACACTTTTTAGCTTGGGCGATCAATCTATTAAAGAAAAATGGTCAGCAAATCAGAACAAAGAAAAAATTAAAACCGCTTTACAGCCTTATCTGGTAAAGTAAAGCAGTCAAATTATAATGAATGGTTGATGGTTAATGGCAATGGTCTATTAACTGTCAGCCATTTTTTTTGTTAAACGATGCCGTATCACTTGGGTTTGTAGTTCTTTGGATTAAAGGCCAAACGTAATGTTAGTCGAGATTTATAATCTCGACCGGATAAATTTTTTCAAAATCGGGATTATAAATCCCGACTAACAACTACTTTATTTTATTAAATTTCGGGATGAAAAAATTTGGCTTCATTTTCTTTTTATTTCTAACCGTTAACAGCTTCGCTCAAGATTCTACCTATACCAGAAATGTAGTAAATACCCTTACCTCAAAAGAATTTTGGGGTAGAGGTTATACCAAAGAGGGGATGAAAAAAGCAGCAGAATATCTTACGGTAGAATATCAAAAAATTGGTCTGCTGCCAATGGGTAATTCTTATACGCAGCCTTTTAATTTCCCTGTAAACACCTTCCCGGGAAAAATGATGGTAGCCATCAATGGACAAAAACTTGTTCCCGGTAAAGATTTCATTGTAAATAATGAGAGTCCAGGTATTAAACAAGTAGCAAATTTAACTCCAAATGACAGCCTTAATTATCGGGCTTCGTCATCACTACAAGTTTCACTAAAAGATAAATTAACCTGGTCTGTAGCTACTGAAGTTGGAGAAGTAACCACCATCCAGCTCGATAAGAAGAATTTTACCTCAATACCAAAAAAAATCAGTGTTGATATTGAAAACAAATTCATTCGAAACTTTGAGGCTGCTAACGTTTGCGGTTTAGTTAAGGGCACTAAATTCCCCGATTCCATTTTAATCATTACCGCACATTACGACCACCTGGGCGGAATGGGTGCAGCTACCTATTTCCCTGGAGCAAATGATAACGCGGCTGGCGTGGCTACCCTATTAAGTTTAGCCAAATATTATGCTGCCCATCCTCAACCCTACTCCATTGGTTTCATCTGTTTTGCAGCTGAAGAAGCCGGATTATTAGGATCAAGATATTTTGTAGAGAACCCTTTGGTTCTTTTAAATAATATAAAATTCCTCCTTAACCTCGATCTGGTTGGAACTGGCGAAGCCGGAATGACCGTCGTTAATGCATCTGTCTACCCTAAAGAATTTACCATGCTCAACGCCATCAACAATAAAAATCAGTATATCTCCAAAATAAACCCGAGAGGTAAAGCAGCCAACAGTGATCATTATTTCTTTACTGAAAAAGGTGTTCCCGCATTTTTTATTTACACTCAGGGCGGCCCTTCAGCCTACCACGATATATTCGATAAACCTGAAACATTACCCCTTACCAAGTACAAAGATCTGTTCAAATTAATTGTTGGATTTAATCAAAAACTGATGGAATAGCTCTCTTTTTGGATTAGTCAATGTAATTTCTCGTTTAGTATCCGCAGAAGCCTAAAAATTAGTTTTTGATTATGCCTTTAGCGTTAGTTTTACCAAATACTGATCTTCTCCATCATCAAAAATCAATTCAGCATTCCATCCCGTTTCGTTTGCGGTACGTTTGATAGTTCCCTCATCTATATAAATCCAGTTGAACCAATTGCCTTTTTCGCCCTTATATTCATACTGGTAAGATACCTCACCATAGTATTGGTTTTGCGGCTTGGGCATATCTTCATATAAATAAGCAATATCAGAAGAATCGAAAATAACCTGTCCATTAGGGTGGATGAGGTCTTTTAATTTGATCAGAAAATCTTTAAAACCAGGCAAATTCCCTGTTAAACCGATACCGTTCATCAGCATAATAATGGTATCGAATTTCTCCTCATAGGTAAAAACATCCTGTACGAATGCTTTTTTCACACCACGGTCTTTCATAATGTTCACTGCTGCTTCAGAAATATCAATAGCCGTAACATCAATATTAAAAGCCTGTAGAAGCAGGGCATGACTACCAACACCGGCGCCAATATCCAACACCTTGCCACTGCACATGTGCAAAGCCTGAAGTTCTAAAACAGGCATGTCTTCATCATCACGAAAGAAAAACTCTAAAGGCATTTCTTCTGGTTCACCATACGAATTGTGCAGCCAAAGAGTTTCTGCCTCTCCCGTTTTATAAATATCTGTTAGCGCTTTACCAAAAACATCCATGGGGGCAAAGATAGGGAAAATGGAAGAGGTATGAGGGAAGATGGGAAATGGAATGATATGATGATCATCCCGAGGCAAAAATTAAGTTGTCATGCTGAGGTACGAAGCATCTCGCAGTTGGTCGGGATTTGTAATCCCGACTAGGAGATTTGTTACCCTTATAAAATCAGATTGAAATCTGGCAAACAACGGTCTGGATTATAAATCCAGACCAACGATTAATCCTAATAAAATCAAACTCATTGCTAGTCGGGATTTGTAATCCTAGTAAAATCAAACGTAAACATGGAGAATAAGGGTATAGATCTCAAATCCAGACCAACGCTTAACCGTTACTCAAGTTCAAACACCTGATGGTATTCTGGTATGGCTACATGTTTAAAACCATTATCTTTTAACCTCGTTGCGAAATGCTGTTGTACCTCATACTCTCCATGAACCAGAAACAATTGTTTCACTTTCGCCGGATCCTGGCAAGATAAAAAGTGTAATAAATCTTCATAATCGCCATGTGCACTCATCGATTTTATCGATTGTACTTCAGCTTTCACTTCGTATTCATCACGGAAAATTTCAACTACTTTTTGTCCGGCGATTAACCTGCCGCCAAGTGAATTTGGCTCACAATAACCCACCATTAAAATCGTATTTTTCTGGTTACCGATATTGTTTCTGATGTGGTGTTTCACTCGACCAGCCTCTGCCATACCCGATGCAGAAATAATTACACATGGCCTTGGATCTTCATTTAAAGCTTTCGATTCTTCTACACTCTCAATAAAACGCAGGCCCTTAAATCCAAACACATCATGGTCTATTCTTAAGGTTTCTTTAACCCCATTATTATACACTTCTGGGTGATTCTTAAGAATTTCGGTTGCTTTTGATGATAACGGACTATCTACATAATAAGGAACATCAGGTAATTTGCCCTTTAATTCCAATCCGTTTAAGGCATAAAGCAGTTCCTGTGTGCGGCCTACGGCGAATGCCGGAATAATTACTTTACCTTTTTTTACTTTGCAGGTATTATTAATGATTTCCAAAAGCAGATCTTCGATCGGATCGAGATCTTTATGTAGTGAATCGCCATAAGTAGATTCTATTAGAATATAATCGGCCTGGTCAAACTGCTGGGGACTTTTTAAAAGCAGGTCGCCATAACGGCCAACATCGCCGGAAAAGGTAATCCGGGTTGGTTTGCCATCTTCCGTAATGGTAAGGTGGACTGCAGCACTGCCTAAAATATGACCTGCATCAGTAAACTTCAGCCGAATGCCTTCCTCAATCTCGAAATCTTCTTCATACTCCACAATCTTCATCAGACTAAGTGTTTTGATAACATCTTCTTCTGTATAAAGTGCTTCTTCCATTTCTTCGCCGTGGCGGAGGTGGCGGTTTGCATATTCAGCGTCCTGCATCTGGATTTTGGCAGAATCCATCATTAAAATGCGGGCGAGATCCATAGTTGCAGGGGTACAGAAAATCTTACCTTCAAAACCTTCGGCAACCAATTTGGGTAATAAACCGCAATGATCAATATGGGCGTGTGATAAAACGAGGTAGGTAACTTTTTTGGCATCGAAACCAAAGTAATCGTTTAATTTATCGGTAACATGACCCATTCCCTGGAATAAGCCACAATCCAATAATATCTGGGTACCGTTTTTTAAGGTAATAAGGTGCTTACTCCCCGTAACCGTACGGGCGGCACCATGAAAAGCAATGTTCATCAAGATGTTGGTTAGAAAATATATAGAATAAAAATGCCGGATATTTCCGGCACTTCCAATTCTTTATGCATTTATTTCTGCTACTTTATCTTTAACCTTATCTGCAACACTTGTGGCTTTATCTGCCAAACCTGCTAATTTATCTTTAGAAGCATCTAAAAGATCAGCAAAAAAATCTGATACTTTACTTTTCAGATCGCTGCTTGAATCTGATGATAATGCCAATGCGATGGTTGCTCCTAATGCTGCTCCGGCTAATACGCCTACTATAATTTTTGTCTCTTTTTTCATGATCTTAGTGATTTAGTTATTAAACATATTTAACCCACAGGTGTTTTTATTTTTTTCATCTTACAAAAACCAATCCACAATGAAGCGCATATTTTTTATAGACCTTGACAATACCATTTATTTTACCAAACCGAATGAAGAACAGTTGATGGGCGAATTATACCATTTCTTGGAAAGTATGGATTTAGGCATTAGCAAAGATGATTTCCAACTTGCCAAACAGGAAATGTTAAAAACGCCTTTTCTAAAAGTGGCTAAAAAATATAATTTTAAAGAAGAAGTAATGCCTGATGTGATTTCTTACCTCCAAAACAGAGAAGTAACCAGGCCTTTAAAGCCGAGCGACGATTATCACCACATCAAAAGTTTAATCGGCCGGAAATTTATTGTAACGGCCGGTTTTCCAAAACAACAGCTTTCAAAAGTAAAGATGCTGGGCATCGCAGATGATTTTGAAGAAGTGCATGTGGTAGATGTTTCTATAGCTGACAAGAAAAAAACTTTTGAAACATTAATCGATCAGCATCACCTTGACAAAAATGATATTTTAATTATTGGCGATGATGCCCAATCGGAAATTAAATTCGGACTAGAACTGGGAATCAGCACTTTTTTACTCGATCCCGAAAACCTGCACCCAAATGCCAAAAGCACTTTTAGGGGGAATGATTTAAGTGGTCTTCATGCAGCCGCAGGGCAAGCTTAGTTACGTCATTTCGAGCGGAGGGCAACGTAGCCGAGAAATCTAAATATTAAAACTAACTTATATAAATCCCTCCATTGCGCTGTACTCTAAGGATGACAATCGTACTTAAAACTTAAATGTTCTAAGGTGACTCAGGTGGTCAACATTAAAATGAAATGCTTAAAAACCAGATATTACTAAACAGTTTTTGCATTGTTATGACCACCTTAGACACCTAAACACACTTCAGAAAAGTTCATCAATAAAAAAGTCCCGATTTTCATCGGGACTTTCCATTTATCCTCTACCACCTCTTGATGGTCTTCCACTTTCACCTCCACCTCTTTGTTGTGGTGGAGCTTCTCTTCTTTGTTCTTGTCTTTGTTGCTGCTGCTGAGCTCTTTGTTGTTGAGCCTGAGCATCACGTTGTGCACGCTCTTGTTGCTGTTGTTGCGCTTGCTGGGCACGTTGCTGTTGTGCCTGTTCATTACGTTGTTGTTGAGCCTGTGCATCGCGTTGTGCTCTTTCTTGTTGTTGCTGCTGGGCTTGTTGCGCACGCTGCTGCTGCATTTGCTCATTACGTTGTTGTTGAGCTTGAGCATCGCGTTGAGTCCTTTCCTGCTGTTGTTGTTGAGCCTGTTGTGTACGTTGCTGCTGCATCTGCTCGTTACGTTGTTGCTGAGCCTGTGCATCGCGTTGGGTTCTTTCCTGCTGTTGCTGCGCACGTTGCTGTTGCATCTGTTCATTACGTTGTGCTCTTTGTTGATCCATTTGAGCACGTTGCTGATCATTCTGCTGTGGCTGCATATTACGTTGGTTACGTTGTTGATCTGTGCTCATGCGGTCTTGATTACGCTGCTGCCTGATCTGATCTAAACGTTGTTGATCCTGGCCACGATTTGCATTATCCTGCCTGTTTCCATTATCAATTCCGTTAGTGCCACCACGACTAATACGTCCGTTTGCATCCCTATTATAAGCCTCGCCCCTGTTATTTGGCTGATTGTTATTATCCCGACCTACATTACCATTATTTGGTTGTGTAGAAGTACGGTTATCTCTTGATCCAAAACGGTTGTCGTTATTGCCCGGGTTACCGCCTCTTTGATCGCGGTTGGTATATCCTTCGTTTCTTCCGCCTCTGCTAATACCAGCATTACCTTGTTCAAATCTTCTTGGTGCAGCATTACGGTTATCTGGTGCATTACGTTCAGGTCTTGGTCTGTAAATAGAAACCTCTCTGCCACCAACCCTGCTTGCGCCAGGCCTTGAACTTTGCGCATAACGATAAACTGTTACATCTCTATTGGTTGCACGTCTGATATCTTCAACCCTTGGACCGCCATAATAAGTTCTTCTGTTATATACATAAGTATTATTGATGATGGTGGTGTTGCGGATGTATACATTATTGCGACCGTAATCATATCTTGGGAAAGTATTGATATAAATATTACGTTGTGGAATAAAGTTCCAGCAAAATTCTGGTACTGCATAGCGGCGGCCAAAGCTTAAATTAATACTGATGCTTGGTGCCATAGGTGCCCATCCGTAATAACCATCGCCACTTCTCCAATCTACCCAAGCCGGTCCCCAATTGGTATCAGGTAACCAGATCCATTGCCTGTAACTGTTAATTACCCAACGGCCATAGTGGAAAGGCGCCCAGCCCCAATCGTAATTAGAAACCCAGGTATTGCCATATTCTGTCATTGCCCAACGCCCGTTTGTGTAATATGGACGAAATTCGTTTTGATCTACATCTGGTCGCCAAACATAACCATATTGTGGATCCTGAATCCAGGTACCATAGGGCGAAAGTTCGTCGTAAAAAGTCTGTAAAGAGATATTGCCAGTACTGTAACCATCATTCTGGTAATCGTTTTGATAGTCTTGTGCCCTGACAAGGGTTGTGGTTCCGGCAAGGAGCGCAAAGAGCCCCAGCACAAGTGCCGTAGATTTCAGTGTTTTCATTTGTGTGTTTATTTTAATAACCTAACGTGTGTGTATCAATTAGAGAACCAAAATTACAGAAGGTTTAATATGCAAGCATAGTTTTAGCGTTTTCCTTCAAATATTGCGTTGCAGGGCATATTTAACTAATATTTAACGTTTTAAGGGAAGTTTAATTGTGCAGAAAATTAGTCAGTTAGAAATAAAATTTGCTACACCTTTACTTATAAAAGAGATTATATTGCGAGTACCGCAAACTTTAGAACTTAAATTCTATTTATTGTAAGTATTTTTGTAACATGCAAAAAGGCACTTTATACCTTATTCCCGTACCATTGGCTGAAGAGGTAGCACACAAAACGTTTACCCCTTATTTGGTTGATACCATTAACCAGATTGACACCTACATTGTAGAAAACAGTAAAACAGCTCGTAAGTTTTTAAAGGAGGCTGGATTAAAAACCCCTCAAAAAGATCTGATTGTACACGATTACGGCAAACATAACCGTACCGATTTAGGTCAGTTTTTTGCAGAGCTTAATGGTGGTAAAGACGTAGGTTTGATGAGCGAAGCGGGTTGCCCTGGCATTGCCGATCCAGGAGCCGATATTGTTGCCGAAGCACATAAACGCGGTATTAAAGTGGTACCATTGGTAGGACCAAGTTCAATTTTGTTAGCTTTAATGGCTTCAGGTTTTAACGGACAAAGTTTCGCCTTTTGGGGTTATTTGCCAATCGATAAAGAGCAACGCACCAAAAGGATTAAAGACCTGGATTTATCGGCAAGCCGCTATAAACAAACACAGATATTCATCGAAACACCTTTCCGCAATAACCAGCTTTTTGAAGAAGTGCTGAAAAGCTGCAAACCCAATACACAAGTGTGTGTAGCTAGCAACCTTACCGCAGCAGATGAATTTATTAAGACCCAAAGTGTTTACAACTGGCGAAAAGAGGAAATAGACTTGCATAAACAGCCAACTATATTTTTGTTGTACTAAAGTTGTTCATTCGTTCAGTAGCCATTGGTTCATTGGTGATTTACATTGGTCACGTATGCCTTTCAAATCTTCGTCATCTCGACTGAAGCGTAGCGAAATGGAGAGATCTATTCTTCTTAGATTTCTCGGCTGCAATGCATTCTGTTCGAAATGACGATTAATTGAAGTACAATAACTCAAAAAAATCAAAACATATCCCACACCAGATTGGTTGTTAATGTAGCGTTCTGTAATATTATTCACTAAATTTTATAATTATGAAAAATACGGGCACACCAAAAAACAACCCCACAGTTCAGGGCAGTTCAATAGCAGATCGGGCAAATCATGATGTTAAAACGGATAAAAAAATCCAGGGCATTACCAACGGCGGCGGACAACGATCTGATCAGACTTCGAACAAGGACAACCAGCGGAAATACGATAATAAGAAATAATGAAAAGGTGATGATCTTGCAAGATCATCACCTTTTTTGTTAAATCATAAATTTCTAATCCATGGGATGTGCGGGATAATAGCCCTCTGTAGCAATGATATATATTGCACCTTCTACCGACGGAAGTTTAGGCAGGGCAAAATTCGACCTGCCATCGCCGCCATACCTTGTTTTGAGGATAGAAAACAACATCGTATTTTTAGTGATTGATAGCAGCGAGCCATCACATATCGCAAACCCTACAGGCGCATAATCGCCGGCAAAAAGGGTTATTGCCCCTAGCATTAAATTCATAGCGTTTTTATTTATTGTTTTATACTACTAAATAAATAAAATAATTCTTATTTCGCCATTACATTATAAAGATTATAATCCGTCGTGAGTGCACCGGTTATTCCTAAATTATAATAGCGTAAAAACTTAGCTGAAAATATTATTCACCAGCTAAATTTCCTCCAATTGAAGATATATTCTTTAAAAGAATGCGCTAATCTACTTTAAGCAATACCAATCTTATCTAATCACCCTATTAGGAGAAAAGGCAATAAAATATTCAGACCCGGTTTGGATACTAACATTAAGATCGGGCACATTAACTTTGGGCTGCTCTTTGAGCTGCGATAATACACTGGCTGTAAAATCGTGTATCTTTTTGGGATCTACATGAAAAGAAACTGTAGGAAAGAAATCGTGCTCGATTGCGGCCTTTCCCTCCTCATTTACCTGGCTAAATTTCCACGATTCTGTAGCCCGAAAACCATTTTCGTTGTTAGCATTATTTAAATGATATAAAAACACTTTCGCCTGTAAGGCTATACTCTCATTTTGCATACTATAAAATTTGGGCCTTTCTGGCCATAATTCGGTAAGGTAAGAAGAATAAAACTGGTAGTGCCCTTTTTTAATTAGTGAGCGATATGGAATTAACTATTCATCTTCTTTAAACTTTAATTTAAATCAAAGAAACAACCGTAAAACAGACTGTTTGTGTAAATTTTTAAATACAAATACAGCTTTAAAACATTACAAAGCATATTGGTTAAGTCTTGGTGTAAAATTACCCTACAGGTAAAAAATAATGTAACATGTTCTGTTACATTTGTTTCATCAGCTCTTAAGGATTAACTAACCTATATCCCATGAAAAAAAACCTAAAAAGAATCGCGATCGTAGCGATGGTTGCAGTAGTAATTGCAGCATGTAAAAAAAACCAGGAAACATTAACACCAGAACCACAAGAAACTGTAAAAAACACCGATGAGGTTTTACAGCACATTAAAAATTTAGGCTTCCCTGAATCGAGTATTGTTGATAATGGAAATGAATATGTTGTTGAGGAAGATATTATATTCCCTAAAAACATGGAAATTCCTGCAAACACGGGGCTAAAAACCGAACAGTATTATACCGGAAGCATCGTAAATGCAACGAAAAAATTAAATATCAGGATTTTTGTAGATGCATCTATGACCTCTATGAGCAGTGAGATCAATAGTGCCATTGCCCAATGGAATGCTGTTCCAAATTCGACCTTACGCTTTAGCGTTGTAACAACAGCACCTTACGACATTCTGATCAAAAATGAAAATTTAGGAAATGGTGTTTGTGGCCAGGGACAGTTCCCTTCGGTAGGAAGTGCAGGTGCTTTGGTTAAAATCAATAAAAATTACATTGCCGGTAATTCTTTTGCACAACGTGCCAGAACAATTTGTCACGAGTTTGGTCACTGTATCTCATTCAGACATACTAACTGGTCAGCTATCGGTGAATCAAGTGCAACAAATGTACCCGGCGTAACCGGAACCGATGCATCGTCGATCATGAATGGCGGCCAATGTGGCTCAGGTGCCACGGTATTATCACAAAAAGATAAAGATGCCACTGCTGTATTATATTAAAATTTGCTAAAAACAATAAACAAACCTAAACCGATCTGTAAGGGGCTGATAATTAATAAGCCCGGGAGCCCATTGTAGCGCCCGGGCTTATTCTTTTGATAAGGCAATGATGTCTTTCCCTTCTAAAATCCGCCGCTCATTAGTGTGGCTCAAAGTATTGATCATCGCATCGCCCAGTTCAGCCATTGTGCAAAATCCACCTGGATAAACAGCCCTTCCAAGCGGAAATAACCAATTGATATAGGTATAAAATTTATGTGCATATTTCTGACCTGGCAATGGCTTGATAAAACCCGGACGGAAATTAAACACCTGTTCAAAAGGTAATTTTGTTAAATCGCTTTCCGTTTTGCCTTTTACCTGTGCCCATTTCAAACGGCTATGCGCATTGGTTCCTCCACCAGAAACATAACAAAAAGTCATATCGCTATTGAGTTTGCTCAACGTTTGTGCAACATGCATGGTAAGTGTATAAGTCATTTTATAATAGGTTTCCTGATCAGCGCCTACTGAAGTAATGCCCAAACAGAAGAAACAGGCATTATAACCAATCAGCTGACTTTCTATCGCCGAGAAATCGAAAAAATCAGGATGGATAATCTCTTTCAGCTTTGCATGGCTATAACCAGAAGGTTTGCGATTGATGACTAAAACCCCATCTATTTCAGGGCTATTTAAGCATTGCATCAATACCCCTTCTCCAACCATTCCAGTAGCACCGGTAATGATAACATTATTTTGATCTCTGGTTTTTCCCATGAAAGTTGTTTAATAATTAAAACGAATGTAAGTTAATCTTTGTTTGCTAATAAGATCCAGATAGATTCTTTTCACCTGATTATGTCAAAAAAGAGATATTTTTATGATAATTAATTCTTATTAAGAACACCAGCCATATGAAAAGTCAGAACCTGCCGTGCATTAAAATAATGGTACTTACCTGGTTATTATTTATTTCCTGTCAGTTATTTGCACAGCAGGAATTGAGTCCGAGGCAAACCTATCCTAATTTATTTGAGCAAGTTCAGATGGCAGGAATTTATCCTGATAGTAAATCTTTCGTGGATGCCATCCCAAAAAGGAAGCCTTCAGAAATCATGAACGCTTATATCACGCACAAAAATGACAAAAATTTTGATTTAAAAGCATTTGTAAGCGAATACTTTAGCCTGCCCGAAAACCATCACGCAGCTTACCATTCGGATATCAATGCAGGTATCGAAAAACATTTAGACACGTTGTGGACGGTTTTAAAAAGAAATCCGGATACGGTTTCCACTTATCAAACTTCGTTACTGCCATTGCCAAAACCCTACATTGTTCCGGGTGGCCGTTTTAGGGAAGTTTATTACTGGGATTCTTATTTCACCATGTTGGGCCTGCAAAAGGCAGATAAAACAGAAACCATAAAAGATATGGTTGATAATTTTGCTTTCCTTATCGATAAATATGGTTTTATCCCGAATGGGAACCGCACGTATTACTTAACACGCTCGCAACCCCCGTTTTTTGCTGCTATGGTTCAACTGCTAACAAAGCATAGTAAGGATGTAAAACTTAGGGATTATAGGGATGCATTGGAGAAAGAGTACAATTTCTGGATGAAAGGTGCCAGTAATATAGGTAACGGAAAAGCCATTAACCACGTGGTAAAATTAACAGATGGCACCATTTTAAACCGCTATTACGATGCCGGCGATCAGCCACGTGAAGAATCGTACAGGGAAGATTTTGAAGCAGCAAAATCAACAAAGCAAGTTCCATCCACATTCCTGAGAAATGTACGTTCTGCTGCAGAATCGGGTTGGGATTTTAGCAGCAGGTGGTTTGCCGACGGTAAAAACTATAGCCAGATTATTACTACAGATCTGCTTCCTGTTGATTTAAATACATTGTTGTACAATCTGGAAACTACAATTTCGGCGGCAAACATAGAGGCGGGCAATAATGCAAAGGCCGCTGCATTTGCCAAAAAGGCGCTTAAGCGTAAAACTGCTATCCTTAAATATTTCTGGAACAAAAAACAGGGCTTTTTTACCGACTATAACTGGAAAAAACGCTCTTTATCCAATCAGCTTACGCTTGCGGCAGCTTTTCCTCTTTATTTTAAGCTGGCAACAAACGAACAGGCGAAAGCTGTTAAAGAGAAGTTAGCAAAGGATTTTTTTAAAACCGGCGGTTTAATTACAACCTTAACCACAACAAAACAACAGTGGGATGCGCCAAATGCATGGGCACCGCTGCAATATATCAGCATTATTGGGTTGCGCAATTATGGCTATGATAAACTGGCTGATACCATTAGTACAAGGTGGATAAGCCTTAATATTTCGGTATTTAAAGAAACCGGGAAATTAATGGAAAAGTATAATGTGGTAGAAACGGACAGTAAGGGTGGTGGTGGCGAATATCCACTACAGGATGGTTTTGGCTGGACAAATGGTGTACTTTTAAAACTGATGAAAAAATAACTATTGAGATGAGAATTACTCTTTTCATCCATTTTGATAAATACTATCGGTTTTAATAAAAAGAAGAGGCCTAACCCTTAACAGAAATAATTAACCTGTTAAGGGTTAGGCCCCGTCGATGTCTACTAAATTTTAATATCCTGGATTTTGTATAAGATTTGGATTACCAAGCTGATTATCGGGGATAGGAAAAAGTAAGTATTTAGCTTCACTTGCCGGTTTTTCCTGCCATGCAGCAAGGAATTTACCAAAACGGATTAAATCCTGTCTCCTAAAACTCTCCCAATATAACTCACGGCCACGCTCATCCAATAATATATCCAATGTTAAACTTGGTAAAATTGAAGCACCTCTAACCGTTCTGATCGAATTCACAATGGTTAAGGCAGCTGCTGGCTGCGATGTTCTTAACAGGGCTTCGGCTTTCATCAATAATACGTCGGCATAACGGAAATAAACCCAGTCGTTATCAGGTTTTTTAGATCCGGAGTTGGCATAATCAATCGGATATTTGATCACACGGATACCTGCCACTTCCAAATGGTTAGGGTCTCTTTCTATAATGCTTACCTCTGGCGTAAAGGCCAATGGATTGCCTTTTCTATCTTTTAAGGCTACCCCATTCTGGTTTACCTGTTGACCAACTAAAAACCCCACCCTAACACCTGCAATATTGGTTTGGCCAGTATAAGATCCGCCTCTTCGTTTATCAGCAGCTTCAAATTTTGCGTAAAAGTTTGATAGGGTCGAAAAACCGTTGTAACCGCTCGGGTCCTGGTTATAGTGTGTGGTACATTTCCACTGACCATCCAGATCGCTACCATTTACACCACCTAAATTTTGTGCAGTAAAAATGTTTTCGGTTGAAAGCACATCATTTGTTGGGGCAAAATTATCAAAGTAGTTTGCCGTGAGTACATAACCTCCGGCTGCTATTTCATCGGCAAGCGAAATTACCCTGGCCATATCTGCAGCATCAAAAGTTGGTGTATTGCGGTTCAGGAAAGCTCCTTTGTTAAGGTAAAGTTTCATTAAAAGTGTTCTGGCCGCATTTTTATTGGCAACATTTGCAGGTCCGGCAGGCAGATCGGGAATTATTGCCGTTAACTCACTAATGAGGTAGGTAATTTCATCTGCTGCATTTCTTACACGGGATGGTTTGGTAACGCCTTCACCGGGATCCCTATAAGGCACCTGCCCCCAGCCATCTAGCACAGAAAATTGGGCAAATGCACGTAAAAAACGCGCCTGCGCGGCCTGCCCCGCATTTGGACTTGCATTTAAAACACTTGTAGCCACATAAGAAATACTATTTAAATCCCTGAACACATCCGAGATCCGGGTATGATCTGGTGCCCATTTATGTAAATGTAATGCGCGCCATGCACCGTTGTCGTCCCAATCGCCTGCACGTGTGGGCACTATAATTTCGTCAGACGTTACTTCCTGCAAAGCGGCCCAATTCCATGGTGCCTGGTAAGGACCGATCATTGCGGCGTATGTGGCACCCAATACCCCGGCAACATTATTTGATGATACTGCTCCACTACCAACCTGGCCATTCAGGTTTTCATCCAGCTTGGTACAGCCTGAAAAACTTAGGGCAACCACAGCGAAACTGAAAATATATTTATTTTTCATGTTATTATAGTTAAAGATTAAAGGGAAAAATTAACACCAAAATTGAAGGTCCTTGCTGTTGGATAAGCCGTATAATCTATCCCGGCAGAAGGAACCCCGCTAACACCTTTGTTTACATTCACCTCTGGATCAAAACCGGTGTATTTTGTAATTACAAATAGGTTTTGGCCGTTAACATAAACGTTTAAAGATTTTATTGATTTACCGATGTTCCCGATATTATAATTAAGGGTGGCATTAGCCAACTTTAGGTAATTACCTTTTTCGATATACCTTGATGAAGCCGCAATTGGATTTGCAAGCGACTCTTGAATAGGTGAGTTAACCAAGGCGGCAGAAATATTCCGCTGGGCACCCAGGTTGGAAATGGCCAATACAGAATTTGCGGTGTTGTTATAAATATCCTGACCAAATGAACCATTTAAGTTTGCCGTAAACGAGAATTTCTTATACCTTAAATTGGTACTTAAACCTAAAATCACTTTCGGATTGGGATTACCCACATAATAAGCGGTAAAGCCATCATCGGTATATTGCGAAAAGCCACTCGCATCCAAACCATTATACTGGCGGGTAACCATGGCAAAAAGTGGTAAACCATTCTGGATCACTTCGGTTGTGACACCACTTAAACCCTGACCGTTTAGCGAACCTGTTTTAATAATGCCATTTATGTTCTGAACTTTATTGTTGATAAAAGTAGCATTACCGCCTAAAGACCATGTAAGGTTATCTTTATCGATAATTGTACCATTTAAAGTCAACTCCAATCCCTTATTGATGATCTGGCCCGGTAAATTTACCCAGGTAGGCACATTACCACCAACTGCCGGAGAAAATGCAATTTGTGGGAACAATAAATCGTTGGTTTTTTTATTAAAATAATCTATTGATCCCGTTAACCTGTTTTTAAACAGTCCAAAATCGACACCCACGTTGGCCTGTTTATCCGATTGCCATTTTAAATCGGCATTTTCATTATTGATCGGCGTTAGGATAGGCGAACCGTTCGCATTTCCAAAATCGTAACGGAGCTGGGCAGAACCAGATGGAAAGTCCTGATTACCCGTTTTACCATAACCTAAACGTAATTTTAACTGATCTAACCATTGGGTATCAGACATGAAACTTTCCTTTCTGATATCCCAGGCGGCGGCAAAAGAAGGGAAATAACCATAACGGTTAGATTTACCAAATTTGGTAGAACCATCTGCCCTGAAAGTGGCAGTTAAGATATACCTGTTATCATAATTAAAAATTGCCCTTGCAAAATAAGATTGTAATTCTGTTGTAGGGTTATTAAAGGTCGAAAATGTACGGTTGGCTGGTGCCGTGGTTTGAAAAGCATCGGTATAATCGGCAGCGATATCGCCAAAACCTGTTGCGGTATTGGTTGCCCCTTTGTTGATAAAGTTTGAATACTCATAACCTAAAATCGCGTTCAGGTTTAGCTTGCTTGCAATTTCTTTATTAAAGTTTAAGGTATTGGTAAACTGTTGGGTAATCAATTCGTTGTTGGAGTAGCTGGCATAACCACCAAGAAAAGTTCCCGATGGCTGGATGCCCTGCAGGTTTAAAGTGCTCCTCGTAGATGCCCTTCTGATACCCGTGCTATAATTTACACTGGCAAGCATACGGTACTCTAACCAGGGCGTAATTTTGTAATATGGCGAAACGCTGCCCAAAATGGTAGACACTTTCGATTTATCGTTATTTGCAGCCAGGGCAGCTAGAGGATTGATGGTGGTAGAACCGTAATCTATAAATAAACTACCATCGGGATTATAGAAAGATTGTGTGGGATTCCACGATAATGCCTGCGAAATTAAGCTTCCTGTAAACCCCGCATCGGTGGTAATTGGTGCTACGCTTTCCAGGTACTGGTTGCTGATCATGTTAATGTCCACTCCCAACTTTTTACTTTCCAGAAATTTGAAATTACCATTAAAGCCGGCACTGTATTTTTTAAAATCGGTTGTTTTGATGATCCCCTGTTGATCCTGGTAGCCAAGTGAAACACGAAATGTATTACCATTGGTACCGCCGCTAATACCAATTGAGTAATTTTGGTTATATGCTGTTCTGGTAATCGCATCCAAAGCGTCAACACTGTTTCCGAAATTACCGGTTGTAAGGCTATATTTCTGCAGTGCTGCACGGTATTCATCGCCCGTTAAAACATCAACCCGCTTTGCAATGTTACTTACGCCTGCAGATGCACTTACATCGATTTTGGTCTCACCGGATTTTCCTCTTTTTGTGGTAATTAAAACCACACCATAGGCAGCACGCGAACCGTAAATTGCCGTAGCCGATGCATCTTTCAATATCTCCATCGACTCAATATCAGCCGGATTGATAAAGTTTAAAGGATTGCCATCAGGCGCTGTACCAATACCTGCGCTTGTTGATGGCCTGGCCGATCTTCCGTCAAGCGCTACCCCATCTACTACATAAAGGGGCTGCCCTGTTCCGGTAATGGCAGAATTACCCCTTATCCTAACAGTAGAGGCACCACCGGGTTGTCCACTGTTATTGATCATCTGTACACCTGCAACTTTACCCTGTATCAATTGATCAGGTGCATTTAGCGGGCCTTTATTAAAATCTTTGGCCGATACGGTTGTTGCGGCACCTGTTAAATCATTTTTTCTTACTGAAGCATAACCGATAACCACAACAGCTTCGAGGTTATTAAGCGAACTTAAGGTAATGTTAAGCAGGGTTTGATTGTTGATACTTACCGTTTGCGATTCGTAACCTACAAAGCTTACCGTTAGCCGGCTTGTTCCGTTTGGGGCAGTGATTTGGTACTTACCCTCTGCATCGCTTTGTGTTCTGGTATTTGTACCCGTTATTTGTAAGGTTGCGCCAGCTAAAGGCGTTTTATCGGTATCGTATATAATACCTTTTACAGTGATCTGGGCAAAAGCTGCCGTACTGGATAAAAGAATTAAGAGACTTAAACTGATGAGTTTCTTTAGTGAATACAATTTCTGTTTCAAAGACAAAACAGACCAATTGCCTGGTAAAGTGATGTTCATAGTAATTTATTATAATTGGTTAGAAATTAGTTTTTTAAGAGGTGTTAGTGCTGGAATTTAGGGCGGACTCTTTTTCATGGTTTTTGGTTTTATATTGATATTTACTTGATTACACTGTAATTGATAACTGGTGCCAATGAATAACTCCAATGATAAATGCCCGCTCTTGATTTGGCAATTCAAAATCTCTGGGATCGTTCCCGATATTTATGACATCAAAACAATAAGCTGTTTTTAACTCATATCGGTTCCTATTAATGGGCGAATAGGATTCCACGAGCACATTTTGGTAATCGTTAACACCATTTCGATGGACTATAAAACTTATCTTGTTAAGGCAATAAACTACGGCATCTTTCTGCCAGGCTGGTATTTTTGTTTTTGGATATACTATATTTTTGGCTATGGCCTGCAGCTGGCCTGTAATGACATAGAATGGGGGCTCTAAAATGATAAACAGTTCTTGTTGTCCCATAATTTTTTGATACAATAAGTCCGGTCCATATAATGGCTCCAAAGCTATTGTCATTTAGTTTAGTATAATGATTAATCGTCAAAAGCGAGCAGTTAAAATTACCCGAAATATCAAATTTATAGTATGAATATAACTCATAAATCATATAAAACCATAAAAATTAAAATTATTTGTAGCTATAAATTGCATAATGTATTCTTTACGACCCGCAAGAAACTGATGTTGGGGTTGCAAAAAGACACCTGTTTTTAGCCGAGAAAACAGTTAAACGATACAGATAGAACTATCGAAACCTACAAAGACTACACTTGAGAAATATGGAATCAAAAGCTTAATAAATGATTACGAAAGGAGAGTATTAGCCAATTGACCTGATTGAGAAGATTTGGGATATCCTTTAATTGAGCATTTAAATTATAAATGGTCTTTTAAAAAGGTGATGCTTTTTCAGAAAATTCTGTTTCATGAAAACATAACTGAAGAATCTGTTTTTGTGGTGAGCGGATTTGGGTGATGTTAAAAAACATTGAGGCTATATGCAGTTGCATACAGCCTCAAAAAAATTATCTTGCTGTTGGGCCTTTCATCTGGTAATCTTTAGGTGGTTCTGCACCTAAAAGGTTTTGTACAAAGTAATCCCAGCGGCGGCGCATCATATAAGGCGAGTAAGCACCGTAACCATGTGCACTGTTTGGAAAAATAACTAGATCAAATGATTTGTTTGCTTTTTCAAGCGCCTCTACTACCAATAACGTATTGTATGGTGGCACATTATCATCCATCAAGCCGTGAACCAGCATCAATTTACCTTTTAAATTTTTAGCATAATTTTGATTCGCCTGAACTTCATAATCTGAATTTTCTACCAGGCCGTTATAGCGTTCGCCCCAATCGTCCTCGTAATTTCTGTTGTCGTGGTTTCCTGATTCAGAAATACCCACTTTAAAGAAATCTGGATAACGGAACATTGCCGCAGCAGTAGCAAAACCACCACCAGAATGCCCCCAAATACCTACTTTTGTCGTGTCGATAGGATATTTTGCAGAAAGTTGTCTGATTGCCGCAATCTGATCAGGCAAGGTGTTCTCTGCCATGTTGCCGTAGCTCATATCGTGAAAACTTTTAGAGCGGTCGGGGTTACTGGTTCCTTCTATTACCACAACAATAAAACCCAGTTCGGCCAAGGCCTGATTATCGCCACGCGAAGCTGCAAATGCCCAGCTGCCTACGCTACCACCCTGTGGCCCAGGATAAATATAATCGATAACAGGATATTTCTGGCTGGCATCCATTTTTGTTGGTGTAAAAACCAGACCATAAATATCGGTTTTACCATCTTTGGCTTTCACCGAAACCGGAGTGGGCGCTTTCCAACCTGTAGCGATTAATCTCGAAACATCTGTTTTTTCTAAAGTATTGATCGGTTTTCCGTCAATGCTTCTCAAAACGGTAACTGCTGGTACATCAGGCTGCGAATAGCTATCGATAAAATATTTTTCTGAAGGAGATAGTGATACAACATGATTTCCTACTTCAGGAGTTAGGTTGGTTAAATTTTTCCCGTCGAAACCAATTTTATACAGGTAACTAAAATAAGGATTTCCTTTCTCACGGCCGTTTGCAAAAAAGTAAAGTGTACGTGTCTTTTCATCAACTTTAATCAAACGAGAAACTACGAAATCGCCTTGGGTAATCTGGTTTTTCAATTTTCCGTTACTTGAATCGTACAAATACAAATGTCCCCAGTTATCTCTTTCCGAATACCAGATGATTTCTTTTGAAGCAGGAAGATAACGCCAGTTGATAGCTCCTTGCCCCGATTCGTACTGTGTTTTTACAGTCTCTTCGAAAACTTCGCGAACAGCACCTGTTGTGGCGTTGGCAATACGGAACTTTTCGTTTTTATGATCTCGTGAAGTCGACACGAAAGCAACTTCCGATCCATCTGCTTTCCAATCTATATCATCAAAAGTACCACTGCTTGATATATCATCACTCAAAGTTGCCCGATGTTGATCTGCAGGAATGTTAAGCGAAATTACTTTCGGGTTTTCTACATCGATAACCACTCTACGGATGGTTACAATCTGCTTATCGCCAGGCAAAGGATATTTCCAGGCTTTTAGTACCGGTGCACCCACATTAGTGGTTACAAGGTACATATCTTTTGAATTTCTTTGATCTTGCTGAAAGGTCGCTATCTTTTTTGAATCGGGCGACCAACGTAAAATTGGGGCATCACTGTGTTTCCAGCCTGCGTTATCGGTAGCATAACCATAGTCTTTAATGCCATCGGTGGTGAGCTGTATTAATTTGCCTGAGGCCACATCTTTCACAAAAAGATTATAATCTTTAATTAAAATGGCTTTTTTTCCATCAGGTGATAATACCTCGTTGTGGCCACCCATGCGTCGCGATGGCATTTCGCCTCCTTTATAATCAGTAGTGGCTGTTTTGGTTTTATTTGCAGGATCTACCAGAAAAGTCTGTTCAGTACCATTGTTTTTTGTGCTATACCAAAATTTATCACCTTCGAGCCAGTTCGGCTGTACATTGGCGTGGTCGATATACTTTGCGGTGTTATAGCTCATAAAACTTTCCGCTTTTTCATAATCTTTAACGGTTAAAGCCTTCTGCTGAGCATTTGCCGTAATGGCCAAAGTACAAGCCGTTACGGTAAGCCAATATTTATTCATCATGTTAGTTAATCTTGCGATAAAAATAATACTGTTTTGGCAAACGATTGGTATTAATCATGATACAAAATGGGCATAGGCCGCAGAGGAGCGTGCAAAGAGCCAGACAAATTACCTCAGACTTTTGGACACCTGACCTGATACTTAACTGCAATTTCTCTTTTCAACTATATATGTTGACTAAAAAACATTGTATTTAGCGATAAAAGCGGTATTGATAAACAAAATGAATCCAGATATTCGACAACAGGACACTCATTCCGGTACAACATGGACAAATGATATCAAAAAATATGCTGCAAAACTCCTGGCTACATATTGCCTTTTGGTTCAATTATCCCCCTTCCATTACTTATATCGTAATAAAAATCAAAATCCTCAGTACTTCCCAAAAAAATTGAGTGTTTGTAAAATTCAGCCGTAACCATATCATTATATGGTAGAGATACTTTAATTGAAGTCATTTTGGTGCTGATATGCCTGTCAATACTGGCAATTTTAAAAAATCCCACTAAAATACATGAGCTCAAAAATAGATGCATACAGACACATTTAAGTTGAAATAGCCTTACATGAAATACAACAATCCACAAAAACAAGAATAACACCAAGATAACAAGGAATGGAACTAAGACCTCTTCTAAACCAGACTGAAAGGATAAGCAGAAAAAAAGTATAATTGGAACAAGTCCGATAATTAAGCATAAATTTCTAAAAACCCGTTCGGAGCATGTGTCTTTAGCCCAACTGCAACCAATAAATATCAAACAAATAATAAAGGGCATTAAAAATGAAATTGCTAACTCTTTTGTTACGGAGAAACCCCTTTCAGAGATCAAAAGATCAGTGGTGTCGGCAAAACCTAGAATGTCGATTTTAAAACTTCGGAAATAATGTAACTCTCCATAAAAATTTAGTGCTGCCAAAAACACTATGGATAAAAAAAAATAGGTAAAGAATAGCCGGGTCATAGTAGATAATATCGATTACTGGAAGTACTTCAGGTTATGTTAATTAGCCATTAAAACAAAGTAAAATTGTCATAGCGTATAAAGAATCAAATTTGCTTTTTCCAGGCTCACGACTAAAGGTCTGGCTGAATCAGGTAAGTTCTATAAATCCTTTCAGGCACCTGTTTCCAGACCTTAGGATAAATCGTTTTGAAATACCTTAACTTGTTTTCGGGGCCATCCAGTTTAGAGAGCAGTGTTATGTTGTTGAGATCTCTTATTGCATTTGGAAATAACAAATGACTAAAAAGTCGGTTTAATATTGGGTAATCATCACAGCCCTTTTCAAGTTCTTTGCGGGGTATTATCAATAGCCAGGAATCTTCCAGAGCCTCAAGATTGAATCCCTTAACTTCGTTTACCAGGCTTTCGTTAAAGTATACGCTACCAGATACTCCTAACCAAACATCACGTCTTGGCATCGGAAACTCAAGAATATATCCACTCACAAATCCCTGTAATACTAGAATAAAGCTATCTGAATAACCCAAAAAGCTACTTACGGAAATTTTATTACCAGTCGGAATCTCTGCAAAGATAGAATGCCTGAAAACATAACGCAATGCGTGGCGGTGGTTATTGTTTATAATTGGCAGAAAAAAATTGAGGAATAATTTAATTTCTTTTATTGATTTTATTTTCATTGTATTTAACCTATCTGTTAACATGCTCAACAACTGCAAAAACAATTCCCTTCCCTTTGAATGTATATGGGGCTTTAAGTCAATTGATCTAAGTTCCTTATCTGGCGAAGGCGATAACATGACCATCGACAATTGAAACCTTGATTCTTTTCAGAATTACACCTAACTGGAAAATTTTGGTTAAAATCTGTAAATACACCCCATGATTCTACTACTTATTTACTTTCCGAAGTTTCTCTATACTATTAAGGAGAATGTCATTCGCGTCTTTTTCTATCAGCCCATCCCTGGCAAAATCACTAAGAATCCTACTCAAAGTCTCTGAAGCTATGCCAACAATATTTGCCAGATCAGTTCTGGGGAGACTGACACGAATTTTATCTGAAGAGTTCTTCCCCTGCTTTGCAAGTCTGATAATGGCAGCTGCCACCCGCTCTCGTACTGAGGCATGAGCAAGTGCCATTGCCTTTTCTTCCATATCCCTTACCGACTTTGCAAGTTTTTTAACAAAAACTCTTAGTATATCCGGATATTCAACTATAAGCTCATTAACATCTTTCAGCGGAATTGCGATAATTTCAGCGTCTGATATCGCCTTTGAGGTGTGAAAAGCATGAGAACCCATAGCAAAATCCTGAAGTCCAAAATACTCCCCTGGTCCATAGATGTCGGTGATTAAGAGATTTCCTGAGCTATCTGAGATAAATGTCTTAACATTGCCAGATACCAGATAGTAAAGACCTGAATGATATTCCCCCTGATAATAAATAGTCTGGTTCTTTCTAAAGAAGCGAGCTTTCAGCCGGTCCAATTTCTCATCCAGCCAAAACATTTCGTTGCTAGATTTGATCATGCTTCTTTCCTGAAAATGCTGTTTTAAAAAAAGTTCTTGCTGAAATCTCTTTTTCTTTAACCTTACCTCCACCTGGTTCAAAAGTTCAGCATCATCAAAACTAGTTGACAGATAACCGTCTGCACCGATTTCCATTGCCCTGCGCAATGCGGTCTGATCCCCGGTTTCTAATAACATAATCAGCCCAATCCCTGCAGTATCCACAAATTTGTTTAGCATTCTCACAACGCCATACCCATCAATTCCATATAACTCAATTCCACAGATAATTAAGTCGATACGGTGGCTTTTAACTATCTCCATCGCTTGCTTTCCACTATCAGTTAATTCAACTACATACTTACTGAACAGTAGTATGTCTGAAATTTTGGACCTTAGCCCGGAATCTTTGAGAATAATCAATATCTTAGATCCTTCCATTCAATATTTTTTTTTATCTTTTGGACCGCCAATCACTTTGCGATATCGGTGATTGTTTATTACTGATCAAAACTACCTGATGAAGAGTTTTTTGCCGACGACAGCAAAGTTCCTTTGAATAGGCAAAACCCTAACAGAACTACTCTTTTCAGCATCAAAACAACTCACTTTAATAAGCCTGGCGTGATGATAGGGTTTCTTTAAAACGACTTCAGACAATCTAACATAGCAAGCCTACAATATGCACTTTTGATGTGAAAATTTGGGCATTTAACTCCGCTGAGAAGTGTCTTTGACGGGGTAGGCTAAAAATCGGAGTTAAAGAGTATCTGTCTATCTTGACTGGCGCGCATTTGATAACTTATTTTTTTTGATGTGGAGCTATTTTATTTAAACTATCCATTTGGTTAACTCAGTTTTAATGATAGTTATTCTCAAAGGTTGTCAATAAAAAACCAATATATATTGACTTATATCAAAGCAATTGTTGATAAAGGTCAATAACCTTAATAAATATAATCAAATACAGCTTACTAAATCGATTTCATTTAAATTAAAATAATGAAGCATAAATATTATTTTATCTTGAATATTGCACATTCCTGAGAACTGATCAGATTTTAAATACAATCAAGCCATTAAAAAATTCCTATTTAATGGAATCATGCGTAGCGGAAATCAGAAAAAAATGATGCAAAATTTTGAGAAATGATAAAGAAAATGATTATTGCCAGGTAATAATTAATAAATCGCTTAACAATCAAACTAATTAATATAAGACAAAAACTGAATTTGTCCAATAAGAAGGTAACTGATAACCGTTTCTGTATATATCATACAACGAATCAAACCGCTTACACCTGCCTAAAATCCTTAAGCATAAAGTCTAAAGCATTTTTGTGTATTTGATTATATATTTGCGGAGAGGGCGGGATTCGAACCCGCGGTACCTTGCAGTACACACGCTTTCCAAGCGTGCTCGATCGACCACTCTGACACCTCTCCGTGTTGGATTGCAAAAGTATATTTTTTATTGATAAAAAAAATGCTCCCGGTTAAAATCGGGAGCATTTTACATATGATGTTAGAAAAATTAATCTATAACTGTAATTTTTAACATATTGGTCTTTCCTTTTGCTTCCATCGGGATAGCAGCGGTATTGATTACAATATCGCCTTGTTTAACCATTTTTTTGCTTTTTAAGAATTCGTTTACCTCAATAATGGTGTTATCGGTGCTTTCCCACTTATCGTAGTAGAAACCTCTAACGCCCCAAAGCAAACTTACTGCATTTAATAAGGCCCTGTTACTGGTAAAAATAAAGGTTAAAGCCTCCGGACGGTGACTCGAAATTTCGAAAGCAGTATAACCGCTTAAAGTCATCGATACAATACCTACGGCATTGGTCTGTTTCGCTAAGAAACAAGCCGAATCGCAAATCGCATCGCTTAAGAAAGATGGTGATTTTGGTTTTAAAAACTTATCAGGGTTGAAAGGATAATTGTTTTGCTCAATGTTCTGGATAATTTTTTGCATGGTTTCGATAACGATCAGCGGGAATTCACCAACTGAAGTTTCGCCACTTAACATTACCGCATCAGCACCATCTAAAACAGAGTTAGCTACATCATTTACCTCTGCACGTGTTGGCCGAGGTGTAGTGATCATACTTTCTAACATCTGGGTAGCCACAATTACTGGTTTAGAAGCTGCTCTACATTTAGCAACAATCATTTTTTGTAACAATGGAACTTCTTCCATCGGACATTCAACACCTAAATCACCACGGGCAACCATAATACCATCAGAAACAGCGATAATTTCATCGATATTAGCGATAGCTTCCGGTTTTTCTATTTTAGCAATTACACGGGCAGTTTTGCCACGCTCTGCAATAATCTTTTTAAGTTCGATAATGTCTTCAGCCTTGCGCACAAAAGATAAACCGATCCATTCTACATCGTTTTCTAAAACAAATTCTAAGTTTTCACGGTCTTCTGGTGTTAATGAAGGGATAGAAACTTTAGTATTTGGCAGGTTTACACCTTTTCTTGAAGTTAAGATACCACCGTGAACGATTTCGCAAACAACTTCATCCTTTAAGTTGGTAGAAATTACTTTCATTTGAAGCTTTCCATCATCCAAAAGGATAATTTCGCCAGCCTGAACATCCTGAGGGAAGCTTTGGTAAGTAATGTAAATCCGTTCTTCGTTACCTACACATTCGGTAGTGGTAATCACGGTAGTTTTACCATTAATCAGGTTAATCCCACCTTCTTTCACTAAACCAATACGGATTTTAGGTCCTTGTAAATCGGCAAGGATACCTACATTATACTCGTATTTTTTATTTAAATCGCGGATGGTATCCAAAACAGCCTGATGATCTGCTTGTGATCCATGTGAAAAATTTAGACGGCAAACGTCTAAACCTGCGTTAAACATACTATATAATACATCTGGTTTTGCTGATGCAGGCCCAAGCGTGGCAACAATTTTAGTTCTCGAATGAAAAGGTTTCATTTATTAATTGATTTTAGCAATGCAGTTTAAGAAAGCAAAATTATTATCTAAAATAATCAAACTGCATTAAATTTTATATATTTTGTTTTTTTGTTCTTTGTTTGTAACCGTCAAATATAGTGTATTTAATACACCATGTATATAATTTTTATATTACCAAATTCTCACGGCTTTTTAATTTAGCCGGATCTATCTTTGCAGCTACCTGTATATCAGGTAGTTTATTCAGCCCATTAATTAAATAATCCAAGTCTTCCTTATCAATAAATTCTTTAATAATAATAAAAAAATCAACTTTGCTCATCTCTGGAATTAGAAAACCATCGCTGCTTTTATTGCAAATTAAGTAGTATTCTACCTCACCTTGCTCTACAAAAAAGTAATATTTAGAGAAAGACCAGGCCGGTTCGTCGATATTAAAAAATATTTCGTGATCTTCTATTTTTTCAAATTGTGTATTTAACCGGGTATTAATTTTGTGGCAAAGCACATAGTCTTTTAGGGGTGCTGTGATCGCAATTAGTATAAAATCAAGGTCTAAGGTAAGTTTTAGGTAAGTCTTATTCAAAGCGAAATAAATTATTTACAGAACGAAATTAAAAAACTAATTCTATATTCGCTGTGTTATTGAGGTACCAAAATTACGTATCGAAATAAAAACATTTGAAAATTGTAAGAATTTATTTTTCTTTGCACAGAATTATTTAACCATTAAATTATAAAATTATGTCTGATATTGCTTCAAGAGTTAAGGCTATTATCGTAGAAAAACTAGGTGTTGACGAAAGCGAAGTTACGCCAGAGGCTTCATTCACCAACGATTTAGGTGCAGATTCTTTAGATACCGTAGAGTTGATTATGGAATTTGAAAAAGAATTCAATGTAGCTATTCCTGATGATCAGGCTGAAACCATCGGTACAGTTGGCCAGGCGATTGCTTATTTGGAAAAAAACGTTAAATAGAATTACGCTTTTTCAGTATAAATGGAATTAAAAAGAGTAGTAGTAACAGGGTTGGGTGCGCTCACTCCTATAGGCAATAATGTTCCCGATTTTTGGGAAGGATTGACTAACGGGGTGAGTGGCGCTGCTCCTATTAAGGGTTTTGACACTGAAAAGTTCAAGACCAAATTCGCATGTGAGGTTAAAAATTTTAATCCTGAAGACTTTCTGGAGAAAAAAGAAGCCCGCAAGCTAGATCCGTTTGTACAATATGCTCTTGTAGCAACAGATGAGGCTGTGAAAGATGGTGGTTTTGATTTTGAAAAATTAGATACCAATCGGATCGGAGTAATCTGGGGTGCAGGCATAGGTGGATTGAAAACTTTTTTGGATGAGATTTCGAATTTCGCCAAGGGAGATGGCACGCCAAGATACAATCCATTTTTTATCCCTAAAATGATCGTAGATATTGCTCCAGGGCATATCTCTATCAAATACGGCCTGCGTGGGCCAAATTTTGCAACTGTTTCGGCATGTGCTTCTTCAACAAACGCAATGATAGATGCATTTAACTATATCCGTTTGGGTATGGCTGATGTAATTATCAGCGGTGGTTCTGAAGCAATCATCAATGAGGCAGGTATGGGTGGTTTTAATGCCATGCATGCATTATCAACACGTAACGAAGATCCGGCAACGGCATCGCGTCCTTTTGATAAAGACCGTGATGGCTTCGTAGCTGGTGAAGGTGCAGGAACCATTATTTTAGAAGAACTTGAACACGCAAAAGCAAGAGGCGCAAAAATTTATGCAGAACTTGTAGGCGGTGGAATGAGTGCAGATGCGAATCACATCACAGCACCTCATCCTGAAGGTTTGGGCGCTAGAATGGTAATGACTAATGCACTGAAAGATGCTGGTTTAACAACTGCTGATATAGATTATATCAATGTGCACGGTACTTCTACGCCACTAGGTGATATTAGTGAAACCAAAGCCATTGGTACATTATTTGGTGAGGATGCTTATCGTTTAAACATTAGCTCAACCAAATCAATGACTGGTCACCTTTTGGGTGCCGCCGGAGCTATTGAGGCTATTGCAGCAATTCTTTCTGTTAAAAATGATATAGTTCCTCCAACAATCAATCACTTTACAGATGATCCTGCATTTGACCCTAAATTGAATTTTACTTTTAACAAAGCACAAAAACGTACTGTTAGAGCTGCTTTAAGTAATACATTCGGTTTTGGTGGCCATAATGCTTCTGTTATTTTCAAGAAATACGAAGATTAATTTAGAACAGCACTGCTATATAATTTTGTATGCTAATTAAAAATAGATAACTTAGTTAAATATGCTGATTAGCCGTTAATTGTGTTATTTATTTAATGCCGATATTAAAATTATATAAACTTTATCTCTCTCCTGAAAAGGAGTTTGTTAAAAAGCTGAAAAACATTTTAGGCTTTGTTCCAGGCAATGTTACGCTCTATAAAATGGCGTTCAGACATCGTTCTGCAGCAAAAATCCTAAAAAATGGAAGCAGGAGCAGCAACGAGCGCCTGGAATTTTTAGGCGACGCTGTTCTCGGCTCTGTAATAGCAGAGCTGCTTTTTAAACATTATCCCTATAAAGAAGAAGGTTTTTTAACCGAAATGCGCTCGAAGATTGTAAACCGGGCTAATTTAAATCAGTTGGCGAAAAAAATTGGTTTTGATAAACTTATCCAGTTTGATCAACGATCAGTGAGCATACAAACCAAACACAATTCGATGTTGGGCGATGCTTTTGAAGCCATTATAGGTGCCATTTATATGGATAAAGGGTACAATTTTACCAAAGAGTTTTTATTGCGCAGAATTGTAAAACCCCATATCGATATTCATACCCTGGAACTTACTGAAACCAATTTTAAAAGTAAATTAATTGAGTGGTGCCAACGCCATGGTAAGGATGTATTGTTCGAACTGGCTGAAAATGGTGAAGGCGAAAGTGCCAAACTATTTACCATTAGTGCGGTAGTAGAAGGCGAAAAAGTAGGTACCGGAAGAGATTACAACAAGAAAAACGCTGAAAAATTAGCAGCTGAAAAAGCTTGCGAAACATTGAGTATATAAAATTTCACTGGTTCACTTACCATTGGGTTAGCTGTTTACGAACTTAAACTTAATTGCTTTATTGCTGGGATTGTTAAATTGTTGGGAATAATCGATTAATTGTCGATACGGGTTAAAACTTCAGACCTCCGACACCGGACTTCGGACTTTATTCTATACACCCAAACGTCCAACTCAAAACTCAGGAATAATCCTTACTTTCCTTTTCCAAGCGTATCTGTAAATTTCTTTGAGGATTCTTTAATGTATTTAATATAATCGTAACTGTTCCAGTATTGCGCTTTATCAAATTCGGGCCGGCAGTTTAGCATGTACTTTTCTAAGGTATCGCCTCTTAATTCTGTATTGTTTTTAATAATGCTCTGGTTAAAATATACATCAATCTGCGATTGCTTGATTTCATTATCGGCATACCTGCCAAATCTCCGTGCATTTTTAGGATCGCTACCAAGGAGGTTATACAAAGCATTTAAGGGACTAAATATGGCAGACAAAACCGTTGTTTTACCTCCGTTGTAAACACCCTTGTTTTTAAACTCCTGCTTAATTTCATCCAAATCCTGTTTTTTGGTATTTCCTCTGATAGTTACATCATCCAGTGTGGTGCTTCCTCTTACCAGGTAAACTACCAGATCTTTTTCACTGTTTACTACTACACGCTGATCGATCAGGTCGCGTTTAATTACCAGCAGCGTATCGCCGATTCTCGCTTTTAACTGAAACAGACCAATATCATTACTTCCCACACCTATTCCCGTCCGCAGGTTGGTAATTTCTGATAATGCAATCCTGATATTTGAGCCTTTTTCAATCACCACACCTTTCACAATAAAATCCTGCGCATTTGCGAAGAAACTGACTGAGGTAAAAACGAAGAGTATAATGGCAAATTTAAAATTTTTCATGGTGTGTTAATTTGTGTGTTTCAAAGTATCGGCATATTTCTTAGCCGATTCTTTGATATATTTAACAGCATCATAATTGCTCCAATTAAGAGTCATGCTGCGTGTTGGGTAATAATCAAGCAAAAACTTGTCCAGATTTTTCCCAGTTAAGGAAGTATTATTCGACACCAAACTTTTATTGAAAAATTTGTCTACCTCGATCAAACTTAGCTCTTTTTTATAATAACGGTTAAAATTACGTGCTCTGGTTGGCGTTTTTCCAAAAAGCTCATAAAAAAATGTTATTGGGTTACCACCGAAGGGATTTAATAAAATTAATGGCGGTTTACCGGCATAAAAAGAGCCGTTGTGCTTCAAATCGCGCTTAATATTTTCCATCTCCTGCTTCTTGGTCTGCCCTTTAACTGTAACCTCGTCTAGCATGGTACTTCCCCTGATCAGATAAACAACCAGATCATCATTTGTTTCAATCACTACCTTTTGCTCATTCAGATTTCTTTTTTGAATGAACAGTGTATCTCCAATCCGGGCATTTAACTGAAATATGCCAATATCGTTACTGGTTGCGCCCGTCTTACTACGGATGTTCGTAATACTGGCCAGAGCAATTCGCACATTTGAGCCTTTTTCAATCACCACACCTTTGAGCACAAAATCCTGGGCCGTGACGGCTAAGCCTTGCACTAAAATAATGAGTAACAGAATAGATTTTAAATATTTCATTTATTATAATGAGGTGTTTAAAGTATCTAAATACTGTTTTGCAGATCTTTTGATGTAATCAGCTGCATCGTAGGTGTTCCAGTTTTTAATCTGTTTATGCTTCGGTCTATAATCTAACATAAACTTATTCAATTGCTTTGCTGTTAAACTGGTGTTGTTTTTAACCAGACTAACATTGAAAAATCGGTCTATTTCCAACTCTTTTGTCTCGTTATCATAATAACGATCAAAACGCTTCGCATTTTTCCGTTCTTTGCTAAACAGCTCCATTATTGCAGCCAACGGGTAACGCACATAATAAAGCGGGTTTTTCTTTTTACCATAAAAATAAGTTTTCTTACGGTGTTCTAACCTTACAGCTGATAGGTTTTGTTGTTTGTTTTCTGCCTTAATCGTTACATCATCCAGCAGCATATCAGCCCTAACCAGGTTAATAACCAAATCCTGATTGCCACGCACCACCACATAAATATTATCGAAATGCCTTTTTGTAATCAATAGGGTATCGCCTGGTTTGGCTTTTACCTGAAAGAACCCCATATCGTTACTTCCTACAGCTTGTTTATTATTAATATTGGTCACTACAGCTAAAGCAATACGGATCTGGGTTCCTTTTTCTAAAATAACTCCTTTAGCTGATGTAATTTGAGCGAGCGTTTTTTTAGGTAAAATGAACAATAGCAATGAAAGTGATAACATGATCAAAAATGCTTTCATATCTATAAGATATTTTTTGTAAAATTAACATTTGTTAACCTTGCAAACTGTTAAAGAAACGTTAATGCCTATGAGAAAATTATTGGCGGATTTTATCTACTGTATTAGGCAATAGTATTCTTTCTGCTTATGCTTATCGTTTTCCCTAATTTATGGACAAAGGTTCTATACCCTGTAGGTAACAGGCTCCTGCCAAAACCTACTCCTCATTGCACATAACCCGATCGGCTAGCTATCTAATGCAGCGGGAATCGCGATTTTTCATCGGTGTAAAGTGCAATGTCATTAAGTTAAGCCATTAGGCATAAGAAATAATTTAACCACAGATAAGAAGGATGTGCACAGATATGAAAATCCGTGTTTATCTGTGCTCATCTGTGGTTAAAAACCCTTAACTTAATGACATTGGGATAAAGCATAAAGCGGGGCTGCAATTCTCAAAGAAACACTAAACGCTGATTTTCTAAATAAAAAATGTTTTATTATACGAGCTATAGCTCTGCTCCTTTCCCATTATTATTTCTCCTTTCGGCTTAAAACCCTATCTTTGCGCATGATAAAATCCATGACAGGATACGGCTTAGCAACAGCCGATTATGCAAACGCAAAGTATAGTGTCGAAATCAAATCGCTCAACAGTAAATTTCTGGAGCTGAATTTAAAATATCCTAAAGCTTTTTCTGATAAAGAGTTGATCCTGCGCAACATCTGCAGTAAAGATATCGAAAGAGGAAAAGTAAGTTTAAGCATCAATGTAGAACGCACCAATGGTGAAGTTACAGGTGCGACCATCAATACCGCACTATTAAGTCATTACTACAAACAGCTTATTGCCGTTAACAACGAATTAGGGGCTGACAGCAGTAACTTATTGCAAACTGCATTAACTTTTCCTGATGTAATCAGTTACAAGGAAGAAAGTGTAAGTGAAGATGAGTGGAACAATTTATTTCAGATTTTCAACTCGGCTTTGGCCAATTTTAACAAATTCAGAGAAGATGAAGGCTCAGTTTTAAAAGCCGATTTAGAACTAAGAATTAAAAACATTCTTTCATATTTCAAATCAGTTGAGGAATTAGAACCTAAAAGGATTACTGCAATCCGCGATAAGTTTACTCAGTTTTTAGACGATGCGGTAGGCAAAGTAAATATCGATCAGAACCGTTTCGAGCAGGAATTGATTTATTACATCGATAAAATCGACATCACCGAAGAAAAAACACGTTTAAAAAGCCACTGCGATTATTTCTTACAAACTTTGGCTAGCAAAGAGGCAAATGGTAAAAAAATGGGGTTCATTTCTCAGGAAATTGGACGTGAGATTAATACTATGGGAGCAAAAGCAAATGATGCCCAAATGCAACAGTTTGTTGTAGGTATGAAAGAAGAATTAGAGAAGATAAAAGAACAGTTACTGAATGTGTTGTAGCGTTAGGCGGAAAGCGACAAGCGCTTAACGCCAGACGCCAATCGCAAAATTTTTAAAAATGCAAGGCAAATTAATCATATTTTCGGCACCATCAGGAGCAGGTAAAACCACTATAGTACATCATTTATTAACGAAATTTCCTGAGCTGAGCTTCTCTATTTCTGCGACTACCCGCGAATTGAGGGGTGCTGAAACACATGAAAACGATTATTATTTTATTAGCAAGGAAGAGTTTTTGCACAAAGTAGCCCGCCAGGAATTTGTGGAGTTTGAAGAGGTTTATAACGGAACTTTTTATGGCACCTTACGCTCCGAAATCGAACGTATCTGGAATGATGGGAAACATGTAATTTTCGATATTGATGTAGAGGGCGGTATCCGTTTGAAAAGAAAATATGAAGAAGATGCTTTAGCCATTTTTGTTCAGCCACCCTCATTAGATGTTTTAAAAGAACGTTTAAGTGGCCGTGGAACAGATAGTCCTGAAAAATTACAGGAACGTTTTATCAAAGCTGAAAAAGAACTGCTTTATGCAGATAAATTTGATGTGATTTTAAAAAATTACGATCTGGCTACAGCCTGTGCAGAAGCAGAAAAATTGGTCGGAGATTTTTTGAAGAAATAGTTTTCTAAAGAAAGTAGAAATCTTTATATTTGAGTGATGACTGATATTCAATTATATAGCCAAATATCTTCATTGCCTTCAGACTTGAAGAAGCAAGTGTCTGATTTTGTCTCATCCCTAAAGAAAAAGTCGAAAGACAGTAAGAAACTGAAAGAAAGACAATTTGGCTATGCCAAAGATTTCTTTAAAATGACTGCTGATTTTGATGAACCATTAGAAGATTTTAAAGATTATATGTAATGCAACTTCTATTGGACACGCATACATTTATCTGGTTCATAAATGGAGATTCATCTTTGCCAAATAAGATAATTGATGAAATCAAAAATCTAAAAAATCAATGTTTTATTAGTATTGTCAGTATTTGGGAAATTGCAATAAAATGCAAATTAAATAAGCTTTCTTTAAATGCAGACTTCGATAGAATCTTAGATTTTCTGGATCAAAATCAAATAGAAATATTGCCAATTTCATTTGATCATATTATTAAGCTGAATGAATTAGATTTTTATCATCGCGATCCATTTGATCGGATTTTGATTGCTCAAGGAATCTCAGAAAATTTAACCATTTTAACAAAAGACCAAAACTTTAGCTTTTATAAGGTTAAAGCGCTTTGGTAAATCACAAACATGAAAACTGGTCTTTTCTTCGGTTCGTATAACCCCCTCCATACCGGACATTTAATTATCGCCAATTACATGGCTAACCATACCGAACTTGATGAAGTTTGGCTGGTGGTTTCTCCACATAATCCATTAAAAGATAAAAGTGGCTTAACCAATATGTACGACCGCTTGGAAATGGCCAAACTGGCTACTGAAAATGCAGAACATATCCGCGTAAGTGATATTGAATTTGCATTGCCGCAGCCTTCTTACACTATTGATACACTTACTTATCTTCATGAAAAATACCCTGAAAAAGAATTTGTGTTGATTATGGGCGCTGATAACCTCGTTTCATTTAAAAAATGGAAAAATTACGAGGTGTTATTAAAAAATCACCAAATTTATGTGTACCCCCGTCCTGGAGCAAATGTTAGCGAATGGGAAAACCATCCCGCAATTACTTTTACCAATACCCCTTTAATGGAAATATCCTCCACCTTTATCCGAAAGGCCATAAAGGAGAAAAAAAACGTTCAGTTTTTTCTTCCTGATAAAGTAATCGACTTCATAGAGGGTAAAGGGATGTACAGATAGCAACAATCTTTATTACCATAAATTAACAGGCTTACAACAAATTGTATTAAATCGATTACTTGGATTGGTTTTTGTTTAATTAGGCTTTAGATGATTATTTTAGCAGCTGATACAACAAAACACGTGAGAAAAAATTTATTTATACTTATTGCCCTTTTCGGCACTGCATTTTCTGTAAGTGCGCAACAAAAAACCTATTTAGAATTATTGGCCAACCAACCGAAATGGGTTGATTCGGTTTTTAACAGACTTAATCGCAGAGAGCGTATTGCGCAGATGTTCTTTGTCAGGGCGCATACCAATCTAGGAAAAAAATATACTGACTCTGTTGGTCAAGTAATTAAAAAAGAACAATTAGGCGGAGTGATCTTTTTTCAGGGAGGCCCTGGCCGACAGGTTTTAGCCACCAATGCTTATCAAAAACTGAGTAGGGTACCGTTAATTGTGGCAAATGATGGCGAATGGGGTTTGGGTATGCGTTTGGATAGTACCATTTCTTATCCTTATCAAATGACTTTGGGTGCCATTCAAAACAAAGAATTATTGTATAAAATGGGCTTGGAAGTAGCTAAAGATTACAAGCGCATGGGAATGCAAATGAATTTAGCTCCTGATGCCGATATCAATAACAATCCTAAAAATCCGGTAATTAACTATCGTTCTTTCGGAGAAAACAAATATAACGTGGCCAATAAGGTTGCCGCTTATATGAAAGGTATGCAGGATGGAGGTTTATTAACCACGTTGAAACATTTCCCTGGTCATGGCGATACGGATGTAGATTCGCATTATGATTTACCGCAGCTTACTTTCTCCGCTACACGCCTGGATACTTTAGAAATGTATCCTTTTAAAGAGCTGATTAAACAAGGTGCTTCGGGTGTAATGATTGCACACATGAATATCCCATCGTTAGATGCTACCCCAAATCTACCTTCTACCCTATCCAAACCGATTGTTACTGACATTTTGAAACAGAAATTAGGTTTTAAAGGGTTGATAATTTCGGATGCGATGGATATGAAAGGCGTTGTAAAATATTTTAAGAATGGTGAAGCTGATTTAATGGGCATTATTGCGGGTAACGATATCATAGAACTATCAGAAAATAGCGATAGAGCCATAAAACTGGTGCGTAAAGCCGTAAGACAGAATCGTGTAAGCATGGCCGAAATTGATCAAAGTGTACGTAAGATCCTAACTGCAAAATATTGGGCTGGCTTAGCCAAGCGCGATACCATCGTAACCCAAGGTATTGTTGCTAGTGTAAACCGCAACACAAGCAATGCTTTGGTACAGGAACTGGCCAATGCATCAGTAACGCTGTTAAAAGGCAAAGATTATATTAAGCGGCTCATCCCGATCAGAAGAACGGCCATTATCAGCATTGGCGTGCCTTCGGTTACCACTTTCCAAAAAGAGGTTTCTAAAGGATATTACAACTCTGTTTATTATGTATTGGATAAAGATGCCAGTGCCACACAGATTTCGAACATTGCCCGTGAAATCGGCGCATTTGATCAGGTGATTGTAGGCATTCACGATAACAGATCAAGACCTGCTAATAACATGCCTCTAAATGCAGGCGTAAAGAATTTTATTAAAGAATTATCAGCTAAAAATGCTGTTTTTGCTTTGTTTGCAAATCCATATAACCTCGCTGGCTTATCTGGATTAGAAAATAGCAAAGGTTTAGTGGTAGCCTATCAAAAAGAAGATTTCATGCAGATTTCTGCAGCAGCCGTAATTAATAACAGGTTAGTACCAACAGGTAAATTACCGGTAAGTATTGCTCCATTTTATAAATTTGGTGAGGGGTTATAAAAGACCACAAGGACAAGAAGACACAAGGAATTAGTATTTTGTCATTCTGAGCATTTTGAAGAATCTTTTACCACGGAAAACTATCTATCATGTTATAAGTCTTTGAACCTTACCTTTCAGCTTTTCCCCAAAACAATTTCGCCTTCAAAACGATTATTTAATGATAAAACCTCAATATTATGATAGATCCAGAAGACGACAATTATTCAAACGATCCGAACGATGCTTTGCGCAGAGAAGACGACGTAGAAAATATCAACGAAATTAGTGGCGATGATACCAGTATTGAGCATGATAAAGATCTACTGGAGCAAGCTGACGAAGCTTCCAGAGCCTCTTATGAATTAAACCTCGATGATGAGGTAGACGAAGATGGGCTAAACGATTAACAATAAAGCCATCCAGATGTAAAATCGGGACGGCTTTATTAATTTTTAGATTTCGGTTTTATAGATCGGACTTAAGCCTTAAACCCTCTACTTAGCTTTCGCTTTATAAGTTTCAGGATTTACCGCCGTTGTGGTCCAGCCTTTTAAAAACGAAGTAATTTTTTTAACGTCATGTCCAACTTTCTTTTTGCCATTAGCCGCAACTTCATCTGTTTCTAAATAAGAGGAATTTTCAATATGCAATACTTTTCCTTTGCCGTCTAAAATTAAAAACACGGGAAAACCAAAACGTTGAGGGTAACCCAGGCTCGCCAAAACGCTTTCGTTTTTATTCTCCGGACTGTAATTAACCAAAACGGTTTCAAAATTATCGTTGATGTATTTTTTCAGTGTAGCGGTGCTTTCAACTAGGTTATGGAACGCGATACACCAGGTACACCAATTGCCTCCAACCTGTAATAAAACATGTTTATTTTCTTTAGCCGCTTTTGCAACAGCAGCAGCAATTTCCGCCCTGGCATCGGCCTGTGGATTATAAATATGAACGCCTTCTTTTTTCGCCTGACTAAATGCTGCAGTCGAAATCAATACAGCAGTTAATAAAATGATTAATTTTTTCATGATTTTCAATGAATAATAATGTTCAAATGTAATAAAGGCAAGCAACTTTGTTGATAATTAGCAAATTCTTTACAGAGCGGAAACATTGGTTATTAATGGATTTACATCCTGCAAAGTAGGTTCAATCGGTTTTTAATTTTATATCCTCCATCATCCGTCTCACATTTTCCATCTTCCATTTTTACTTATCTTTACCTTGTAATGGATTTTTTAGACATACATACCCACAAAGTTGCCACCCAGCCAGGGGTAATCAGCATTCAAAGTTTGTCGTTAACCAGCGATATCTTTTTAGCGATGCCTAAAACCAAGCCAATTTCAGTTGGATTGCATCCCTGGTTTGCGAAAATTGATCAACTCGACCTGCAGATGAAATATCTAAACGTTGTGGCGAATCAAACAAATGTAAAACAGATTGGAGAGTGCGGTTTAGATCGGCTAAGGGGAGAAAATCTGGAAAATCAACTTGTTATTTTGGAAAAGCAGATCGAATTGGCAGAAAAAATCAATAAACCCCTGATTTTACACTGTGTTAAATGCTTTTCAGAGTTAATTGCCATTAAAGAACGGTTAAAAGTTAAAGTGCCCATGGTTATTCACGGCTTTAATAAAAACGAAGAACTTGGCAAACAATTATTAGATAAAGGATTTCTTTTATCTTTTGGAATTGCCGCTTTAAAAGAGAATTCTGGTGCAGCTAAACTGATTCAAAGTACCAATAATTTTTTCCTGGAAACAGATGATGCAGATGTTTCTATTGAGGAAATTTACCAGGCTGCAGCCATTTTAAAAAAATGTACAGTTGATGAACTTAAAGCTCGTATTTTTGCAGACTGGAACAACTTAAAAAGTTAACCACTGAGATAGAAACCACGTGAGAAAATATTTCCGCGTTAATCCTTGTCTCCGTGACAAAATGTAGTAAAAAAAATAACCACAGATCAATACAGGCAAAACCCAAAATCTGTGTTCATCCTTTTCATCTGTGGCTAATATAAAAATTGATATGTCTGATGTTAGCTGGCTTTCGCGCTCTGCCCTCCTTCTTGGGAATGATGGAATAGATAAACTCCAATCGAAACATGTTTTGGTAATTGGTTTAGGCGGAGTGGGTTCTTTTGCTGCCGAATTTATTTGCCGCTCGGGAATTGGAGAAATGACTATTGTTGATGGTGACGTGGTAGATCCAACCAACCGGAACAGGCAGCTACCCGCTTTGGCAACCAATCATGGTGTGAGCAAGGCTGCAATTATGCAAGAGCGTCTGTTATCTATAAATCCTGAATTAAATCTACATGTGGTTAATACCTTTCTAACACCTGAAAAATGCAGGGAAATTTTAGAATCGAAATTCGATTACATTATGGATTGTATTGATAGTGTGATGCCTAAAATTACTTTGTTGGGAACTGCATTAGAAAAAAATATCCCAATCGTGAGTTCGATGGGTGCTGGTGGTAAAATGGATCCGACTCGATTGAGAATTACACTTCTCCCTGATACTTATCAATGTGTATTCGCAAGTTATGTGCGCAAAAGGCTGAATAAACTTTCTAATGCAGCAAAAATAAAAACAGTTTTTTCTACAGAAGAAATGGATAAAAACTCTATGATCATGACAGATGGAAGTAATTTCAAACGTTCTGCTTATGGCACAGTTTCTTATCTGCCCGCAGCATTTGGTGGTGCATGTGCATCGGTGGTGATCCGCGATTTGCTCGGACTACCCATCAAAATGGCCGAACGTCCGGCAAGGATCAGTCATAAAACACTTAATAAAAGGAAAAATAAAAATCCAAATAGAAGTTAATTGTTGATATCCTGATTTCATGCAGATTTTAAATTGTTGTAAGTTAGGGTAAAATAATAATGAGTCTATAGTTGCCACCCCGCCCTATGGGCACTCCATAAAATCCAAAGCAAAAAATGCAAAGCAAAACTAACACTCCAGCCGATTTAGGCATTCAGCATTCCCCTCTCCCAGAGGGGTGTCCGCAGGACGGGGTGTTAAAAAAGAAGTTGCAAACTGAAATTGTAGTAAACGGCACAACCTTAAGCACAACACCCATTATTGATTTACCTTATCAACCCCGACTAAAAGAACGAGCAAAAGCACTTCGGCAAGCTGGAAATTTACCAGAAGTCTTATTTTGGATGCAGGTGACTAAAAAGCGATTTCATAAAATAGATTTTGACAGGCAGCGTATAATCGGAAATTATATCGTTGATTTTTATATCAAGCGGCTTGGCTTGGTAATAGAAATTGATGGCTGTAGTCACGATGACAAACAAGTTTATGATAAATTGAGAGAAGAATATTTAATTTCATTAGGATTAAAAATATATCGGATTACAGTTGATGATGTGATGAAACAAATGGATTATGTAATCATGGGCTTGGAAGAGTATATTGTTAAAGAATATGGAAAGCAACTATCCTAAACACTAATTAAAAGAGATTAAACCACCCCGCCCTATGGGCACCCCTCCAAAGGAGGGGAATTAGAAAAACTATATGCCCCAACCCCTCAAAATTCTTCAAGCCTCCGCAGGTTCTGGTAAAACGTTCAGTTTAACTGCACATTACCTTACGCTGCTTTTTAGCGGCGACAATAAATACCGCGAAATTTTAGCGGTAACCTTTACCAATAAGGCCACGGAGGAAATGAAAACCAGGATTCTGGAAGTATTGTTAGGGTTGGCAAAGGGTAATCCATCAAAAAAAATTGAAGATTATCGGAAAATCATTTTACTCGCCTATCCGATATTAAATCCTCAGGAACTGCAGTTTAAAGCAGATAAAATTTACCGTAAAATTTTGCACGATTACAGCCGTTTTTCGGTGAGCACCATTGATGGTTTTGTGCAAAAAGTAATCCGGGGTTTTGCCTTCGAACTGGGCCTTAATGCCGATTATAATTTAGAAATGAATTATGATAAGGTGAAAGATGATCTTGTAAATAAACTGGATGAAGCTTTAGACCATAACAAACAGCTTTTGCAATGGATTATCGACCTGGCCATCGAACGCATCAGCGACAATAAAAGCTGGAATTATAAATTTGAACTCTATAACCTGATCGGCGAAATATTTTCGGAACGTTTCCAGATTTTTGAAGATGCGGTTAGTACTTTAGGTTTAGAAAACATCGACGAATTATTTAAAAACTACATCAGTATTACCAAGGCAGAAATCAAGAACTTTGAAGAGGAATTGGTTTCGCTGGCAACAGAAGCCAACGAAGCTTTAAATGTAATCGGGGTAGAAACTGAACACCTAAAAGGAAAATCGAGAAGTCCGCTGGCTAAAATTATTCTGGTTGCCAGAGGCGATTTTTCAAAGATTGAACCACTTTTCAATTTAATTGATGAGCCTGAGGAATGGTTTCAAAAGAATGCAAATTTTCCTGAAGCTTATGATACTGTAAATCCGATATTGCAAAAGTTAAAAGCGCATTATTTAACGCATTTACCGAACTACAGTTTGGCTATCGCTTTTAATAAAAACCTCTATTATTTAAGGTTGATGCAGGAAATTGCTGTGTTATTGAAAGAATACCGGGCCGAAAATGATAACCTGCTGATCAGTGATGCACAAAAACTGATTTCGGGAATTACAGAAGATGCCGGCGACAATCCCTCTTTTATCTGGGAGAAAGTTGGTAACCGCTACCGTAATTTTTTATTCGACGAGTTTCAGGATACCTCTACAAGCCAATGGGGAAGTTTTAAATCACTCTTGACCAATGCAATGGCTACTCCTAGTCAGGATTTAATCGATCACTTGATTGTTGGCGACACAAAACAGTCTATTTACCGCTGGCGCAATGGAGATTGGAACATTCTTCATAAACATGCCAGGTTAGATGTTGGTGCTGAAAATGTATTGGAAGAAAGTTTAGAAGAGAATTACCGGAGTGCTGAAAACGTCATCACTTTCAATAATTTTCTTTATAAGGCTATCCCATTAACGTTGCAGAACGAACTGAACGAAAACCTCGCTACCAAACCCGAAAGCATTTCCAAATGGTGGCAAGAACAGCACTACCAACAAATTATTACCGATATTTACAGTGGCTCTACCCAAAACTTTGCTACCAATACCTTAAAAGGAGGAACCATTAAGATTAAAAAGTTTGGTAAAGATCATGCACCTCATGAAGCCCGGTTTACAGAAACTGTTTTTAGAGATATAGCCTTAGATGATATTGTTGAAGAAATAAATTACCTCAAAAACGAACAGCAGTATGCGCTAAAAGATATTGCCATTTTGGTTCGTTCGAACAGCGAAGCTTTATTAACTGTTAAAAAATTAATGGAACATAGCTTGCCAGTTTTGTCTGGCGATGCATTATTGATTTCTAACAACTCTGCCATACAGCTCATTATTAACACTTTAAAAGTACTTATTGGTTTAGAAGCACAAACAGCATTATATAAAGCCAACTGTATTGCACTTTATCATTCGCTGCACGAAAAAGAGATTGATGCCAATTATTACTTTAACCTTAGCAATAAACCTTTAAGCACACTTACCACTGTTTTACCGGTTGAGCTATGCGAAAACTGGCAAAGTTGGTTACAACTTCCACTTCCCGAGCTTGTAGAGATATTAATTGAAAGTTATGGATTGAAAAACTTAACTGCCAATCTTCCCTACCTGCTGGCATTTAGAGATCTGACTGCCTCTGCTGCAAAACTTGGCGAAAAAGGCATCATTTCATTTTTAACCTGGTGGGAAGAAGACGGTATTAAAAAATCATTACCATCGCCTGAAGGTGCCGATGCGATACAGATTATTACCATCCACAAATCGAAAGGTTTAGCTTTTAGGGCTGTTTTTGTTCCTTTTTGTAATTGGGAGATCAAAGGCAAACCCAATAGCACTTTTTGGGTTTCATCGGAAGAAACAGTTTACAAAGAATTGAAAGGTATCCCTTTAAAATACAACGAAGCATTGGCCGATTCGGCAATTGCAAAGGCATATTACGAAGAACTTCTTTATAATAATATGGATGCCCTTAACATGCTTTATGTGGCTACCACACGATCAAAAGATTACCTTTACATTGCTACAATGACCAAAAAGGAATTGAAATTATCCAATATGGGTGATGTAATCAATTTCACTTTTGATGAGCAGTTTGATGAAAACGGTGTGTACGAAATTGCAGAACCTGTAACTATTGAAAGTAAGACAGAAGATTCGAATTTCATCAACTTAACTAGTTATCCAACCACAACCCGTTTATCGGAACTCTATGTTCCCTCAGCAGAAAAACATTTAAAACACCTGGTTAACATTGAAAAATCAGGCCGAAAGGGGTCCTTATTACACGATATTCTAGCCAGTGCAAGTAATACAAATGAAGTAGAAGATTACACGACAAACCTGGTTTTGCAGGGCATTATCAAAGAAGAAGAAAAGCAGAAATTAATCGATTCCGCACTGGAAGTATTGAACAATCCCGAACTGCAGGCCATTTTTGCTAACGCAAGCGAAAGCATTGTAGAAAAAAATATTATTGACACAAATGGAAAACTGCACCGTCCTGACCGGGTATTAATTAACGCCAATGAAGTAATAATCATCGATTATAAATTTACTTTGGAAGAAAGTGATAAACACATTGAACAGGTAAATAATTACAGAACCTTACTTAGTGAAATGGGGTATCAGAATATCAAAACCTATATTTTCTACGCAGTTAAAGGCAAATTGAAATTAGTATAATATGGAAAAAGTAAACGATTTATATGGCAACATATTAAATATACTGAAACGATATAGGGGCGATGCTTACAAAGCAGTGAATACGGCCATGGTAATTTCTTATTGGCAAATCGGTAAGGAAATAGTTGAAAACGAGCAGGGAGGGAATGTAAAAGCATCTTATGGGGAAGAGGTCTTACAATCATTATCCAAAAAATTAACAACAGACTTTGGTAAAGGTTTTTCATATTCTAACCTGAGGAATTTTCGTCAATTTTATCTGACTTATCCGGAAGAACAAATTTGCTACGCAGTGCGTATCATTTTTCAAAATACTGATAATCAAACAAATGAAATATCGTACGCACTGCGTAGCAATTTGAGTTGGACACATCACCGACTAATTATGAGAGTTGATGATGCTCAGGCAAGGGCATATTATCTAAGTGAAGCAGAAAGTCAACAATGGAGTTCACGGGAGCTGGAAAGAAATATTAATTCATCTTATTTTCAAAGGTTATTATCCAAGCAAAAAGAAATAGCTCCAACTGATAATAATACGCAGTTTTCTGAAAACTTCATTAAAGATCCTTATGTTTTGGAGTTTCTAAAAATAGAGCAACCCTCCATATTGAATGAGAAAGAAATAGAAACCAGGATAATTAATCACCTTCAACAATTTTTACTAGAGTTAGGAAAAGGGTTTTCTTTTGTTGGGAGACAATTTAGGATAAGTACAGAAACCAGCCATTTTTATATTGATTTAGTTTTCTATAATTATATTCTTAAATGTTTTGTGCTGTTTGATTTAAAAACCAATAAACTTACCCATCAAGATGTTGGCCAAATGGATATGTACATCAAAATGTTTGACGATTTAAAGAAACAGGAAAACGATAATCCAACAATTGGCATAATCCTTTGTACTGATAAAGAGGAAACGGTTGTTAAATATTCTATGTTAAAGGATAGCAAACAATTGTTTGCCTCAAAATATCAAATGTATTTACCAACGGAGAAACAGCTGGCAGATTGGATCCAAAACGATAAAGCAATTATCGAATTGCAATTAAAAAACCAAGGGAACGATTAAAACGATCTACATGAAACCATTTTTACAGGAAGTTGCCGAAGATTTAGTTACCCTGTTTGGAAATCAACTGGAAAGCTGCGCCATTGTTTTTAACAACAAACGTCCATCTGCGTATTTGCAGAAACACTTTGCTGATATCATCGGAAAACCATTTTTCAGTCCGTCATTTTTTACCATACAGGATTTTTTTGCCAATTCTACCAGTTATAAAATAGCCGATTTTTACCTGCAGTTTTTTACCCTTCATAGAATTTATAACCAACTGCTCGCAGAAGAGAAGCTGGAAAACATATCAAGTCACAAATTTTTTCCTTTAGCAAAGATCATCTTAAGCGATTTTAATCAGATTGATGCTGATCTGGTTGATGCTGAAAAATTATACCGCGATCTGGAAGATATATCGGTTATAAACAAGGATTTCGATTATTTAAGTTCCGAACAATATGAGTTTCTTTCCCAGTTCTGGACTTCCTATTCAGAAGGAAAACATAAAAAACAACAGGAGCTTTTCATCAAGATGTGGCGAAGGATGCCCAAACTTTACCATAAATTCCACGCAACGCTCAAAGAACAGGGATATTTAACTAATGGTTCCGTTTACCGCCATCTGGCTGATGATATTACGAATCACCAGGAATTTATTTCGAATTTCGATAAAGGTAAGATCATTTTTGTTGGGTTTAATGCATTAAGCAGGGCCGAGGCTAAAATATTTACCCAGCTACAAGATGCTGAAAAGGCATTATTTTATTTTGATGCCGATCCCTATTATTTAGATGATGTTTCGCAGGAAGCAGGTTTGTTTTTACGTAAAGACATCAACCAGCTTGGATTGAAAAATGAATTTGCAGGACAGGAAAGTTTAATGAAATCTGTCCCACACCAGGTCAATGTTTTTAAGGTACAGGGACAATCTGCACAGGCCAAAATCCTGAATAATATTTTATCAGAAGATTATACAGCAGCTGAAACTGTTGGAAAAACAGTAGTAGTTTTAGCAGATGAAAGCCTGCTGATCCCCACGCTGCAAACGATTCCAACTAACCTGAATGGAAAAGAAATCGACCTCAACGTAACCATGGGTTTTGCTTTATCAACCTCAAGTATCTTTGGTTTAGTTGATTTATGGTTAGGGAGTCAGTTAGAAATTTTACAGCGGGACAAAATAAGTTATAAAAATATAGAAGCTTTTTTAACGCATCCTTTAACGGGTCTTACCCAGAAAATGCGTGATAAAATTTTAACCGCACTATTGGAAGAAAACAAGGTAGAGATCGATCATAAACGCCTGTTAAGACAAAGCGGACTATTTGAAACTTTTTATAAGAAAATCGATGATCCGCAGCATGTGGTTACTAATTTACTGGATGTGCTGGATTATGTATTATCCCGGTTATCAAATGCCAAAACACTTAAAAAAATCGATGCGGAACTGTTTGTAAAAACCATACAGGAGTTAAACCGTTTACACGATACCTTTAGCAACCATATCGGAAAAGAGGAAATCCCTTTTGTAATTTATCTCGTTCAAAAATCGCTTCAGGCCATTGCAGTACCGCTTTCAGGCGATCCGCTAAATGGCATTCAGGTGATGGGACTGCTTGAAACCCGGAATTTAAACTTTGATAAGGTGGTAATTTTAGGTTTTAATGAAGGTATTATTCCAAAATCATCCATTGGCAATAGTTTTATTCCCGATTCTATACGTCGTGTTTACGGCCTGCCGGTTCTCGAAAATCTTGATGCCATTTCCTCATACATGGTGTACCGTCTATTACAACGGGCAAAGAATATCAATTTTGTCTATAATAGCCTAACCGACGAATCTACCTCGGGTGAAGCCAGCAGAATTTTAAAGCAGCTTGAGTATGAAAGCGGCTTCGATTTTGCCTATAATGAACTTAATCTGGAGGTAAAAACCGAACCCTTTAAAGAAGTTCGCATCGAAAAAACTAATAATGCTTTTATCCAGGAAACCCTCCAAAAATATCTCGACAAAAAGAAAGTGCTTTCGCCTTCGGCACTCACTCAATACATTTCCAACCCAATAGATTTCTTTTTCAATTACATCGCAGGGATTAAAGAACCAAAAGAGATTAGTGCAGTGGTAGAAGCCAACGAAATTGGTTCGATTCTGCACAAAGTGATGGAGTATTTTTACGAGGATTTAAGGTCTGCTGAAATTACTGCCGAACGTATTAAAGAGAAACGCAAACAGATTCCTCATCTGATACAAAAAGCCTTTAATGCTGTGATGTTCAAAAATCCAGATATAATAATGGAATACAAAGGCATGCAAAAGGTTATTCTATCCATTGTAGATGCGTATGTGAATATCATTTTAAATCAGGATCAAGCGCAAAGCCCTTTTAATATTATTAGTTTAGAACAAAAGGTAGAGGCTGAAATCAGTTTTCCGTTAAGAGGGAATGAAGCCAGCGTTAAAATTTTTGGCTTTATCGATCGTGTTGATGTTAAAGACGGTGTTACTAAAATTATTGATTATAAAACCGGTAGTGACAAGTTAACTTTTAAAGATATTCCAGAGTTATTCAACTCTGACGGCAAACATATTAATAAAGCGTTGATCCAAACCTTATTATACACTTATGCTTACGAACAATTTTCGGGCAAAAGTTTTGTAGAGCCAAATTTATATGTAGTAAAAACCATGAGCGCAGATGGCGTTTGGTTTAAATCTGGCAGGCAAAATCTATCCGGAACCTTTTTAGAAGAAATCAAACCAGAATTCCTTGCCGAATTAAGAAAAAAACTGACTGAACTTTTTGAAGCCCCCTATTTTGTGGCCAGCGCAGTTGAGGATAACTACAAATACTCTATTTATAAAACCTTGTTTGGGAAATAGTTTCAACCGCAAAGAAATAAAGTAAATTGCAAAGAGTGCTATTGCTTAGTAAAATAACCACAGCGCACACAAAGTAAGCCACAGAGTAAAAGAGCTGGATTGAGAAATATCAACTTTATATCCTCAGTGAAAATCTCCGTGTGCTCTGTGGTAAGACAAAAATTTGTGTCCTTCGCGAAAAACTTTGCGTGCTTTGCGGTTAATCTCTTAAATTTAAAAATGTTAACCTTAAACTTCACAAAATTCCCGGTTCTTGAAACCGAACGCTTAATCCTCCGCGAACATGATATTGCCGACGCTGAAGCGCTTTTTGCCATGCGTATCAACGAAACGGTAATGAAATACATCGACAGGGAAAGGCCCAAAGATATTTTCGAGATCAAAGATTTTATTTCCCGATTTAGAAATGGCTATGAAAATGGCGATAACCTGGCCTGGGTAATTGGTTTAAAAGAAAATCCCGATCAAATGATTGGTTCTGTTGGTTACTGGCGCACCGATTTTGCCAACCACCGTGCCGAGATCGGCTACATGCTGCACCCTGATTATTGGCGACAAGGAATTATCTCCGAAGCACTGAAAAAATCAATTGCTTTTGGTTTCGAAGAAGTGAATTTGCATACCATCAGTGCAAACATTAATGTAGAAAACGATGCTTCAAGACAGATGTTGCTCAAACATGGCTTTGTAAAAGAGGCACTTTTTAAACAGGATTATTATTTTAGGGGCCAATTTCTTGATAGTGAAATTTATGGATTATTAAATCCTAATCATTAAGTTAGCTATAATCGGAACCAAATGTTTTTGGAGAAGATATTTCGGAAAAAGCAAAAGCTTTGATACAATAAGCTTATCAAAAACACAATCGCCCAATATTATTTCTTCTTTTGACAAATAAACAAAAAACACCGCTTCAAAAAGGTTAAATAATTAAGATAATTACCTATAATTATTACAAAACATACGCATTATAGCCTTTGGTTTCAAAGCGATTAATAATTATATTTGCCACCGTTATTAAAATTTACAATGAGAGAAATCCAATTTAGAGAAGCACTACGCGAAGCCATGAGCGAAGAAATGCGTAAAGATGACCGCGTTTTTTTATTAGGTGAAGAAGTAGCAGAATATAACGGTGCGTACAAAGTAAGTCAGGGTATGCTTGATGAATTTGGTGCGAAACGCATTATCGATACCCCAATTGCCGAACTAGGTTTCGCAGGTATTGCAACTGGTGCCGCAACAGCTGGCCTTGTTCCAATTGTAGAGTTCATGACATTTAACTTCTCTTTAGTTGCGATCGATCAGATTATCAACGGAGCAGCTAAAATCTTATCAATGAGTGGTGGTCAGTTCTCATGTCCAATGGTTTTCCGTGGTCCAACAGGTAACGCAGGCCAATTAGGTGCACAACACTCTCAAAACTTCGAAAACTGGTTTGCAAATACGCCAGGACTAAAAGTAGTAGTTCCAGCTACACCTTACGATGCAAAAGGATTATTAAAACAATCAATTATAGATCAGGATCCGGTTATTTTCATGGAATCTGAAGTAATGTACGGCGATAAAGGCGATGTTCCTGCAGAGGAATACTATATCGAACTTGGTAAAGCTAAAGTAACTAAAGAAGGTACTGATGTAACCATCGTAACTTTTGGTAAAATGTTAACCCGCGTTGTAAACCCAGCTGTAGAAGAGTTAACTAAAGAAGGAATTAATGTAGAAGTTATTGATTTACGTACTGTACGTCCTATCGATTATGACACCATTATCAACTCTGTTAAAAAAACAAACCGTTTGGTTGTGGTAGAAGAGGCCTGGCCATTGGCATCTCTTTCCGGAGAGATTGCTTTCATGGTACAAAAACACGCATTCGATTATTTGGATGCACCGGTTTTACGTATCACTTGTGCAGACGTTCCACTTCCATATTCACCAACTTTAATTGCAGCAAGCTTACCAAATGCTGAGCGTGTAGTTAAAGCGGTAAAAGAAGTAATGTACGTTAAAAAGTAATTACAAATTGTAGTCTGAGCTTAGTCGAAGACCAAAAGATATAAATCCTCCAAAGCAATTTGGGGGATTTTTTATTTTAAACCTCACAGGTTTTGTATTCCAAGAACGAAAGGCTCAGGTTAAATAAACCCGATAGTAGCGGAAAACCCGAAGGCGAGGAACGAGCCAAGGCTTTGAAGCGGATAGCGGGGTTTTCGCAACCGAAGCACACCAACCCTGCTTTTCAAAATATTGAACACCTAAGGAATGCTTATGAATTTTAATAGCAGGAAAAGAACCTGAAATAAATTTACTTCGTAGCTTTCCGCTGCACTACAGATCAGGGTGACGATCGGATTAAACCTCGCGGGTTTCCAAACTAATATTTTTATCTTCGCTAAACCTTAAATTCCAGTTCATGCCCGAATACATAGCCGATCAAACCTTCGAAAAGACTGATTTTACCATACGCTCACTTCCAAAAGCAGAATATGAAAACTGTAAATTCATCAATTGCGATTTTTCCGGTTCAGATTTAAGCGGTACAAAATTTTTAGACTGTCAATTCATTTCCTGCAATTTAAGTTTGGCTGATTTAACCAAAACATCCTTTATCGATGCTGATTTCCACGATTGTAAAATGCTTGGTTTAAGGTTTGATAACTGTAACGATTTCGGCCTGGCATTTAGTTTTACTAACTGCAAATTAGATCATTCCTCGTTTTATAAATTAAAATTAAAAAAAACCAATTTCAAAAACTCACAGTTACATGAAGTCGACTTCTCTGAATGTGACTTAAGCAGCGCAATATTAGACAATTGTGATTTATTAAAAGTCACTTTTGACAGAACAATACTAGAAAAGGCAGATTTTAAAACGGCTTACAATTACTCCATAGATCCAGATAACAACAGGATCAAAAAAGCAAGATTTTCAAAATCCGGCCTTGCAGGCTTATTGCATAAATACGATATCCAGATCAGCGAATAACTTCTGATAAATTTTATAAATTCAGTTTACAAAACCACCGAGAATAGAACAGCCCAAACGAGAGGACATCGATCAATACATCGCTACTTTCCCTGTTGAAACACAAAAACTGTTATAGTAAAATCCGTGAAACTATACATAAAGCCATATCTGAAGCCAAAGAAATAATCAGTAATGGCATGCCTGACTTTAAACATAGGCACGCTGAGAATTAAATTCACTAAAAACATGGCTATTCCCGACGAGCTGGATAAAATTTAAATTGGAAGATTAGCACTTACCGGACAGAATTACAGAAGCTGAAAAGTAAAGACTTATAAAACTCTTTCCCAATAGCTGGCTGTTTATAAATGGAAAAATGACCGAACGCAGTAAAGATAATCATTCCTTTTTTCAAAAACTTACTCACAAATTTCGGTGGATAACTTCATTCTAAAAATAATTAAATCCCGCAAATCCTGATTAGCTTTGCTTTCTTTAATTTTTACCTTTAGGATATGTTAACCCACCATAAAATAATTGCAGCCGAATTAAAAGTTGCAGAAAAGCAAGTAACAGCAACCATAAATTTGTTAGATGAAGGTGCAACTGTACCCTTTATATCGCGCTACCGTAAGGAGGCGACGGGCAGTTTAGACGAAGTTGAGGTAGCAGCTATTCGTGATAGGGTTTTACAGTTGCGAGATTTAGATAAACGCCGTGAAGCGATTTTAAAATCGATGACCGAGCTTGGTAAGCTGACACCCGAACTGGAAAAAAAGATCAACGAAGCAGAAACCATTTCACTCTTAGAAGACATTTATCTCCCGTTTAAACCTAAGCGTAAAACACGTGCCTCGGTTGCAAAAGAAAAAGGATTAGAACCTTTGGCCTTGCAGATATTTGAGCAGAATGCTTTTGATTTAGCTGCATCAGCTGAGAAATTTATTAATACAGAGAAAGGCGTAAATTCGCTTGACGAAGCTTTAGCCGGAGCCAGGGATATCATAGCCGAGATGATTTCTGAAAATGCTGAGGCGCGCACTAAAATGCGTACTTATTTTCAGGAAAAAGCTTTTTTTAAGTCAGAAGTAATTAAAGGGAAAGAAGAAGAAGGCATTAAATATAAAGATTACTTCGAATGGAGCGAGCCGGTTAAAACAGCTGCATCACACCGTGTTTTGGCCATGCGCCGTGGCGAAAAGGAACTAATCTTGAGATTAGATGCACTTCCACCAGCTGAAGATGCTATCGCTATTTTAGAGAACCAGTTTATTTTAGGCAATAATGCCGCTTCAAAGCAAGTTCAGCAAGCTTTAGAAGATGGTTATAAACGCTTGTTGGAACCAGCAATGGAAACCGAACTTCGGGTTTTCACCAAACAAAAAGCAGATCAGGAAGCCATCCGGGTTTTTGCCGAAAATGCACGTCAATTGTTATTGGCAGCTCCAATGGGGCAAAAAAATGTATTGGCAATTGACCCAGGTTTCCGTACTGGCTGTAAAGTCGTTTGTTTGGATAAACAAGGTCAATTGTTAGAGAATACAGCCATTTATCCGCATACCGGACAGGGAAATGTGAAAAACGCTGAGTTTACGATACAACAACTTTGCGAAAAACACAATATTGAAGCTATAGCTATTGGCAACGGTACCGCAGGAAGAGAAACCGAAACTTTTGTTAGAGCATTGAATTTACCACACATTACAATAGTAATGGTTAACGAAAGTGGTGCTTCGATTTATTCAGCATCGGAAGTAGCCAGAGAAGAATTTCCTACCCAGGACATTACCGTGCGTGGAGCAGTTTCAATAGGACGCCGTTTAATGGATCCGTTGGCCGAATTGGTGAAAATCGACCCAAAATCTATCGGCGTTGGTCAATACCAGCACGATGTTGATCAAAACAAATTACAGGCAAGTTTAGATGATACCGTAATCAGTGCGGTAAATGCTGTAGGTGTAGAATTAAATACCGCCTCCAAACAAATCCTGGCCTATGTTTCTGGCTTAGGTCCTACTTTAGCGCAAAATATTGTTGATTACCGCAATACAAATGGTGCTTTTAAAAACCGTGAAAGCTTGAAAAAAGTACCTCGTTTAGGCGACAAAGCTTACGAACAGGCGGCAGGTTTCTTACGTATCCGCAATGCGGAAAATGTTTTAGATACCAGTGGTGTTCACCCTGAACGTTATGCGGTAGTAGATAAAATGGCAAAAGATCTGGGTACTACCGTCTCTGCTTTAATGAAAGATACACAATTGCAAAAGCAGATTAAGCCACAACAATATGTTACAGATGAAATCGGTTTACCAACTTTGAATGATATCTTAAAGGAATTGGCTAAACCAGGTCGCGACCCGAGAGAGCAATTTGAGGCTTTTAGTTTTACTGATGGTGTAAATGAAATTGCCGATTTAAGAGTGGGTATGAAACTTCCCGGAATTGTAACCAACATTACCAATTTCGGTGCCTTTGTAGATATTGGTGTCCATCAGGATGGTCTGGTGCATACCAGTCAACTTGCGAATCGTTTTGTAGCGAATCCAAATGACATCGTTAAAGTACATCAAAAAGTAGAAGTAACGGTAATGGAAGTTGATGCTGCCCGCAAACGCATTTCGCTATCAATGAAAACAGAAGTTAATCCGAAGTCGGAAGTCCGCAGTCGGGAGTCCAGGGAGCAGAAACCTAAGCCGGATTTCAAATCGAACAACAGTAAACAAAACTTCAAGCCTCGTAATGAGCCAAAAGATGCGGATGGCGATTTACAAGAGAAATTAGCAAAACTGAAGGGGATGTTCAAATAGTATTCCATAGTTACTGAACGACACAAGCTTGGCCTGTGCCGTTCAGTATGGGGATTTAATTATGAGAGATTAATAGTCGAATTGATGGGTATAATCTTTATTAACATCTACTGTAACACCATCATCATTAGTGATCACTTTACCATCTATCTCTGCTTTGTAGCTGATCTGATAACTGGCGTTAAAGTTAAGGCACTGCACGCTGGTAGTAATTACATCAACCGGTAATACAGTCTCAATTACATAGGTTTTGGTACTTCCAGTGAAATCGTCTTTCCCTAAAGAAATAGCAGCTTCATTATTTCTGGTCACTCCATTTACCTTCCAGATGGTTTTAGTGCCTTTAGTATCACCACCTACAATCACGAAAGAAACATAGTCATCAGATGAATTCACACCGTTTGCGGTGATGGTAAATTTTGCGGTTTTACCACTTGTTGCAGGAGTACCCTCTGAATCTTTTTTACAAGAAAATAATAACGTTAGAACAAGCGCAAGAGATAATAATTTTAATCCTTTTTTCATAGATTTTAGTTGTTTTACTATTCTAGGGACCAAAAAAAATGCCAAAACCTGTGGCTATACTAAAAATACCATATTTCAGGTAAAAAGAACTACCTATTTTTAGGTAGTTTTAGAATACTTTATTTGTTTTGATAGCTGGTGTGCTAAAAATTATCCTGTTAAGGTGCCTATATCTGCGACACAAATTCCTTTATCGCAGCATCGGGGTGATCAGTTTCCAGAAAGTTCTCCGATTAAAAATCTTTAAAACCAGCTGCTCTTATTCCAGGATAGTTTTTTCGTTACACTTTCTGAAATCTTAGAAACTCTTAAAGGTAAAATCTATCTTTTAGCTTCTGAAAATAATGACTATAGGAAAAATAACGTAGTTGTCTTAGATTATAAAAACTACAAACCCGCAAACTTATCCCGATGTTGTAATCTTGTTTTAGGTAAACTATCAGGATAATTATTCTGGATAAAAGCAATCATCGCTTCTCTTACATGGCAACGTAAATCAAAAGCCCTGGAAGAATTTGAAGCACTCATTAAAAAACGCACTTCAATAACACCATCTTTTGTACTATCTGTAACCTGTACTACATTTACGCGCTTATCCCAAAGCGGATCAGCATTTAAAAGCCGGGTCAATTCCTGCCGCATCGGTTCGATTGGGATGGTATAGTCAAGATATAAAAATACCGTTCCAAGCAAATCAGCTGAAACACGCGTCCAGTTTTGGAAGGGCTTTTCGATAAAATAGGTAATTGGTAGAATTAACCGCCGTTGATCCCAAATATTGACTACTACATACGTTAGGGTAATTTCTTCTACCTTACCCCATTCGCCTTCTACAATTACAACATCATCAATCCTGATCGGCTGGGTAAAGGCAATCTGAAAGCCTGCCAACAAATTTCCAAGCGATTTCTGCGCTGCAAAACCAATGATAATCCCGCCTATTCCAACTCCGGTAAGCAGCCCCGCCCCGATTTTGCGCATGCTTTCAAAACTCAATAAAATAATAGCAGCAGTAATTAAAATAATAAGCGAAACAATAAACTTTCTAACAAACTCCAACTGCGTTCTGATTTTGCGCTCTTTCAGGTTATTTTCTTTGTTTAGATCATATTTAAGATAGAAATAATCTTCCAAAACGTTAATTGTCCTTACCAAAATAAGCGCAAAAGTAATGGTCAGGGCAATCTCTAATATTTTGGCCATTGGAAGACGATATGTTGGCGCCATTTCCATCAGCGTTAAGGAGAAGTTAAGGAACGATAAAGGAATAAAAACAGCTACAGGCCTCCTCAAATGCTTTAATGTAGATTTTATAATGATAAAATCCCACCAACGCGAAAGCAAGATAAAAGTTTTGTGAATGATAAACTTGATTAAAATACCAAGAGATACTGCGATCAAACCAATGATTAGGTTCTTAAAAAATAAAGGGATAGGATAACCGAAAACCTGGTCGAGAAATTGCATAAAAGAATCTGCTGGTTAATAAAAATGGCAATTAGCCATTTGATGTTCTTATAACAGCTATATTTTTGGATTGTTTGCCAATGGAAAACCAATAGCCGCAAATAAATTATTTACATTAGCATTTTGTAGATTTCAAAAAAAAGAAAAAGATGGATTTTTTCGATACCCATAGCATATTTTTCACAGTCCTTGGCTATAAAATGAGCTATTTAGAATTTTTTGCTGTAATTACCGGGATTATTTCCGTTATACTTTCAGCAAAAGCCAGCGTTTGGAGTTGGCCCATGGGTATTGTCAATGTATTTTTATCAGCCTTTCTATATTATCAAAGTCAGCTTTACCCCGATATGTTTTTAATGGTTTTCTTTTTTGTAACCAACATCATGGGCTGGTGGCGATGGACAAATCCAAAGCCTGGAGAAGAAGATAAAAATAAAGAACTCAAAATCAGCTTTATGCCTGTAAGGCAATTTTTAACTTTATTGGCTATTGGCATTATTGGCACATTATTAATGGGTACATTGGCCAGTCAACTTCACAACTGGCTGCCGCTATTATTTAATTTACCCAGCGCTTATCCTTTTATTGATTCATTTATTTTTGTGATGAGTGTGATCACGACTTTTCTAATGATCCAGAAAAGAGTAGAATGCTGGATTATCTGGTTGATTATAGATATTGTAGCCACTTACCTGTACTTTTTGAAAGGCATCAAGTTTATGGGGGTTGAATACTTTATTTTCACCATTATTGCTGCTTTTGCATTGTGGCATTGGATTAAAGAATATAAAAGCTACACTAAAACGGCATGAAAAGAGGTTTAGTTATTGGCAAATTTATGCCCATTCATAATGGGCATATTGCGCTTATTAATTTTGCGGCTTCGCAATGCGACGAACTGATTGTATCAATGAGTTTCACTCCTGCTGACAAGATTGATCCTGTTTTACGTTTTGAATGGATCAAAGAGATTTTTAAGAATCAATCCAAGGTCAAACCTGCTCTTATTGCTGATGATTTTGATGATGAAACCCTGCCATTGAATGAAAGGACAAATAACTGGGCAATCAGGATGCAGGAGGTATATCCAAAAATCGATATTCTTTTTAGCTCCGAGTTTTATGGAGCACCATTTGCCTTCAATTTACAAGCTGGACACATCTTATTTGACGAGCCGAGAAAATCAATCCCCGTTTCGGCAACCCTAATCAGAAACCATCCTTTTCAATATTGGGGATTTATTCCAAAAGAAGTCCGTCCATATTTTGTAAAGAAAATTTGTTTCTATGGACCAGAGAGTACAGGAAAATCGACCATGGCTGAAAAAATGGCCTTACACTATCAAACGACCTTTGTTCCAGAAGTTGCGCGAGAATTAATCAACTCGAACGATATCACAATTGATGACATTATAAAAATCGGAACAGCACAAACCGAAAGAGTCAAAGAAAAAACAAACAGCGCCAACAAGCTTGTTTTCTGTGATACCGATTTAATTACCACGAAAATTTATTCGCAATATTACCTGAACGAAGTTCCACAGATTCTGAATGACCTTGAAAAAGAAATCTGTTATGATTTATATTTCCTATTGAATATCGATGTAGAATGGGTAGCCGATCATCTCCGTGATTTTGGAGATAGGCGGCTGGAAATGTTTAATCTGTTTAAGAGTGAGCTTGAAAAGCGTGGAATAGCCTACATTCAGATCAGCGGAGATTATAAAACTCGGGAAGAAAAGATCAGGGAAATTATAGATTCGATTTTGGTTAAATAAATCATTTTTTTATCTTTAATTTAAATCCAAAATGATATGACAGCTAAACAAGTGCTTCCTATCATCCCTGACAATACTGTAGTTAATAAAATTTATGAGCTAAGGGGTCTTAAAGTGATGCTCGATAGTGACCTGGCAGAGCTTTATGGTGTAGAGACTAGGGTTTTAAATCAAAGTATCCGCCGAAATATAGAACGTTTTCCCGATGATTTCATGCTCCAACTGACCGGTGAAGAATGGGAATCTTTGAGGTCACAAATTGTGACCTCAAAAGCTAAAAGAGGTGGAAGGACTTATTTACCTAATGTTTTTACCGAACATGGCATATTAATGCTATCGAGTGTATTGAATAGTAAGCAAGCGATTCAAGTGAATATCCAGATTGTTAGGATTTTCTCGCGCATACGCCAGTTTATTGTAGATAATGGCGAACTCAAACTTGAAATCGAAGAGATTAAAAAGACGTTGAATAATCATGATAAAAATATCGAGTTGGTTTTCACCTACCTGGATAGACTCATTGATAAGAAAATTGGACCAAGGAAGAGAATTGGCTACATGCCTGATGATTTATAATTTTAATAAACATTAAAAATCTTGAAGTCACAAATAGCAACCTCAAGATTGACCAGAGAAATGGCGCCGTAAGTTTATCATTATACTTAAATTTCTAAACGGATTGCAGCGGCATCTTTTCAAATTTGCAACGGCTTCATTTACTATGTCATTCTGAGGTACGAAGAATCTGCAACCGATGAAACAGATTCTTCGTACCTCAGAATGACATAACCTACTTAAAAGATTTAGTGTAAGCCCGGCTGGAACCAATCAAAGAATTTCTGGTTTTGTTTTTCACAACCTCAAAAACGATACGGCATATTAGATGCTTAAATAAATTCAGCATGACGATCGGGAGGTAAAAATGCAAAACTATTTTCAATCAACTATTTGATAATAAAAGTATTCTATCTATCTTTGCAGTCCCAAATTTAATGGGAATAATAAATTGTTTAATAAATTAAATACAAGCAAGTGAATACGTTAAGTTACAAAACTGTCTCGGCCAATGCGAAAACTGTTAACAAACAGTGGATTGTTGTTGATGCGCAAGGCGAGATTTTGGGGCGCTTGTCATCGAAGATCGCTATGATCATCCGTGGTAAAAACAAGCCTGAGTACACCCCACACGTAGATTGCGGAGATAACGTTATCGTTATTAATGCAGACAAGGTTAAATTGACAGGAAACAAATTCAGCGAAAAGCAATATGTTTCTTATACTGGTTATCCAGGTGGTCAACGTTTTATTTCTCCTAAAGAGTTAATGGCGAAACACCCTCAACGTGTAATCGAGAAAGCGGTACGTGGTATGTTACCGAAAACTAAATTGGGTAAAAAATTATACACCAATCTTTTTGTGTATGCTGGTGAAACTCACCCTCATGCAGCTCAATCTCCAAAAACCATTAAACTTTAAGAAATGTCAGTTACTAACACTTCAGGAAGAAGAAAAACAGCTGTTGCACGTATCTACTTAAAAGATGGTGCTGGCGCAATTACCGTTAACGGTAAAGATCACAAAGTATATTTCCCAACTTTACCATTACAATATATCGTAAACCAAAGTTTAGAAGTTTCTGAGCTTACTGGCCGTTATGATATTACTGTAAACGTACAAGGCGGTGGAGTAAAAGGACAAGCAGAAGCTGTTCGTTTGGCTATTGCTAAAGCGATTGTTGAACTAGATGCGGAGAAAAAACCTGCTTTACGTGCTAAAGGTTTAATGACACGTGATAACCGTATGGTTGAGCGTAAGAAACCAGGACGTGCTAAAGCTCGTAAGAAATTCCAATTCAGTAAACGTTAATCACAGGAGGCAAAGACAATGGCAAGAACAACTTATCAAGACTTATTGGATGCAGGTGTACACTTTGGTCACCTTACCCGTAAATGGAATCCAAAAATGGCTCCTTATATTTTCATGGAGCGTAATGGAATTCACATTATAGATTTAAATAAAACTTTAACTAAAACTGAAGAAGCTGCGGCTGCGATTAAACAAATCGTAAAATCAGGACGTAAAGTATTATTTGTTTCAACAAAAAAACAAGCAAAAGGAATCGTAGCTGAACAAGCTAAAAAAGTAAACATGCCTTTCGTAACTGAACGTTGGTTAGGTGGTATGTTAACTAACTTTGCTACTGTTCGTAAGTCAATCAAAAAGATGTCTAACATCGATAAAATGACTAAAGACGGTACTTATTCGATCTTATCTAAAAAAGAGCGTTTAATGATTCAACGTGAGCGTATTAAATTAGAATCACTTTTAGGTGGTATCGCTGATTTAAACCGTTTACCTGCAGCTTTATTCTTAATTGATGTTAAGAAAGAACATATTGCAGTTACTGAAGCGTTAAAATTAAACATCCCTACTTTTGCGATGGTTGATACTAACTCTGATCCTTCTAACATCGATTTCCCTATCCCGGCGAATGATGATGCTACAAAATCAATCTCTTTAATTACTGATGTAATTATCAAAGCTATTGAAGAAGGTTTAGATGAGCGTAAACGCGAAAAAGATGATGAGGCTGAAAAAGAAGCAGTAGCAGCAAAAGTTGCAGCTGATGCTCCTGAAGCAAAAGAGCCAAGAGGAGCTGGTGAAAAAAGACCAACCACTAAAAAGGCAACTGCTGAAGCGGAAGTTGAAGCTCCTTCATCAGAAGAGACTAAAACAGAAGAATAGTAATATTTTTTAATTGCAGGTTACTGGTTTCAGGTTTTAAGTTGGCTTAACATGAGTTTAACTTGGCGCTTGTAACTTGTAACCTGTAATTGTTATAACAAGATTGTAAAATTTAAAAAAGGAAATAAAATGTCTACAGTACAAATTACTGCCGCTGATGTAAATAAACTACGCCAACAAACTGGTGCTGGTATGATGGATTGCAAAAAAGCATTATTAGAAGCTAATGGCGATTTCGAAGCTGCTGTTGATTTATTGCGTAAAAAAGGCCAAAAAGTATCTGCCGCTCGTTCTGGTAATGCTACTTCTGAAGGTCTGGTATCAATCAATGTTTCAGCGGATGGCACAAATGGTAAATTAGTTGCTTTAGCTTGTGAAACTGAACCAGTTTCTAAAGTTGAAGATTTCCGTAACTTAGCTCAGGCTGTTTTAGCTGCAGCAGTTGCCAACAATCCTGCTACTACTGAAGAATTATCAGCAATCACTTTGGAAGATGGACGTACAGTTGCCGAAACCATCACTGAACTAACCGGTAAAATCGGAGAGAAAATCGTTATTCAGGAATACGCAAATATATCTGGTGAAAAAATCGTTTCTTATATCCACTCTAATGGTAAAATGGGCGTTTTAGTTGTATTTGAAGGCGCTAATGGCGTAGATATTACTGAAGCTGGTAAAGATGTTGCTATGCAAATTGCTGCAATGAACCCGGTTGCTGTTGATAAAGACGGTGTTGATCCTGCTACTATTCAACGTGAAATCGAAATTGCTAAAGACGTTATCCGTCAAGAAGGTAAACCAGAAGAAATGGTTGAGAAAATTGCAGCTGGTAAATTGAATAAATTCTACAAAGACAGCACTTTATTAAACCAGGAGTTTGTTAAAGATAGTTCTGTGGATGTTCGTAAATACTTAGATAACACTGCTAAAGGGTTAACTGTATCTGCTTTCAAACGCGTACAATTAGGTGCATAAGCAAAAAATATATTTAAAAAAAGCTCCAAGAAATTGGAGCTTTTTTTATACCCAACAATTCTAAAGAATGGTCGTCATCTCGACTGAAACGCCGTGAAATGGAGAGCTCTATCAAGATAGATTTGACTGAGTCTGGGATTCTCGACTACGCATCTCTCTGCTCGAAATAACACTCTCCTACTTCCCCAAAGCGTATAAGCCCCCTACTTCTTTACCAGAATCGCCGACCATACTTACCGTTACTTTATTTTTATCTGCCATTATTTTTTATTTTTGTAATTGTTCCTGGACCTGTTTTTAGGTCCACCACCGATAATTAAAGGATAATGATTTAAGTTTTTATCAGGCTGATGAACCATAATTTGTGTGTATGGCTGTTTAATACAAGATCAACCTTTTCCTGATCCAATAGGATTCGAACAGTTTGGAGTACAGTATTCGGTCTATATGCATCATTTTGGAGCGCTCAAAGTAGCCACACTTAGCTTTAAAAACTTCTTCTACAGAACTGATTTTCATCCATTTGGTTATTTCAACTTATTATCCTAATATATTGCCACAATATTTAACTTTGACCGTGTAAGATTAATTTACTCAACGTTTTGATATGCCTAAAGTAATTCCCAACATCTCCTATTTTCAGGGCAACGATTTAAAAAAGAACCAAGACATCGTTATCGATAGTGATATCATTTCAGCTATTAAAGAAAGTGATTATAAAGAAAACAGCCATTCGATTGTTGTTCCAGGTTTTATAGATTTGCAGATTTATGGAGCAGGCGACAGGTTGTTTTCTGCCGAGCCAAGCATCGAATCGTTAAACATTATGGAAGATGACTTACTCAAAAAAGGAACGACTGGTTTTTTGGCCTGCATGGCAACAAACTCTCAGGAAGTTTTTAACGAATGTATCCAAGTAGCTAAACAACATCGCTCAACAGCCCGGAATTGCCTGGGTTTACATTTAGAAGGACCATTTTTAAATCCAAAACGATTAGGTGCCCATGTGCCTGCATTTGCACGAAAGGCCTCCTTAGATGAAATTAAGCAACTAATCGATTTTGGAGATGGTGTTATTAAAATGATGACCATAGCACCAGAAATCCAGGATGATGAGGTAATACAATACTTACTAGATCAAAGTGTTGTAGTTTCATTAGGACATAGCAATGCAACTTTTGAGGAAGCTACTGCGGCGTATAATAAAGGCATACAAACCACTACCCACCTCTTTAATGCCATGAGCCCCATCCACCATCGGGAACCTGGAATACCCACAGCTGTTTTTAGTCACACTAAGGCGATGGCCAGTATTATCGCCGATGGACAACATGTAGATTTTGAGGTGGTTAAATTTGCGCAAAAACTCTTAAAAGAGCGTTTATTCCTCATTACCGATGCCGTCACGGCTTGTTCAACCGGTCCTTATCAGCATATCCAGGAAGGAAACAAATATGTAATGCCCGATGGAACACTTTCTGGTTCATCGCTCACCATGTTAGAAGCTGTCAAAAATTGTGTATTACATTGTGATATTAGCTTAAATCATGCAATTAAAATGGGAACAAGTTATCCTGCCAAACTAATCGGAATTGAAAACTTAACGGCAAATATTGCAGCTGGTGAGCAGGCAAATTTAGTCGTGCTTGATGATGCACTAAATTTAAAAGAGATTATTTTTAAGGGTAAAACGGTATAATCAAACCAACATGTTCAAAAGAATTCTTCCAGTAATTATTTTTCTATTCATGTGTGCCAATAATTCTTGGGCGCAGGAAAAAGGGTCTGCATTTACCATCATTCCACTTGGTGTAAAAGGCGGCGATGATGAGAGCAATTTATCATCGTACATGATAACACCAAAAGGAAGCGACAAATATGTTTGCCTTGATGCGGGAACCATAAATGCAGGCATACAGAAAGCAATCGATTTTAAATCTTTAAAAGGCAATAGCGAAGAAATCCAGCGCAAGCAGATAAAAGGTTATCTCATCTCCCATGGTCACCTGGATCATTTAGCTGGCCTGATCATCAATTCGCCCGCAGATACATCCAAAAACATCTACGGCCTACCATCTGTCCTGAATATTTTAAAGGATAAATATTTTACTTGGGATGCCTGGGCCAATTTTGCCAACGAAGGTGAAAAACCACAGCTAAAAAAGTATACTTATTTCCCACTGATTGAAGGCAATACTTACCCATTATCGGGCACAGAAATGAAAGTAAGAGCCTTTGAACTGAGCCATGGCAATCCTTATAAAAGTACTGCTTTTCTAATCAGCCACGATGATAGTTATATACTTTATCTGGAGATACCGGCGCTGATGAAGTTGAAAAATCAGATAAACTCGCCAGTCTGTGGCAAAATATAGCACCGCTGATTAATGCCGGCCAGCTAAAAGCCATCTTTTTAGAGGTTTCTTTCCCGAACGAACAGCCCGATAAACAATTATTCGGACACCTTACCCCAAAGCTTTTTTTCAGTGAAATTGGCAAACTTAAAAGCTTAACGGATGGTGATACCATTAAAAAAGTTTCTTTCATTGTAACCCATATCAAACCACCACTTCAATCTGCAGAAAAAGTAAAACAACAATTGATTTCGGGGAATGTAAAAGGCTTAAAATTAATCTTCCCGGAACAAGGTAGGCGCCTAACAATTAATTAACATTAAAAAAATATAAGCAGCAGTAAGTCAGTGTATTTTTGTCAAAAAAAAAAACTGATGAAAAGACTTATATTATTAATAACTTTTGTGTTCGCCTTAACCGTTTACGGTTTTGCACAAGGGGTAACTACTGCATCATTTATTGGTACGGTTAAAGATCAAAAAGGGGTAATACCCGGTGCAACAGTTACCGCCATACATATTCCTTCCGGTACAAAATACTCCACCCTAACCAGGGCGGATGGAAGATATAACCTGCCCAACGTTCGTGTTGGCGGGCCATACACCATCAAAATCAGTTACGTTGGCTACAACGAACTGGTTAAAGAAAACCTGAATACGACCATTGGAGAAGACTTAAGGGTTGATGCCTCGCTTACCGAAACCTCGCAAAACCTTGCCGATGTAGTGGTAAAAGGAACGCAAGACAAAGTGATCAACTCCTCACGGACAGGCGCAAGGGAAACTATTACAAGGCAACAAATTGATAATTTACCAACCATCAGCCGTTCATTATCTGATTTTACCAAATTAACACCATCAGCAAACTCTACAACCGTTGGCGGTTTAAGTTTTGGTGGAAGAAGTGGTTCTTACAACAACTTAACGGTCGATGGAGCACTATTTAACAACTCATTTGGATTGTCGGGCAGTTTGGGCGGACAGGCCAATTCTCAACCGATTTCGTTAGATGCGATTGAGCAGATTCAGGTAGATATTGCACCTTATGATGTCCGCCAGGGATCTTTCACTGGAGCGGGTATTAATACCATTGTAAAATCGGGAACAAATAATTTTAAGGGTTCGGCCTATTACTATACCAGGGGGACTGATTTAACAGGGTACTCTGCCGGGGTAACCAAAATACCTGTTGTCGATTTTAGCTACAATCAGCGCGGTTTAAATATCGGCGGACCGATTATTAAAGACAAATTATTCTTCTTTGTTTCGGGTGAACAGGAAAGGATCAGTACACCTGCAACTTCGTTCGTTGCATCAAGACCAGGTGTATCTGGTGCAAATGTTTCTACAGCAGATGCCGCTACACTAGATCGTTTATCGAACTATTTAATGAGTAAATACAACTATGCAACCGGTCCTTATGAAAATTATCCTTACAAAACACAAAGTGATAAAATCACGGCAAAAATAGATTGGAATATCAATGCAAACAATACCTTAAGTGCGAAATATTTCTATCTGAAATCGAACAGACAGGTTGTTGCCAGTGGCTCGGGTATTCCGGCAGGCTTAAACGGTAGCCGTTCACCTTCATCAACTTCAATGCCTTATTTCGGTTCGAGTTATACCATCAACAATAACTTCAACATCGGTATTGTGGAGTTAAACACCAGGATTGGCAATAATATGTCGAACAAATTAACGCTCGGTTATTCTGCCTTGAGAGATTTTCGCGAATCAAATGGTGCTGAATTACCAATGGTCGATATCGGTAATGGAAATGGGGGTATTTTAACCAGTTTCGGCTATGAAGTTTTTACAGCAAACAACTTGTTAAACTCCGACATTTATCAATTCTCTGATGATTTCTCGATCTATTCCGGTAAACACGAAATCACCATCGGTACCAGCAACCAGTTAAATAAATTCTTAAATGGTTTTGCACCAAACTATAACGGTCTGTATTATTTTAGAACCGCTGATGATTTTATTAATAACCAGCCTGCGGTAAGTTATTCATACCGTAACTCAGCATTGGCCGATGGATCATTTCCATTCGCAAAAATGTCATCGTATAACTTAAGTTTATATGCACAGGATAAATACCAGGTGAGTGATAATTTTAAATTAACCTATGGTATCCGTGCCGATTATACTTATTTCCCGACGAAACTGGATCCAAACCCAAATTTGGCTGCTTTAACCTTCCAGAATGGATTGCAGGTAGACATTTCTAAATTCCCAAACAAAAAATTATTGTTTTCTCCACGTGTAGGCTTCAATTATGATGTTTTTGGCGATAAAACTACCCAGCTACGTGGTGGTACGGGAATTTTCACCGGTCAGGTTCCTTATGTTTGGATCTCTAACCAGGCCTCTAATACCGGAACATTATTTAGCTCAAGTACCGTATCTACTGCTGGCGACCCACGTTTGATTTTTAATCCAAATGTAAATGCCAACCGCCCTTCACCTGGTACCGCAGCTGCCAATACTTCTTACGAGGTAGATGCGGCTTCGAAAGATTTTAAATATCCTCAGATCTGGAGAACAAATGTTGCGATTGACCAAAAATTACCAATGGGCATTATTGCCACTTTAGAAGCATCCTACACTAAAGATATCAATGCGGTAAATTTCTCTAATGCGGCATTACCAAACAATGCTACAGGTTTAATTACCCTTCCTGGAATTGAAGGACAACAGCGTTATACCGTAAAATCTACACAGACAGGTACTACGGCAGCAAATCCATCGATTTCGCCATTTATTTATATGCAGAATACCAAAAAAGGCTATTCTTACTTCATTACAGGTCAGTTGCAAAAATCTTTTTTAAGTGGATTTAATGCAAGTGTAGCCTATACTTACAGTCAATCTAAATCTGTAAACGACGGTGGCTCTACTGCAAGTTCAATCTGGTCACAAAGGGCAATTGCCAGCGACGCAAATTCGGATGTTTTAGCCAATACCAATTTTATTCAGCCGAACAGGGTTATTGCTTCCTTAAGCTATAAAAAAGAGTATTTTAAACATGCGGCTACTACAATTGGTTTAATCTTCGAATCGGCAAATAATGGCGCATTCAGTTATGTTTCATCTGGCGATATCAATAACGATGGCGGCGCGAACGATTTAGTTTACATCCCACAAAACAAAGGCGATATTATTTTGGTTCCTGATTTTGCTGGCGATACGCGTACCCAGGATCAGATCTGGAACCAATTGAATGCCTATATTACTCAAGACAGCTATCTTAGTAAACACAGGGGTGAATTTGCAAAGAGAAATGGCGCCATCATGTCGTACTTTAAAAGAGCAGATTTACACCTTGCACAAGATTTTTTTGTTGGTCAGAAAGGCAAGAGAAATACGCTTCAGTTTACGTTGGATATCATTAACCTTGGCAACCTGTTAAATAGTGATTGGGGCTTATATCAAACACCAAATATCCCATTATCAACTTACAATACCGCCGTATTGCTGGCCTACAAAGGTTTAGATGCTACATCGGGAAAACCTACTTATTCATTCCCTTATCAGGATAAGGCCAATTTAACGCCATATACCGCAACATATAAAAATATTACCGATCAAATTTCGCGTTGGCAGGCCCAATTCGGCGTGCGTTACATTTTTAATTAATTCACGATTCATATCTTTTCACAATAAAAGCTCTATAACAGGAGCTTTTATTGTTTGCAGATTAAATCCAATAAACAATTTACATCAATTATTAAAAAGCATAGCTCGGTATTAAAAAATTGTTAATATTTTTGAGGTCATGAAATACAAACGCATCCTATTAAAACTTAGCGGAGAATCGCTAATGGGCGACAAACAATATGGAATTGATAATGAACGCGTTAAACAGTACGCTGAAGATATCAAAGCTGTACACGATAAAGGTTTAGAAATCGCAATCGTAATTGGAGGAGGGAATATTTTTAGGGGCTTAAGCGCCGAAAAAAGCGGGATGGACAGGGCACAGGCTGATTATATGGGCATGTTGGCAACAGTTATCAACTCTATGGCCTTGCAAGATGCCTTAGAAAAAGTGGGTATTAAAACACGTTTACTTACTGCCATTAAAATGGAACAGATTTGCGAACCATTTATTCGCAGAAGGGCTGTTCGGCATTTAGAAAAAGGCCGTGTGGTTATTTTTGGTGCAGGTACCGGAAACCCATACTTCACCACCGATTCTGCTGCAGCTTTACGTGCTATCGAAATCAAAGCTGATGTTGTTTTAAAAGGAACACGTGTTGATGGAATTTATACTGCAGATCCTGAAAAAGATCCGTTAGCCACTAAATACGAAGAAATTTCTTTCAGAGAAGTTTATGATAAAGGCCTGAATGTAATGGATATGACAGCCTTTACCCTTTGCGAAGAAAACCAAGTGCCGATTATTGTGTTTGATATGAACAAACATGGCAATTTCATGAAAATCGCTAATGGCGAACCTATTGGAACCCTGGTTAAATAAGGAATAAAAATTATTATTTTTGTAGAAATACACACAATTATGAACGACCTCATACAATTACAATTAATGGATGCTCAATCTGCAATGGATAGAGCAATCGATCATTGTGAATCTGAATTAACTAAAATCAGAGCTGGAAAAGCATCAGCTGGAATGTTGGATGGTATTTTCGTAGATTATTATGGCGCAGCTACAGCACTATCACAAGTATCCAGTATTAACACACCTGATGCCAGAACAATCGTAATCCAGCCTTGGGAAAAATCACTTTTAACTGCCATCGAAAAAGCTATTCAGGTAGCTAATATTGGTATCAATCCGCAAAATGATGGTATTGTTATCCGCCTGGTTGTACCGCCTTTAACAGAAGAGCGGAGAAAAGACCTGGTGAAAAAAGTTAAGGAGGAAGCCGAAAGAGGCCGCATTACTGTTCGTAACATCCGTAAGGATGCCAATACCAAAATCCAAAAACTGAAAGGTGAAGGTGTTTCTGATGACGAAATTAAAACCGGTGAAGGCGAAGTACAAAAATTAACCGATGCCTATATCATCAAGGTTGACAAACATGCTGAAGCTAAAGAAAAAGATGTAATGACAGTTTAATCTGTACAAAATACAATCAGAGCGGGAATAGACTTAAATCTATTCCCTTTTTTATTACTTTATTTCTTTGCGCTTGAGCCTCTAACGTTTAAGATGGTAGGTAACGATACCTGCGTGTTTTCAACAGGCTTTCCTGCTCTTTTAAGCTTGTTTATTAAAATTTTCATTACGTTTTCTGCAATGGCTTCAAGAGGCTGTGCAATAGCTGTAACCGGAGGCTCGCAAAACTCCAGGATTTCGAAATCATCGAAAGAAACAACAGCTATATCTTTGTGGATCTGAATACCTAATTTTCTAAAAGTTCTTAAACCATCCAGGCAAATATAGTTAGCTGCAAAAACTACCGCATCAAGTTGTTTCTCTTTAAAAAACTTGATCATCTCCTCAATTGATTCAGCAGAGTTTACATATTTTATCTTCTTTACAATTGCCGGCAGATCATATTTTTCAACAGCACTTTCGTAACCAGCCAAACGGTCTACCATCTGTTGTTGTAAAGTATCAATGGTTACAAACCCTATTTTTTTGTAATTATTTTTAATGAGGTGCTCAGTAGCTTCGTAGGTGCTGCTTAAATTATCAATTATTACATAATCCGTTTTAACATCCGGTACATACCGATCGAAAAGTACTACCGGAGCATCTGTTTGAATCAATTTTTTAACTTCTTCTTCCAATCCCTCAGGCAAGGCCATAATATAGCCATCAACATGCCTGTCTTTAAAAATCTGCAACAGTTCTATTGCTTTCTCGGTATCGTTTCTGGTGCTGCTAAAAAGGATTTTATAACCAAGGCTCGAGGCAATTTCATCAATTTGGCGTGCAATACCAGAGAAAAAAGGTTCAGAAATGTCATCAACCAAGAAACCTATAATTTTTGTTTTGCCTGTTCTTAAACTTGTAGCAAGGGTATTGGGCTGATAATTTAACTCAGCAACCAGTTCTAAAACTTTTTTGGTAAGCGATTCGCTGATATTTTTTTCTCTTGCTTTCCCATTAATTACAAACGATACGGTTGTAATGGAAATATTTAGTTGTTTAGCGATATCTTTTATGGATACTCGTTTTTTCATTACAGGCATTACACAGTTAGAATAAATTGAACTGGTAATATAGGAATATATCTATTAAAATGTAAAGGCCTTAAAAAAGAAAAAGAGCAACCTATCCAGGATTGCTCAATTAACTAACTTATTATTCATAAAAAATGCTGTTGGGGAAGGAGTCGAACCTTCAAGGGGTAGTTAGCTACAGTTCAAAAAATTAATTTGTGGTCAACCCAATAAACTGCGTTTGTCCCATTATTCCCCACCACCGAGACAAGGAGGCGTGTCTGCCAATTTCACCACCCAACATTATAGTCCTTAGTCCAAAGTCTGCAGTCGTAAGTCTACTGAAGACTATCCGACTCTTAGCTTAGGACTAAAGCCGCTGTAGGGGAAGGAATCGAACCTTCAAGGAGTGGTTAGTACCGAAACCGGTATATTCCCATTATTCTCCGCCACCGAGACAAGGAGGTGTGTCTGCCTGTTTCACCACCCTACATTATGTTATGCAATTCTGAAAGAACGTTTCCTTTTTGTTAATTGCTTGATACAAATGTAAAGGAACAACCAATA